>Ga0265797_10000041_pt1 | contig 288850 bp, 234 predicted proteins | sample P2T30metagenome_FD_192433 | JGI IMG/M metagenome (GOLD analysis project Ga0265797, IMG submission 192433) | Plant litter microbial communities from East Loma Ridge, Irvine, California - P2 T30 | ecosystem: Environmental > Terrestrial > Plant litter > Unclassified | place: USA: California... | reverse complement strand
TTAATAACTGCTGTCGCTTCCCTAAATAGCCGGCCGGTTGGGAGCAGAGAAAGACGTAACTTTCCCTACCTGACGACCGCGAAATGAAAAAGGGACGATTGCGCGAGGCTTAGAGTAGAGCCCTTCTCCAACAGCAAGCCAGTGGGCAGACCGTGGCCCAGTTTGTGCGTGAGTACGGCCTGAGTGAGGCAATGCTTTATGCCTGAAAAAGCAAGTATGCCGGAGCGAGTGTGGCCGAGTCGACTCGACTCAAGCACGGGAAAAAGATAATCGCAAGCTCAAGCAGTCGTTCGCAAACCTGAGCTTGGCGAATCAGACTATCAAGGAGATACTGCGGAAAAAGTAGCTAGCCCTGTAAGTAGCGTAGGGTGTGTGCCTTGGTGGGGCTAGGCGTGCGGTAGCTACCACCCGGTGACGCATGGGCACCGTGACGAACCCGTGCAGCAGCGGTGCCCGAGACAGTCAGTGTGCGCGCTGGTCGCTCAACTTGACGAGCGATTTGTTGACCGATGGCCGCCGCTGTCGCACGCTGAATGCGCCCGACGATTACAACTGCCAACTTCTTGGTGTGGAAATTGACTTTTTCCTGCCTGCCAGTCGCGTCGTGCAGGTGCTGACGCGACTAGTTGACTGTCATGGCCGCCCCGCACAGCTGCGCCCGGACAACGGACCCAAGGTCATTAGAGCCCGCTTGAGCTAGTGGTGTGAGCGGCAAGGCATTATGCTGCACTGGATTCGGCCTGGCAAGCCGACGCAGAATGCTTGCATAGAACACTTTAACGGCGCGTTTCGCCGTGAGCTGCTTGACGCCCACCTATTTCGTTCGTTGGCCCATGTGCGCCAACTTGTGGACGAGTGGAGGCCTTACTACAATGCCCAACGGCCCCACTAAGCCTAAAATTTTATGACTCCTATTGAATTTAAACGAGCTGCTTAACCTCTGCTAGCTACTGGCTTATCGAACGGGAAGCGTACAGGCAGGAGTTTGTATTTGCTTGCGGCTGAGGAGATTGGAAAAAGAGGTTCGCTAATTTTTCTAACATATTGCGTCCCATCTCCACGCGCTTAAGCCTAGTGTGTAAATGCCTCCAGCACTACTTGCTCCAGCATAGTTCGCTACCAGCGACTCATCCGAGACTTGTTGGACGCCCTCAGCTTTAAAGGTGAGCTATTTAGTGAGGAAAGCTTTCCCGGCCTGGGAGAAGTCAATTTCGAAATTACCTGCTACTTTACCGGTTACAATGCTGCGTGCCGGTATTCTCTCTCCGTTATCTGGCACCTAATTACTCCGAAATCCACCTGTAAGCCGCCTTCCAACGCTGTGTAGCCTAGCTAGACCAACTCACCTGCCAGTGGTAGAGGTGCCAAGCTCAGCCAAGCGCCAATGGGCAGCCCACCATTAGGGTCGGCATCGAGCAGCAGCGCTCGGGTGGGCGGCTCCGGGGCGCGACTTATTTCCTCAATAGTAGCAGGCAGAAGCAGTGGTGGCTGGCCTGTGCGGTGCAGCCGCAGAGCCAGGGCCGTGTGCAGGGTAGGGCCAGCTAGCCAGTTGGGGGCTGGGGTGGCTGGTAGCACCAGCCACCCCAGCCCCGGTACCCGAAAGCTTTGGCTAATGACAAAAGTGGGGGCAGAAGCTGACATAGGGTAGTGGGCTACGCACCCGGCAGCGAAAAGCAGCAAGCTACCCAGCAGGCTGGGTGCCCGTTTTCATTATAAAACCCTTGCGCTTTCCCCGCTGCTTAATGCGGGTACCGGGCAGTAGCTGCATCTCCAGCGTTACGGGGGCGCAGGAGGTATAAGTCAGCTCTTGAGGGGCGTAACCGGCTGCGCTCACTTCGAGTGTAGGAAAATTGACCACCGAGGCGGGCAGTGTGAAGAAGCCTTCCTCATTGGTGATGAGGATAATGTTGGTGCCCTTTACAAAAATACTGACGCCGGCCAGTGGGTTTTCGCTCGCCATCACGCGCCCGTTGAATGTGCCGCAGGGGCGCGGTGCGGCGGTCGCGGCAGCCTTAGGCGGCGCGACCTGGCTGAAAGCTGGCACAGCGCTGAGGGATACCAAATTAAGTACAAGGATAGACAGACGTTTCATACAGAAAACCAGGCAAAGTGGGCTAGGCAGCCCATGATAATGGTGGGATAGTAGCGCTAATACGAAAACTGCGTGCAATAGCTACATCCCTTTTTCAGAAAACGTGCCGAACTTTCTTGGGCTGGCCGGCGGGTAGATGTAGCGGGCGGCAGCTACTTTCGCTTATGGGCTTTTTTACTTCTTTCCGGGGCGGGTTATTGAGTTTTTTTTTGGTGAGCCTGTCAGGCAGAGTAGGGGCGCAAACTATGCCGCTGCCCTGCCTTTTGCTGCCCTTGGGGGCTGCTGAGCGTGTGCAGGCCGCCAGCCTTGTGGTAGAAGCCGAGGTGCTGGATGCGCAGGGCGAATGGGACGCCGCGCATCAGCGCATTTTTACGCGGCAGCGGCTACGGGTTTTTCGGGTGCTGAAGGGTGCCTTGACCGATACTACTGCCCTGCCGCTGCTGGTGGAGGGTGGCCAGGTGGGCCTGGCCCGGCAGGAATTGACGAACACCCTGCGTCCGCTGCCCGTAGGCCAGCAGGGAATTTTCTTTCTGGTACCCGCACCGTGGGCGGGCGTAGCCCCGGCCTATACGGCCTATGCCTCTAGCCAAGGGGCCATTACCTACGACCTCGTGCAGGGTACGGCTACAGAGCCGGCGCGCACCTACGCTGGGTGGGCCGAGGCTGCCCAGCAAACAGCTCGGCTCAGCGGGCGTACTCCGCAAGTGCTACGGGCCAACGAGCGCTTGCAGATAGCCGCGCAACGCTTGGCAGCCAGCCGCACGGGAGTGGGCGCCGCGCAACGCACGCTGGCCCCGGCCATCACCAGCTTTAGCCCGGCCCAGACTACGGCGGGCACGGGGGCGGTGCTTACCCTGCGCGGCAGCGGCTTCGGGAGTAGCCGGGGCAGCGGGGGCGTTTTGTTTGCCAATGCCGATGATGGCGGGGCTACTACCACCCGCGCCCTTGACCGGGACTACCTGAGCTGGAGCGATACGCAAATTCAGGTGCGCGTGCCCTCGCTGGCCACCGATGGCCACCCCGCTGGCACGGGCCTCGTGCGCGTGACGACTGCCGACGGTACTACAGCGGCTACCGCTACGGCGCTTACTATCCGTTACGCGCTGACTAATATTGATAACACTACTGGTACGCTGGTCGACCGGCCCAACCATATGGCTACCAACGGTGTGGGTGGCCTCACCTTTCGCTTCGGCCCCAATTTTCGGGCCAACGCGGCAGCGGGCGCGGCCTGGCAGCGGGCGCTGACGCAGTGGCGCTGCGCGTCGGGCATTAATTGGGACCTGGGTGCCGATGCGGCGGCCAACACCATTGCCTCGGATAATGCCAACGTTATCGCTTTCGACGATGGCACGCTGCCAGCGCGGGTGCTGGCCCGCACTACGTCGTATTACCTGGGCTGCTATACGCCGCAGGGTGAGGTGGTTTTCTACGTGTCTGAAGTCGACCAGCAGTTTGCCACCAGCCTACCGTTTCAGTTTGGACCGGGATTGGCGCGGGCCGGGCAGTACGATTTTGAGTCCGTGGCTGTGCACGAGCTGGGCCACGCGCAACAGTTGACGCACCTCATCCGGCCGGGCGCCATCATGCACTTCGGCGTGGCGGCGGGGGCCAACCTGCGTACCCTCGACCCCGCCGCCGATGTGGCGGGCGGGCGCCTGGTGCTGCGCACCCGCAGCTTTCGCAACCGGGGCTGCGGTGGGCCGGCCATGCTACCGGCGCCGCTTACCGGGCTTGCGGCGGCAGTGGCCACTACGGGGCCGAGTGTCTCTTTCAGTACCCGTGACGAGTGCTTTGTCAGCGGTTTTGTGCTGGAGCGTAGCCTGGGCGCCGACACCACGGCCGCTACGGCCGGCTGGGTAGCCGTGGCAAGCGGCAGCGCCGGGCAGGCCGGCGGCCAATACACGCTCACCGATGCGCGCCCGCTGGCGGGCCTCCACTACTACCGCCTGGGTTTGCGCCGCCCCGATGGCACTACCGACTACGCAGCTCCGCTGCCATTGCTGGCCGAGGCGCCAGCCGGGCCACAAGTTTTCCCGAACCCGGTGACTGGCGGGCAGCTTCAGCTAGCCTACCCGGCCTCGGCTAGCGGCGACTTGGTGCTACGCGTCTACGACGAGCTGGGCCGCTACCACCTGGGCCAGCGCACGACCGTGCAGGCGGGCCTCAACGTGCTCACGCTCAACGTAGCCAATCTGCGCCCTGGCTTCTACATTCTGCGCCTTACCTCCGACCAGGGCAGTAGCAGCGTGCGGGTTGTGAAGCTTTAAAGTGAGCCGGGGCTAGCCCCGCTTGCTATTGAGCGGCGGCAAATTGGTAGCCGCGCAGCTCCTCGGCGCTGAGGTTGCCGTTGAGCCACTCGCTTTCGATGGTGGCGCCGAGCTTTTTGTAGAAGGCGATGGCCGGCTCGTTCCAGTCGAGCACCTGCCACTTCATGCGCTGGGCGCCGGTGCGCTGGGCCTCGGCCACCACGGCATCGAAGAGCAGGCGGCCGTAGCCGCCGCGCCGGGCAGCTTCGGTTACCACGAGGTCTTCGAGGTAGAGCATGCGGCCCTTCCAGGTGGAATATGCAGTGTAAAAGAGGGCCAGCCCGAGGAGGTCATCACCGCTTTCGAGCACGAAAAAGCCAAAAATGGGCGTCGGCCCGAAGCCATCGTGGCGCATCATGTCCAGGGTGTTGGTCACGGCATCGGGCTCACGCTCGTAGGCGGCCAGCTCCTGAATGAGGGCCAGCACGCGGGGTAAATCACTTTCCTGGCCGCGGCGCAGGGTGGGGGAGGTAGCCATAGCTAGCGAGAAGTAGCTGAAAAAAAGCTGTTTATGCAAAAGCCCGGACGAGAAGCCGTACAGCTTACCATCCGGGCCACTAACTGAATGAACGAAGGTCGCCTGCATCAGCGAAATCCGTTTCAATCCGTTAAATCTGCGGTCTACATCTGCGGCTGCATCTTTTTGATGTCTTCCACGGCGTTGGGGGCGCTGAGCTCGCGCATAGGGCTGTTGGCCGCGGGCGCGGGGGCTTTTTTGCCGCCGGTGGTGTCTACGGCCGCCGGGATGGGGGGCAGGGCCGTCGTGGCTACGTCGTCTTCGGTCGAGTTGGGGTTGCCGTCGGGCGAGCTGCAAGCGGCCAGGGTCAGCGTGAGGGCGGCTGAAGCCAGCAGCGCGGGCAGGAAGCGTTTCATCGTCATAAAGGAAAGCCGGATTTTAGGCCGCAAGTTACGGCGCGTTGGCTTGAATGTTAGGAAGAGCCAGCAGGTAATAAGCCGATTAGTTGCCAAAGCAGGCCACCCAGCAGCCCCGCGCGGGCCGTCCAGGCCAGGGTACGCAGCCAATTGGTGCGCGTGAGGCCGTCGAGGGCCACGTAGTTGTAGCCGTCGGCGGCCAGCCGGTTGTGAAAAGGCACCGCGACTAAAAACGTGGCCAGCCACACCGCCAGCACCAGCGCCAGCTGGCCCAGCGCCCAGGCCGCGCCCCACACCGGGTAGGCGGCCCAGGCCAGCCAGCCGGCCAGGGCCAGCTCCAGCACCATCGGGGCGCCCACGGCCCAGCCCATGCCGCGCGTGTGGGCGGCGTGGTAGCGGCCAAACTCGACCTTGCCCACGAGGGCCAGCGCGGGGTACGTCACCAGCTGCACCACCCAGATAACGCCGGTGAGGTAGGCGGCCAGGGCAAAATTGAGCAGGAGTAAATGCAGGAGCGTCATGCGGGCGAAAGTGGGGGAGCAGCTGTGCAACCGTCCTACGCAGAAGGCCGACCGTTAGCTGCTGTGCCCCGGCCGTGCTACTATTGCGGTTATTCTGGCTAGGTCTTCTTTTTCGAAAAATGAATAAAAATCTGTTGGCGCTACCGCTGCTTGCCGCCCTGGCTACGGCCTGTAATTCGTCCTCTACTTCGTCGGTCGGCGGCGGTAAGCAGCCCGACTTGCTGCGCGCCGCCCTCGACACCACTGTGGCGCCGGGCGACGACTTTTTCAGCTACGCCAACGGTACCTGGATTAAAAACCACCCTATCCCGGCCTCGGAAAGCAACTCGGGCATCGGCATTGAGGTGCAGAAAGAGATTTACAACCGCCTGCGCGAAACCAGCGTGGAAGCCGCCAAGGCCAACGCCGCGCCGGGCAGCAACCAGCAGAAAATCGGCGACTTCTGGGCCGTGGGCATCGACTCGGTGAAAGCCAACCAGCTGGGCTACACACCCATCAAGCCCGAGCTGGACCGCATCGCGGGCATCAAGACGGCGGCCGACGTACTGGGCGTCATTGCCCACGAAATTCCGCTGGGCGTGCGGCCCCTCATCGGCCCTAGGGTGAGCCAGGATGACAAAAACAGCGATAAGATGGTGCTGTACCTGCACCAGAGCGGCCTAGGTCTGCCCAACCGCGATTATTACTTCAATACCGACACGCGCACCAAAAATATCCGCCGTGCCTACGCGCGGCACGTGGCCAATACCTTCAAACTGCTAGGCCAAGACTCGACTACGGCCAACGCCAATGCGGCGCGGGTGATGGTGCTGGAAACTGCGCTGGCTAAGTCGTCGCGCAAGCTTGAAGCCCTGCGCGACCCCTACAAGAACTACAACAAGATGACCCTGGCGCAGCTCGACAAGCTCACGCCCGGCCTCAACTGGAAAACATGGTTTGGCCAGATGGGCGTCACGAACGTTGATACCGTCATCGTGGGCCAGCCCGAGTTTTACCAGACGGTGGGCCAGCTGCTCAAGACTAAGCCCGTGGAAGACTGGCAGGCTTATCTCACCTGGAACATCACCCGCGAGTTTGCGCCCACGCTCAGCCAGCCGTTTGTGGATGAACGCTTTCGCTTTTATGGCACTACGCTACGCGGTGCCAAAGCTATACGCCCCCGCTGGAAGCGCGTGCTCGACATGGAGGAAGACGCCCTAGGCGATGCCTTAGGTCAGCTTTTTGTGAAGGAATACTTCAAGCCCGAAGCCAAGGCCCGCTACGACACCCTGGTGAAGAACGTGGTGTCGTCGTTTGCCGACCACATCAAGAACGTGGATTGGATGAGCGCGCCCACCAAAGTAGTGGCGCTGGATAAGCTCCACAAAATCACTCCCAAGGTGGGCTACCCTAACAAGTGGAAAGATTATTCTAACCTGACCATTGACCGTAGTTCGCTCACGGCTAATGTGATGCGCGCCAACCAGTGGCAGTACAACTACCAGCTCAATAAGTTAGGTAAGCCCGTAGACCGCACCGAGTGGGGCATGACGCCCCAGACCTACAACGCCTACTACAACCCCAGCAACAACGAGATTGTGCTGCCGGCTGCCGCCTTCGCAGTGCCCGCGCTGCTCGACGCTGATGCCGACGACGCGCTCGTGTATGGCTACGCCGGCGCCAGCACCATCGGCCATGAACTCACGCACGGCTTCGACGACGAGGGCAGCCAGTACGACGCCCACGGCAACCTGCACGAGTGGTGGAGCAAGGACGACCGCAAGCGCTTCAACGAGCGCGTGACCGTGATTGTGAGGCAGTTCAATGGCTACACGCTGCTCGACTCGCTGCACATCAACGGTAAGGCCACGGCCGGCGAAAATATTGCCGACCTCGGCGGCATCGTCATCGGCCTCGACGCCTTTAAGAAAACCAAGGAGTATAAGGAAGGAAAGAAAGTAGCTGGCCTCACGCCCGTGCAGCGCTACTTCCTGGGCTACGCGCTGGGCTGGCAAATGCACGTGCGCGACGAAGCCCTGGCCTCGCAGCTGCTCACCGACGTGCACTCGCCGGCCCAGTACCGCGTGAACGGCCCGATGGCCGACGTGCCCGCCTTCTACGAAGCCTTCGGTGTGAAGCCCGGCCAAAAGCTCTACATCCCGGACTCGGCGCGGGTGAAAATCTGGTAGGCGGCTAAGCCGGAAAGTAAAGCACGTAGTAGCGTGAACGTCAGATGAAAGTAAGCCCGGCCCCCGCGCCGGGCTTACTTTTGCCGTCCGTATTGCTTGCGGCTTTATTTATCCTGCTTGATGAAATCTTACTTTTTGCGGACGCTGGGGGTAGCTCCCCTGGCGTTGGTAGCTGCCCAGGCGCTGGCGCAGGGCCAGGTGACGCCGCCGGCCTCCACGGTGCCCGGCCAGCAGCCGGCCGCGGCCTCGGCGCAGCAGCCCATGCATCATACGCACGACGAAAATTGGAGCCTGCACTTTCAGCAGACCATCATTCAGCAGTGGCACAATGACTTGAGCCCGCGCTACGCCGGTGGCAACAGCCTGCAAGCTCGCGAAAACGCCAAGCTCTCGCTCACCACCACCCTCTTCCTGGGCCGGCGACTGTGGAAGGGCGCGGCCGTGTACTTCAACCCCGAGGTAGCGGGCGGCAGCGGCCTGAGCGGGGCCACCGGCATCGGCGGCGCGCCTAATGGCGAAACGTTCCGCATCGGCGACCCCGCGCCGCAGGTGTACCTGGCGCGCCTCTACCTGCGCCAGCTCTGGGCGCTGGGGGCCAGCGAGGAGGAAGACGAAGACGACCTCAACCAACTCAAGGGCACCCGCCCGGCCAAGTACCTGGCCCTGAACGTGGGCAAGTTCAGTATCGCCGATTACTTCGACCAGAACAGCTACTCGCACGACCCGCGCACTCAGTTTTTCAACTGGAGCCTGATGAGCGCCGGTGGCTGGGACTACCCCGCCAACGTGCGCGGCTACACCGTGGGCGCGGTGCTCGAATACGTGCAGCCCGGGCTGGCCCTGCGCGCTGGCCTCTCGTCGATGCCCACCGACGCCAACGGCCCCACGCTGGACTTCCACTACAACAAGGCCCAGGCCATCACGGCCGAGGTCACCAAGTCGTACAGCGTCAATGGCCACCCCGGCGCGGTGCGCCTGCTGGGCTTCCGCAACCAGGCCGCGATGGGCAGCTACAACCTGGCCCGGCAGCAGGCGGCTGGCCTCGGTACCGTGCCCGACGTGACGGCCGCCCGCGCCGACCGCCGCACCAAGTACGGCTTCGTTATCAACGCCGAGCAGGAAATTTCGCCCAGCGTCGGCCTCTTCGGCCGCTATAGCTACAACGACGGCCACAACGAAACCTGGGCCTTCACTGAAATCGACCGCAGCCTAAGCCTGGGCCTCACCAGCACCGGCGCCCGCTGGAAGCGCCCCACCGACCGCCTCGGCGCGGCCTTCGTGGCCAACGGCCTCTCGCAAGACCACCGCGCCTACCTGGCCGCCGGCGGCTCGGGCTTCATCCTCGGCGATGGCCGCCTGGACTACGGCCTGGAGTACATCGGTGAGATTTACTACAGCATCGACTTTCCGCGTTACCACGCCGCCCTCAGCCCGGATTATCAGGTGATTTTCAATCCCGGCTACAACACCAGCCGCCTGCCAGGGCCGGTGCACGTAGTGGCGCTGCGGGTGCACGTCGAGTTCTAACGCCGAAGATTCGGCTGGCGGGCCTTTGTTATATTTGTAACCCCCTGACCGGCAAGGCACCCTTGCCGGTCTTTTATTTCTACTTTGATGAAGAAAGTTGTATTGGCGCTGGCACTGCTGGCCGCGCTGCCGCTGCGCCTCTGGGCGTGGGGCGTAGAGGGCCACCGCGCCATTGGCATCATTGCCGAGCACCACCTCTCCGAAAAAGCCCGCCACGAGGTAATAGCCTTGCTCGGCAACCAGACCCTGGCGCTCGTGAGCACCCAGCCCGACGAGATGCGCTACCTGCCCGAGTACAAGGAAACCGCGCCCTGGCACTACGTGAATACCGCCCTCGACCTGCCCCACGACCAGTACCTGGCCGCCGTGAAGGGCCAGACCACGCCCAACGCCTACAACGTACTGCTAGCCAAAATTAAGGAGATGAAGGACCCCGCCAAAACCCGCGAGCAGCGGGCCGAGGCGCTCATCTTCGTGGTGCACATCGTGGGCGACATTCACCAGCCCATGCACACCGGCCGCGCCGAAGACAAGGGCGGCAACGATATTAAAATGACCTACCGGGGCAAGGATACCAACCTGCACAGCCTCTGGGACAGCGGCCTGCTTGACTACCAGGGCCTCACCTACACCGAGATGGGCAACCAGTACAGCACCCTGCCCGAGGTGCAGCGCAAGCAGTGGCAGGCCAACGCCAACCCCGGCGACTGGCTCTTCGAGTCGTACACCATCGCCGGCAAGCTCTACGCCGAGGCCGCCCAAAACCCCAACCCCGACTACCGCTACTACCCTGCCCACGCCGACATCGTGAAGCAGCGCATTCAGCAAGCCGGCGTGCGGCTGGCCGCCGTGCTCAACGAGGCATTTAAGTAGTAGCGCGGACTTTGTAGTCCGCGTCCCGCACGAACCGAACGCGGACTACAAAGTCCGCGCTACACAAGAAAGCCCCGCTACTCCGGTCAGGAGTAGCGGGGCTTTCTCGTGCGCAAGGCGTTCAGGCTGAATAGCTAGCCGGAGTACACTTTTGCGAAACGAACAGTCAAAGTTACGGCAAGCTTACCCGGAGGGGCAAGCTGCCCGGCAGGGGTAGTTTTTTTTAACACCCCAAAAATGGCCTAAACGCCTAGCCCAGCGCAGAAAATGCGGGCTGAAAAAACCTGCTGAAAGGTTTTTGGGGAAACATAATATTGCGCCCAAAACAAAGACGGGTAATTTTGCACCGTGAACGCACTCAACCACCAGTTGACGAAGCGCGGGACGAGCCAGCCGGCTCTCTTGCGGAAAGAACGGAAGGCTGTCGCCACCGTTTTTCATTCGTCCTGCGATGCTGTTTCTCTGTTTTCTGCTTCGCTTTTTCGATTGCCGCCCCATTCGCTTGAGGCGGTTTTTTTGTGCCCGGTCGGCGCGTAAGGTTTCTCAGTTTTTAGGTTTTCGCTAGCTGTAAATACCCTTCAGCACTATCATGGCTACCAACACGCTTTCCTTGAAATTAGCCGCCGCCACATTGTCTACGACTGCTAGCCACGCCGGCAGCGTTAGCCACGAGAATGTAATTTAAGTTATTGCCTAGAAAGTGCCCGGTACTGCCGGGTGCTTTTGTTTATACCCGATTTAGTGTAGCGCGGACTTTTAGTCCGCGAGTGACCTAAATTACTTTAGCCCAACTATCGCGGACTAAAAGTCCGCGCTACTCCATGCAAAAGCTCCTCACCCGCGTTGCCCAGGCCAATACGCTGCTCTGCGTGGGCCTCGACCCCACCGGCTCCGACGAAGACGTGACGCGCCGTCTGCCGCAAGTCATCGCGGAAACGGCGCCTTACGCCGCCGCCTTCAAGCCCAATCTGGCCTTCTTCCTAAGCCGGGGCAATGGCACGCAGCTGCTGCGCCAGGTGGTGGCCGCCGTGCCCGATGGCATCCCGGTTATCCTCGATGGCAAGTTTGGCGACATCGCCAACACGGCTATGCACTACGCGCAGTTTGCCTACGACGTGGTGGGGGCCGATGCTGTGACGGTGAACCCCTACATGGGTGCCGACGCGGTGGTGCCCTTCGCCCGCCCCGGCAAGTTTGTGTTCGCCCTGGCGAAAACCTCGAACAAGTCGGCTGTGCAGGATGCGGTGCTGCAAAGCGGCGAGCCCGTGAGCGACTTCACCGCCAAAATGCTCGCTGACCTCGACGCCACCCACGGCAACATCGGCCTCGTGGCCGGCGCCACCGATGCGGCGGCCTTGGGCCGCCTGCGCCAGCTGTGCCCGTTGCAGTGGTTTCTGGTACCCGGCATCGGCGCCCAGGGCGGCGACCTAGCCTCGGTACTGAAAGCCGGCTTACTGGCCGATGGCGGCGGGCTGCTGATTAACGCCTCGCGCAGCATCTGGCAAGTGGAAGACGCTGGTGCGGCGGCGCGGGAGTTGATGAATGAGATAAACGAGCACCGGACAGTAACTGTTTAAAAAGTAAAAATCGTTGTCATGCTGAGCTTGTCGAAGTATCTCTACCGCATTCATGGGTTAGTATCCCTAGCGGCGTGGTAGAGATGCTTCGACAAGCTCAGCATGACAAACGTTAATTCTGACATGACTAACACCCTCACCCCCGACCTTCCCGCCGCCGAAGTTGCCACCATCCTCGAAGTGCAATTGCGCGAGGAAGGCGCGCTGCTGAGCGGCCACTTCAAGCTGTCGTCGGGCCTGCACTCCGATACCTACGTGCAGTGCGCCCGCTTTTTGCGCAAGCCCGACCTGGCGGCGCCCGCGATGGCGGTGCTGGCCAAGCGCCTGCGGGAAGCGGATATTAACCCCGACGTGGTAGTGGGCCCCGCGATGGGCGGCGTAGTGGTGAGCTACGAGCTAGCCCGGCAGCTTGGCGTGCCCTCGCTTTTTACGGAGCGTGATGCAAATGGCGAAATGATTTTGCGGCGTGGCTTCACCTTGGCCCCTGGCGATAGGGTAGTTATTGCCGAAGACGTAGTTACGACCGGTAAAAGCACCCTCGAAGTAGCCCGGGTTTTGGGCGAAATGGGGGTCGAAGTGCTGGCAGTGGTGTCATTAATTGACCGCACCAATGGTGCCGCGCAGCTTCCGTTCCCGAACTTTGCACTGTTGCCGGTGCAGGCGGCCGTTTTTGCGGCCGATGCCGTGCCGGAACGTCTGGCCGGGATTCCGGCCGTGAAGCCCGGCAGTCGGCCGGACGCACAGTAATCCATTACCACCTGTCAACCTTATCTGGCGTACGCTTGCGAAGGACCTTATCACACTCGCAACGTGGTGATTAGTAAATCTGACGAACGCAGCAGTGATAAGATGCTTCGTTTGCCAGCATGACAAAAGTTAATTTGGAAACCACCCAGCACTCCATCCTCCTTACCCTGCAACCCGGCCGCCACGACGGCGACGGCCAGCGCGTGGCCGCCGATGCGGCCCGCCACCTCGGCCTCACGACCGGGCACGTACGCAGCGCGGCGCTCTACGCCGTGCGCTACCCCGGCCTCACCGAAAGCCAGGTGGCCGATTTCTCCGCCGCCTGCCTGCAAGACCCCGTGCTGCACGCGGTAGCCATCAACAACCTAGCCGCCCCCGAAGGCTTCAAAAGCTACATCCTGGTGGCCAAAGGTCCCGGCGTGACGGACGACGAAGGCACCTCGGCCCAGAATGCGCTCGGCGACTTCCTCAACGAGCCCATCGACACGCGCACGCAGCACATTTTCTCGAAGCGCCTGTACTTCGTGGAGCACGAGCTGCCCGCTGCCGACCTGCGCCGGCTAGCCGAAGAGCTGCTAGGTAATAAGCTGATTAACAGGTTTGAAGTAGGCGCGGTAGCCGATGGTGTGCGCGACTTCACGCCGCGCCCCGGCGGCGGCGCCGATGCCCGCACCGAAACCATCGTGCTGGCTGGCCTCTCCGATGAGCAGCTGCTGCAACTCAGCAAAGACAACGTGTACGCGCTCAACCTGCCCGAAATGCAGGCCATCCGCGATTACTTCGACCAAGGCAGCGTGCGCGAGCAGCGGGTGGACCTAGGCCTGCCCGCCGCCCCCACCGACTGCGAGCTCGAAATTCTGGCCCAAACCTGGTCGGAGCACTGCAAGCACAAGGAATTCAGCGCCGTTATCAAGTACAAAAACCTGGAAACGGGCGCGGAGGAAGAGATTGACGGCCTGTTCAAAACCTTCATCAAAGGCGCAACCTCCGAGGTAGACCGCCAACTGCGCGCCAACGGCAACGACTGGCTCATCAAGGTGTTTTCGGACAACGCGGGCGCGGTGCGCATCAACCCCGAGTCGCTGTTCGTGTGGAAGGTCGAGACGCACAACTCGCCCTCGGCCATCGACCCCTACGGCGGGGCTATTACCGGCATTTTGGGCAACAACCGCGACCCACTGGCTACCGGCATCGGCGGCGCGCGCTTGCTGTTCAATACCAACGTGTTGTGCTTCGGTAATCCCGATTACGAAGGCGAACTGCTGACCGGCCAGTTGCACCCGCGCCGCATTTTTGAAGGCGTGCGCAAGGGCATCGAGGACGGCGGCAACAAGTCGGGCGTGCCGACCGTGAACGGCGCCATCATCTTCGACGACCGCTACGCTGGCAAGCCGCTAGTGTACTGCGGCACCGGCGCCGTGATGCCGATGCAGCTAGCCGGTAAGGACAGCTGGGAAAAAGTGATTCTGCCCGGCGACCGCATCATCATGGCCGGCGGCCGGGTGGGCAAGGACGGCATCCACGGCGCGACCTTCAGCAGCATCGAGCTCGACGAAGCCGCGCCCGCCACGGCGGTGCAAATCGGCTCGCCCATCACCCAAAAGCTGGCGATGGACTTCCTGCTGCTCGCCACCCGGCGCGGCCTCATCCGGTGCAGCACCGACAACGGGGCGGGCGGCCTCTCGTCGAGCATCGGCGAGCTGGCGCTCATCTCAGGCGGTGCCGTGGTAGAGCTCGAAAAAGTACCTCTCAAATACCCCGGCCTCAAGCCCTGGGAGATTTTCCTGAGCGAATCGCAGGAGCGTTTCACGCTCGCCGTGGAGCCCGCCAAGCTGGACGAGCTGCTGGCCCTAGGTCGCGAAATGGAGGTTGAGCTGACCGATATCGGTTTCTTCAACGCCGAAGGTTCGCTCGATGTCTTGTTTGATAACAAGCCCATCGCCGGCCTCTCGCTGGAATTTCTGCACGACGGCGTGCCGCGCAAAACGCTGCTGGCCGAGTACGTGAAGCCCGCCGCCCAAGAGCCCGCGCTACCCGCTGCTCTCGACTATAACGACGTGCTGATGAGGCTGCTAGGGTCGCTCAATATCTGCTCGCGCGAGTCGGTTATCCGGCAGTACGACCACGAGGTGAAGGGCCGGACGGTGGTGAAGCCCCTTATGGGCGCCACCGGCCAGGCGCCGCAAGACGCCGCCGTGGTGCGCTTCAACTTCGAGAGCTGGGAAGGCGTGGCCGTGAGCAACGGCATTTTGCCCCGCATGGGCGACCTCGACGCGTACCACATGTCGGCTGGCTCGTTTGACGAGGCCGTGCGCCAGATTATCTCGGTGGGCGGCAAGCTGCCCAACCTCACGCCGGGCGACAACATCTTCTGGTCGGTAAACGACAATTTCTGCGTCCCTGATTCGGTCTACGACCCCGCCATCAACCCCGATGGCAAGCAGAAACTCGCCAAACTGGTGCAAATGTGCCAGGCCCTGCGCGATGCCTGCGCGGCCTACTGCATCCCGCTCACCTCGGGCAAGGACTCGATGAAGAACGACTTCAAGGCCGATGGCGTGAAGATTTCGGTGCCGCCCACGGTGCTCTACTCCATGACCGCCAAGGTCGAGGACGTGCGCCAGGTCGTGACCTCCGACTTCAAGCAGGCCGACGACGTGATTTACCTGCTCGGCGAAACTTACGATGAGCTAGGCGGCTCCGAGTTCTACCAGCTCTACAACGAGCTGGGCGCCAACGTCCCCAAGGTCGATTTTGCCAAAGCCAAGGAGCTGTACACCCTGGTCGGCGAAGCCAACACGCAGGGCCTTATCCAGAGCAGCCACGACCTCAGCGACGGTGGCCTGGCCGTGGCGCTGGCCGAAAGCACCTTCGGCCGCGATGGCCTGGGCGCCGACATCGACCTAGGTAGCGCGGCGGGCGAGCTTTCGCCCACGGCGCTGCTATTCAGTGAGTCGCATTCGCGCTTCGTGGTGAGCATTGCGCCCGAGGACGTAACGGCTTTCGAAAGCATCTTGGGTCAGCGCGCTACCCGCCTGGGCCGCGTCACGGCCGATGGCCAGCTGCGCGTGCAACACGCTGGCCGCGAGCTGCTAGCCCTCAACACCACCGACCTGCGCACCGCCTGGACCAATGGCCCGGTAAACCAGACCATCGGCCTGGAGCCCGCGGCGCTAGTTAAGTAACCCATAGCAAGCAGGCCTATCCTATGACACACGACACAGCAAGCTACGCATTGCCTAAGGCCCTTATCCTGACCGGCTTCGGTATCAATTGCGAAGAAGAAATGGCCGCCGCCTACCGGCTGGCCGGCGCCGCGCCCACCATCGTGCACCTCAACGAGGTGCTGCACGGCCGGGTGAGCATCCACGATTTTGACGTGCTGAACTTCCCCGGCGGCTTCTCCTTCGGCGACGACCTGGGCTCGGGCGTGGTGCTGGCCAACAAGCTGCGCTACCGCCAGACCGGGGCAGACGGCCGCACGCTGCTCAGCGACATCCGCGACTTTGTGGCCGCTGGCAAGTTCGTGCTCGGCATCTGCAACGGCTTTCAGGTACTAGTGAAGCTCGGGCTGCTACCCAACCTAGGTGGCGATTTCCAGCCCGAAGTCACGCTGACCCATAATGCATCGGGTCGCTATGAAGACCGCTGGGTGCGCCTCGTGGTGAACCCGCAGGCCAAAACGCCTTTCCTGAGCGGGCTCACTTCGTTTGAGGTGCCCGTGCGCCACGGCGAAGGCCGCCTGGTAGTGCCCGACGCGGCCACCCGCGAACGCATTGTGGCCCAGGGCCTCAACTGCCTGACCTACGCCGGCCACGACGACCTCGAAACCGGCACCTACCCGCTCAACCCCAACGGCGCCGACCTCAACTGCGCCGGCCTCACCGACCCCACGGGCCACATTTTTGGCCTCATGCCGCACCCCGAGGCCTACCTGGCCGGCTGCAATCACCCCGATTGGGGCATGAAAAAGCGCCGCGGCGAACTGAAGGACGAAGGCGAAGGCCTGGCGATTTTTAAGAACATTGTCACCCATTTGCAGCACCGGGCGCAGGAGGTAACGGCTCCTACCGTTTAAGCCTAACTACTTCTTCATGAGCACGCTCCCGCATTTCGCTACCCCCCAGCTCCGGCTTTTGCACCGCGGCAAAGTCCGCGATAGCTACCGCATCGACGACAGCACCCGCCTCATCGTGGTATCGGACCGCCTCTCGGCCTTCGACTCGGTGCTCGATACGGCCGTGCCACACAAAGGCGCGGTGCTGAACGGGCTAGCCAACTTCTGGTTTGAGAAAACGGCCCACATCATCCCCAACCACGTGCAGGCGATGATTGATGCCAATGCCATGTTGGTGAAGGAAGCGCAACCCATTAAGGTGGAGATGGTTGTGCGCAACTACATCGCCGGTTCGATGCTGCGCGGCTACCAGAGCGGCCAGCGCACGTTTTCGGGCGTGACCGTGCCCGACGGCCTCACCAAGCACCAGCAGTTCCCTACCCCCATCGTGACGCCGACCACCAAGGAGGAGTCGGACCGCGAAATCACGCCCGCAAACCTCGTGAGCGAGGGCTGGGTGAGCCAGGAGCTGTACGATAAGATGGCCGAAAAGGCGTTGGAGCTGTTCAAAGTGGGCTCTGATTTGCTGGCCTCACAAGGCATCATTTTGGTGGATACCAAGTATGAGTTTGGTCTGCTGAACGGCGAGCTGATTCTGATTGATGAAATCCACACGCCCGACTCGTCGCGCTTCTGGAGCGCCGCCGACTACGCCCAGAACCCCGAAGGCGCCGAGCAGATGGACAAGGAGTACGTGCGCCAGTGGCTCATTGCCAACAAGGTAGACGGTAAGTACCCCCGCGCCCTCTCCCCCGAAGTAACCCTGGAAGCCACCAACCGCTACCTCGATATCTACCAGCGCGTAGTAGGCCAGCCCCTGGCCACGGCCGATGAAACCGCCACCGGCGGCAACGTAGCCAACCGCCTGGTTAGCAACCTGGTAAAAGCTGGCCTGATGAAGGATGCCTGGGTGAGCATCGTAGTGGGCTCGCCCGCTGACGAAGCGCAAGGCCAGCAAATCCGCTCATCCTTCGACGGCTATGAGGTATTCACGCAACTGCACGAGAACAGCGAGGAAATCGACCCGATGACCGAAGTGTGGAACCGCTCCATCGAGCCCGGCGTGATTATCACGGTGGCTGACCTCAGCAACGGCCTAGGCGATGCCCTAGCCGCCAACGTGAGCGTGCCCGTTATCGCCTGCCCTTCGCAGCACGACGCCGCCGAGCCGGCCACGAACTCGTCGGCTCCCACGCCCGGCAGCGCGCCTACCCTGGTGGTAGCTAGCCCCGAGTACGCCACCCCGGCTGCGCTACGTGCGCTCAATACGCCGCGCCTGCGCGAGCGTCTGCGCCAGGACATCTTGAAGGCTAAGACGAAAGCGCTTTAATTCTCGCTACTACAATGGATGCAACGCAAGCCCAAGTGCTGGTAGACAAGTACATCGAAGCCTACAACGGCTTCGACGTGCCCAGCATGTTGGCTTGCCTGCATCCTGACGTGCAGTTCGAGCACTCTACCAACGGCGATGTAACGGTGCGCCTAGATGGCAAAGCGGCTTTCGAATCTCAGGCGACCCGCGCTGCTGCCTGGTTTACGGAGCGCACGCAGCACGTTACCACTTTTCGCTGGCAGGATGAGCAGGCCGAAGCAGCTATTGACTACTTCGCTATTACGGCCACCGACTTGCCCAACGGAATAAAAGCTGGGACTACGCTGCAATTCTCGGGGCGCTCGGTCTTCTCCTTTCGCGACGGGTTAATCGCTTTCATTCAAGATTTTAGTTAAAGAAAATTCTCTCGTAACGTGAGCGGTACTACGAAACAACTCGTCCTCCTCGGCGCCGGTGCCCGCGAGCACGCCCTGGCTATCAAGCTTCGCCAGGATGGCGCGACCGTGCATGTGCTGCCCGGCAACGCGGGTATCCCTGGCAGCGTGCCCAGCATCAGCGCCACCGATTTTCCGGCCATCCAAAGCTTCTGCCAAGAGCACGGCATCAAGCTGATTGTGGTGGGGCCGGAGGCACCGCTGGCGGCCGGCGTGGCCGATTACTTTTTGGACACCGATATCCGTGTCTTCGGCCCGCGCCGGCAGGCGGCTACGCTGGAAAGCTCGAAGGTGTGGAGCAAGGAATTCATGCGCCGCCACGGCGTGGCTACGGCCCGCGCCTGGAGCTACCGCAGCGACCACCTCGCTGATGCTCAGGCTAAAGTAGAGGAGCTAGCCGGCCACGTAGTAGTGAAATACGACGGCCTGGCCGCCGGCAAAGGCGTGTACGTGTGTAGTTCGGTAGCCGAGGCTACGGCCGCCCTCACCGAGTTGCGCGAGTTGCACGAAGGCTGGTTTTCGATATTGCTCGAAGAGAAGCTGACTGGCCCCGAGGTTAGCCTAATCGGTCTGACGGACGGTAACCGCATCCGGCTGCTGGCCCCGGCCCAGGACCACAAGCAGCTGCTGGCGGGTGACGAAGGCCCCAATACCGGCGGCATGGGCGCTTACTGCCCGGTGCCTTTCCTGGATGACAACTGGCTGGCTGCCATTCGCAAAGATATTATCGACCCCACGCTGCGCGGCCTGCAAGCCGAGCCGTTCGACTTTGTGGGCTTCCTCTACTTCGGGGTGATGCTGACGCCGCAAGGGCCCAAGCTGCTCGAATACAACGTACGTCTTGGCGACCCGGAGGCGGAGGTTATCCTGCCCGCCTTGGAGACAAGTCTGCTTGACCTCATCGTGGCTACGCTCGATGGCAACCTGGCCCAGACGATAGTGAAGCAGCGCCCCGGCGCGTTTGTGGGCCTGGTGCTGGCTTCGGGTGGCTACCCGGCGGCGCAGTTTCCGACGGGCTTTCCTATTCACGGCATCGGTAATCAGGGAGAAGGTACGCAGGTATTTGTGGGCGGCGTGAAAGCGGGCGAGAAGCCCGGCGAATTGCTCACCAATGGCGGCCGGGTGGCCGTGCTCGTGTCGCACGGGCCGGATTTGCCCACGGCCGTGCAGCTCGCTTACGCCGAGGTGGAACTGGTTTATTTTCAAGATAAATACGTGCGCGCCGATATCGGCCAGCGCCCGGCCCCGCTGCTCGAAACGAGCGCTTATTAAATGACTGACCAACGTCCTGCCCGTCTTGCCATCCTGCTATCCGGTCGCGGCTCCAATATGCTGGCGCTGGCCGAGGCGGTGCGCACGGGCGCGCTGCGCGGGCTAGCCGAGATAGCCGTAGTGTTCAGCAACGACCCGGCCGCGCCCGGCCTCGCATCGGCCGCGACGCTGGGTTTGCCCACGGCTAGCTTGCCCTCCAAGGGCCGCAAGCGCGAGAGCTTCGACCTGGAAGCAGTTGGTATTCTACAGCAGCACCAGCCTGATTACGTGGTGCTGGCGGGCTACATGCGCGTGCTGTCGCCGGCATTTGTGCGGGCGTTTGCTGGCCGTATTATCAACATTCACCCCGCCGATACGCACCAGCACCAGGGGCTGCACGCCTACGAATGGGCGTTCGACAACCGGTTGGCCGAAACTAAAATTACCGTCCATTTGGTTGACGAAGGTCTTGATACTGGGCCAATTCTAGCTCAACAAGTAGTAAATTTGGTAGGGGCCGACACCCTGGCCGAAGTGCAGCGCCGGGGCCTCGCCGTGGAGCATCAGTTATACGCCAATACCCTGGCGGCCCTCATCACGGCGGCGGCTAGCCCTGCCCTTCCAACTCATAATTCATAAGTCTTAACTCATAATTAAATTATGTGTGGCATTGTAGGTTTTCACGGCCCCGAGCGCGTGGTGGGCGATATGATTATCGGCCTCACCGCCCTTCAGCATCGGGGGCAGGATGCCGCCGGTATTGCAACGTTTGACGGCGACGCCTTTCACCTGCACAAAGGGCAGGGCTTGGTGAATGACGTTTTTAAGCCCAAGCACACCAAAAAGCTCACCGGCAACACCGGCATCGGACACGTGCGCTACACCACCCAGGGCGCGAACGACTCCGATTTGGCGCAGCCCTTCACCACGAGCTACCCCTTTGGGCTGGCGATGGTGCACAACGGCAACGTCATCAACTTCCGCGACGTGGCCAAGCTGCTGCACGAGAAGTACCACGTGCTGCCCAAGACGACCAACGACCTGGAACTCATCATGTACACCTTCGCGTCGGAGCTGCGCGTGAAGGACCTGGACCGCCTCTCGGTCGTCGATATTTTTGACGCCGTAGAAACGACCCAGGAGCTGGTGAAGGGGGCCTACGCCACCGTTACCATCATCGCCGGGCACGGCCTGCTGGCCTTCACCGACCCGCTGGGCATCCGCCCGCTGGTGATGGGCCGCCGCGACACGCCCGACGGCCCGGTGTACGCCTTTGCCTCGGAGAGCACCTGCTTCGATTACCTCGATTTCGAGTTTGTAGAGAACGTTGGCCCCGGCCAGGCAATTTTTATCGACAACGATTTCAAGGTCCACTACAAAAATCAGCAGGAATTGCCGAAAGCGTTCTGCGTATTTGAGCAGATTTATTTCGCCCGCGAAGACTCCACCATCCACGGACGCCTGGTGGCCCGCGAGCGCGTGCGCCTCGGCAAAATCATCGCCCGCAAGGTAGTCGATGCCGGCCTCAAGCCCGACATGGTGATTGATGTACCCTCCTCGGGCTACTTCTCGGCCTCGGGCCTAGCCGAAGCTATTGGCGTGCCCTACCGCCGGGCGCTGGTCAAAAACAACCACATGGGCCGCTCGTTCATCGTGCCCACCCAGGCCGGCCGCGAAGACGTGGTGAAGAAGAAGCTGAACCCCATCCGCGCCTTCGTAGAAGGCAAAAAAGTGGCCGTGGTGGACGATAGCATCGTGCGCGGCACCACGTCGCGCCGAATCGTGCGCCTGCTGCGCGAGGCCGGGGCCGCCGAAGTCTACTTCATTTCGAGCGCGCCGCCGCTGGTGTCGCCCTGCATCTATGGCATCGACATGGCCATGAGCACCGAGCTGATTGCGGCCAACTACACGGAGGACGAAATCTGCCGCTACATTGAGGCTGATAAAGTTATCTACCAGGATTTGAGCGACTTGCAGGACTTGTTTGCCGAGGAGCGCGGCCACGGCGGCTCGTGCTTCGCCTGCTTCACCGGCAAGTACCCGACCGGCGACGTGACGCACTACCTGCGCCACGTGCAGGAGGAGCGCCTGAGCCACCGCGGCCCCAAGAACACGGCCTCGGTAAGCGCCAAGGCCCCCGCGCCAACCGAGCACTAGCCCTCCCCACCACTTTTGTCATGCTGACGAAGGAAGCATCTTATCACGGTTGCGCACCGCTGCTTTCGTCAAAAACCATTACTACCCCAGCGGCGCGGACGTGATAAGGTCCTTCGCCAGCTCAGGCTGACAGTCTATTTTATGTCGCTCCCCTCCTCCGAAACCCCCGACGCCGGCTACTCCATCGACCTCGGCAACGCCGCCTCGAAAAACGCCTACAACTGGTCGAAAAAGACTTTCGCTACCCGCGCTGGCCTGCCCGGCGAGCCCGCCCGCGACCTCGACGGGGGCTTTAGCAACGAAATCCGCTTCGGCCAGGAGCGCCTGGGCATCAGTTCGGACGGCATCGGGACCAAAATCGAGCTGGGTGAGCGCCTCGATAAGTACGACACGCTAGGCTACGACTTGGTGGCCATGACCGCCGACGACCTCATCGCCGCTGGCTTCGTACCCACCAACCTGTCGAACATCATTGACGTGAATACCCTCGACTACGACGTGGTGGACGAGATGATGCGCGGCCTGCACGACGCCTGCCAGTTCTCGAAAATCGCCATCACCGGTGGCGAGATTGCCGAGCTGGGCAACCGCATCGGTGGCTTCCCGGGCGCCCGCATGAACTTCAACTGGTGCTCCACGGCCATCGGCGTGCTGCACCCTAGCCTGGAGAAACCGCTGAGCGGCGATACGGCCCAGGCCGGCGATGCGGTGGTGACCCTGCGCTCACCCTCGTTCCGCTCCAACGGCTACTCGCTGGCCCGCAAGACGTTGCAGCGCCTCTTTGGCGACAACTGGCACACGGCACCCTACGACGGCACCGATGCCGACCAGTACGCCACCTGGGGCGAGGCCCTGCTGGCCCCCTCGCTCATTTACGCGCCCGCCCTCACGGCGGTGCTCGATGCTGGCCTGCCCCTGCGTGGCGCGGCCCACATCACGGGCGGCGGCGTGGCCGACAACTTCAAGCGGGTGCTCAAAAACGGCCTCGGCGCGGTGCTCGACAACCTCTTCGCGCCCCTGCCCGCCATGCAGCGCCTCTGCGAAGTCGGCGGCATCAGCCCCGAAACCGCCTACCTCTACTGGAACATGGGCAACGGCATGCTGCTCGTCACGGCCCCCGAAGCCGCCGAAGCCCTTGTGCAGCAGCTCGCCCAAAGCGGCTACCAGGCCCAGCTAGCCGGCTACCTCACCGCCGAGGCCGGCGTGACGCTGCGCGTAGGAGCGGGGGAGTTGAAGTATGCGTAAGCTATACTTGTGGTTATAAAAATAAACCACAATGAAACGCTACTTCATTAACCAAGAAGGCGACGCCAATAAGTTCTGGAACGTAGAAATTGACGGCACTACTTACACCGTCGTTTTCGGCAAAGTTGGGACTCAGGGCCGACAGAACAGTAAAAGCTTAGCTGATGCTGTGTCTTGTGAAGCAGAGGTATATAAGCTAATTGTAGACAAAACGAAGAAGGGCTACCGAGAAATTCGGGAAGATGAAGCTGTGCCTCAAAAAGTAACGGCTGAGTATCTGCCGATGGATGAGAACGTGTTTTGGGAAATTATAGCTTCTTTTAATTGGAAAAAGCAGGGTGATGATGATGCAGTTATGTTGCCAGCAGAGAAAAGACTCGCCTCTTTGCCAATAGAAGACATTTTTGCTTTCGATAATATACTAGCTGAAAAACTGTATGAACTCGATGGGCAGAAGTACGCAAATGCATGCTATCCCAAAAAGCAAACACTCTCCGATGGCACACCTTACATGTCAGTTGACGATTTTCTATATTGTCGTTGTGCTGTGGTTGTTAACCGCCAAAAATTCTACGAATTCACATTAGAATACCCAAGAAACTGGCCTATAGATGCTACTTTTGAAAGTGTACTTTACCTAGCTCAAAAGGCGTACGAGCGTAAAACGAAGGATGAGGATTATCCGCATATTTCGGAGCCTTCTTTCGAAACGTATAGTAATCGAGCTGGTTGGCTGTAACCAAAGCGTAATTTCTCTATTTTACGCCGGCCGCACGGGCCGCTTCTCCAGCATGAGCTGGGTGCGGAACTCGTGGAGCGCCTGCTCCAGGCCTACCGGGTACACGTGCGGGTTGAGGTAGCGGCGGATGCTGGCGTCGAGGCTGGCTACTTCCTGGCGGGCGTGGGCGCGGCTTTCGGCCAGGGTGGGCAGGGGCTGCACTAGGCGACCCTGGCGCAGCACTGGGGCCAGCAGGTCGCGGAAGGGCGCGCCGGGGCGCACGGGGCGGCGGCGGGTGGCATCGGCGGGGTCGAGGATAGTGGGCGCGTCGGGCAGGGGCGTGGCGGCGGCCACGTTGTAAATCATGTCGGCGCGGGGCTGGCTGGCCTCGCCCAGGTAGCGGCGCACCTGCAAGATGCCGGGGATGCTGGTTTTGGCCTGCTGCTCGGAGAGCTTGATGGTGAAGTCCCAGCCCTGGCCGTCGGCGGTGCGCAGGGCGGCTAGCTTGTACACTCCCCCGAGGGCCGCCTGGTTGTAGGCCGTCACGAGCTGGGTGCCCACGCCCCAGGTGTCGATGCGGGCGCCCTGCTGTTTAAGGCTGGTGATGAGGTTTTCCTCTAAGTCGTTGCTGGCCACGATGCGGACTTTCTCCAGGCCGGCCGCGTCGAGCAGCTTGCGCGCCTCTTTGGAGAGGTAGGCCAGGTCGCCCGAATCGAGGCGGATACCGCCCAGCTCGTGGCCGTTCTGGCGCATTTCGAGGGCTACCGTGATGGCGTGGCGTACGCCGTCGAGCGTGTCATAGGTATCGACGAGGAACACCGAGTCGTCGGGGAAGGCATCAGCGTAGGCGCGGAAGGCGTCCAGCTCGTTTTCATAGGTCATCACCCAGCTGTGGGCGTGGGTGCCGCGCACCGGGATGCCATAGCGCTGGCCAGCCAGCACGTTGCTGGTGGCATCGGCCCCGCCGAGGTAGGCGGCGCGGCTGGCCCCGAGGCCACCATCGGGCCCCTGGGCGCGCCGCAGGCCAAACTCCAGCACAGAGTCGTCGGGGCCGGCGGCGTCGCGCACGCGGGCCGCCTTGGTGGCGATGAGGGTTTGGAAATTGACGAGCGTGAGCAGCGCCGTTTCTACCAGCTGGGCTTGCAGCAGCGGGCCTTGCACGCGCACAAGCGGCTCATTACCAAATACTACCGTGCCCTCGGCCACGGCATCCACGTCGCAGGTAAACTTTAAGTCCTTGAGGTAAGCCAGGAACTCATCGGGGAAAAGCCGGCTGCCCTTGCTGCCTTGTAGGCCAGCCAGGTAGGTAATGTCATCGTCTGAAAAGCGCAACGTTTCGAGGTAATCGACGGCCAGCGCCAGGCCGGCCGCCACCGCGTAGCCGCCATTGAAGGGCGCTTTGCGGAAGTACAAGTGAAACACCGCCTCGCGCTCGTGCAGGCCCTGCTTCCAATAGCCATAGGCCATGGTGAGCTGGTAGAGGTCGGTGAGCAAAGCCAGCGAGGGCTGGTAGAGGCCGGAGAGGGGTGCGCTGTTCATAGCCGCAAAGCAAGTAAGGAAAACCTGAACGGAGACCGGTTGCGCCGGATGGTGGGTATTTATCCCGCGCCAGTTCATGCGGCTGCCATGGCCGCGGCGCTACCTTCCCCGCGTGAAAACTGACGTTGCTTCGCGGCCGTGGCTGCACCGGCTGAGCCACTGGCCGGCTTCCTTGCGCCTGGTGGTGGGCGCGGTAGTAGGGGCGAGCGCCTGGGCGCTCAGCCCTGCGCAGTATGAGCCGCTGGTGCGCCTGATTATCGGCTGGGATGCCTTCGGCATCACCACGCTGGCCCTCATCTGGGTTGCCATCTACACCGCCGATGCCGACCGCATCCGGGCCGTGGCGGCCTCCGAAGACCTGAGCCGGCTGCTGAGCTTCGTGTTTGTACTGGTGGCGGCGGCCGCCAGCCTGCTGGCCGTGGTGGTGCTGCTGGGTGCCAGCCACGGCCTGCCCCCGGCCAAGCTGGCCCGCCATATTACCCTGAGTGCCGTGGCGGTGGCCGCGTCCTGGCTGCTGGTCCACACGGTATTTACCCTGCGCTACGCCCATCTCTACTATGACGCCAAGCCCGACGGCTCCGACGTGGGCGGCCTCGACTTTCCCGGCGGTGAAAAGGAGCCCAACTACCTTGACATCGCCTACTTCGCCTTCGTGGTGGGCATGACCGCCCAAACGGCCGACGTCAGCATCAGCGGCCGGCCGCAGCGCCGGCTGGCCCTGCTGCACGGCCTCATCTCCTTCGTTTTCAATACGGCGCTGGTCGCGCTCGTTATCAGCGCCATCGGCGGCGCGCTGTAGTCAGCTATCAGTCAGCAGTGAACAGTTATCAGTTGTTCTGCTGGCGCAAATGGAGCAGCCAGAACAACTGATAACTGTTCACTGCTCACTGATGACTGATTAAAACAGGCTGCCCTGCACCTGCTGTGGGATGAGGCGGGGCGGCGGTACCACGATGCCCGTCAGTTCCTGCATACGGGCCAGGAAATGCTGCGTCCAGAGCGGAGCGTGGCGCACATCTTTTTGGTGGATAAAGACATAGGCCGTGTGCAGGCCCTGCGCGTACCACTCGGCGAGGCGGGTGGCCCAGGCGTCGGCGCGCTCGTAGTCGCTGGGCGGCAGGCCGTGGCCGTTAAAGCGGATGAAGGCGACCGGCGTGGTGAGGCGCTGGGCCAGCACGTCGCGCCGGCCGGCCACGTCGGTTATCACGAGCGTCTTGCCCAGCGCCTCCAGCGTGGCAAATACGCTATCGGCTAGTCCCAGGTCGGAAAACCAGCGCGGGTGGCGCAGCTCCACGGCCAGCGCAATATCGGCGGGCCAGTCGAGCAAAAAGCGTTCTAACCTGGGTAGCAATTCGGGGCCGAAATGCGGCGGTAATTGCAGAAAACACGGCCCCAGATTACTACCCAACTCCTGCACGGCGCGGGTGAAGCTGAGCGTGAGCGCGTCAGTGTTATAGAGCTCACGCTCGTGGCTGATGCTGCGCGGCACCTTGGGGCAAAACCGGAAACCCGGCCCCACGGCCGCCTGCCAGCGCCGTACGGTGGGCGCGTCGGGGATGCGGTAATGGGTGGTGTTCAGCTCCAGGGAATTGAATTGCTGGGCGTAATAACGCAGATAATCAGGTTCTTTAGCGCCCAGTGGAAAGTAGGAGCCCAGCCAGTCCTTATTGGTCCAGATGGGGCAGCCCACGAACAGGCCGGGGCTCGCCGGGGCCGCCGGCTGGGCCCGCGCCAGCACCGCAGTGGTATCGGGGTGGTCGGGAGGGAGGCGAAAATCAACGTAGCGCAGGTCGGGCAAGCGGCCAAAATCCATGCGGCAAAGGTACGGGCTTTTGGTAAACTCGCGGGCGCAGGAATATACAACGCGGTTAGCAAGCCTGCAACCGGCCGCTGGGCTTAAACTAAAGCTTTAAGCCAAAATTTTACACCCGCCGGATAATCGCATTTCGGTAGCTGTATTAGAAAAATACTAAAACAACCCATAAGGTGCCTTAACTAAACACAATTGCTACTTGGTGCTACCGCAGTCAGACAAGCTAAATACAAGATTTGCGGGTAAAGTGCAATTTTTGACCTTAGATAATGGGTTTAGCAAAGATGAAGTAGGTGTTTTAGAAAGGGTGCGGCCTACATTCGGTCAGTTCACCATCCTATCAAGCGCATGCCGCTTACGCGACCAACATTTATCTCCACCTCCTTCCTGGTTCATTGCCTTTGCTGGCTATTGTTGGGAACAGGGCTGGCACTACCGGCCTCCGCCCGTACCCACCGCGTGCATAAGACGCACCGTAAACATTCGCGCCGCCACTACGTCCGGGCTCCCCGGATGCTGCCGACGATTATCCCATCGGCCCGTGAGGGCTATACTACCGTGCTGCGGGGCCACGCCTCGTGGTATGGCCTGCGCTTCCAGGGGCGCCGCACCTCCAGCGGCGAGCGCTTCAACTGCTACGAGTATACCTGTGCCCACAAAACGTTGCCCTTCGGCACCCGCCTGCGGGTCACCAACGTGAAGAATGGCAAGGCCGTGGTGGTGCGCGTTATCGACCGCGGGCCTTTCCGCGACGACCGCATCGTGGACTTGGCCAAAATTGCCGCCGGCTCGCTCAACCTCGTGAAGGCTGGCTCCGGCACCGTCGTAGCCGAAATCGTATCGGAGGATACGCCCCTCGGCGCCGCCGAAACGCCCGACAACCTGGAGGAGCTGCAAGCCAGCGACCCCAACCCCCGCGCGCCCTTCACGGCCTACCAGCTGCCCGCCGCTAGCCCCGAGGAGCCAGTAGTAGTGGCCGCCGCGCCAGTGGCCAGCCCGGCAACTACGGCTACCGACACGCCAGCCACCAAACACTTCTTGGTGCAGGCCGGCAGCTTTACCGACACGCAGACTGCGCAGGCTATGCAGGCCCGCATCCTAACCATCGACCAGGCGCTGCCCGTGGAGGTAGTGACCACCACCGTGGCCGGCCGCCCCGTGAGCCGTGTGGTAGTGAGCCAGCTCAATAGCTGGCTGGCCGCCGAAACCGTGCGCCGCAACCTGCAACTGTGGGGCATCGCCGGCCTCGTATACCAGCTGCCTGCCGACCAGCTCGCTGGCACCGGGCAGCTAGTAGCGCACCCCGCCGCCAGCGCCCCGCTGGCTTCGGCCGCACCGCTTAAGTAAGCTTATATTATCGGTAATTATAGACGTGAAAAAGGCGGCTTTCCCACTGGGAAGGCCGCCTTTTTACGTTTGCTACGCAAAGTCTACTCGTCCGTGGCGCGCTTGATAATCACGATAGAAACCACCGCTAGGGCCGCTACACTCAGGATAAGCTGGGTTGAGGTGAAGTTCTTCGATACCTTGCGCAAGAGCGTACCGCCGTTTTTGAGCAGGTCGTCCATATGGTCAGTTTTACCCTGGAACACGTTTACGGCCGCCTCAAAGGTGCGGGCGATGTCCTCGGGGAGTACTTTTTCGATTTGTTGCAGCTGGTCAGCCATGGGAAAAGCAAGTAGGGGTGAGTTGGCAGGAAAAGGCAGCCGCTGGCCGCCGGGGTGCTTCTACGCAAAAGACCGCGCCGCGTTCTTGCGCAGCTTACTTAACCTCCTCGGCCAGCAGGTGTGTTGGTAGTTGCCAGGCGTGCCCCAGCCACCGCTGCACTGCCCGCCGCCACCCCGGCAGCGCCCGAAAACGCGCCTTGCCTTCGGCCAGAGCCGGTACATTGAGCCGCCCGGCGCGGGCCTGCCATTCGGCCAGCGGGCGGCCGGGCTGCGGGGCTAGCAATGCCCCCAGCGCCGGTCTGATTTCCTTTAAATTCCAATAGTGATACACCCACGGCGCGGCTTCCTGCACCGTCCCCGACCGCGCCCACACTACGCTGAAAGCCAACTGCTCCATCACATGCTTCGGGTAGTGGCGGTACAGCTGCTCGGTGAGGGCCAGCACCTCGGCCAGCAGCGACGCATCGGTGCTGCGCAGGCCCAGCACACCGGCATTATACATCTGCGTGCTGGGGGCTATTGGGCCGCCCGCCAGCACTGGCGCGTTGCGCGCCTGAAGCACCCGGTTGATTTTGCGGTTCAGCGCGTTGCCGTTGTCCAGGCGGCCCTCGCTCAGGTGCATAAACCGCTGGCCCTGGCTGAGTAAGTAAAAAATGCCGGCGGGCGACTGCGTAAAAATGGTGTCGGTATCAACGTACAGCAGGTTGCCGGCGTAGTGGGCCGCCGCGTGCTGCAACACCATGATTTTGACGCGGTGGACAAAGCCGATGTCGCCCCGCCATGCCTGCCACTGCGCGGGCTCGATGGGCACGTAGGCCACGCCCGGTGCCTCGCCGAGCACCGCCCGGAAGTGCGCCGGGTTGTCGGTATACACCAATACCGTAGCGCCGGCGGGCTGCCGCAGGTAGGAAAGAATGCTGAACAGCGCCTCGTTGAGAATATCGGGGCTGCCGTAGGCCTGGTAGATAAGGTAATTACCCATGCCCCGCAAAGTACGGGCGCGGGCTGCGCTCCCGGCCGGCGCGCTGGCTAGCGGGCCGCATTGGCCAGCCAACGAGCCACAAAAAAGCCCCGCCGGGCAGGCGAGGCTTTTGAGCAACAGCAGAAAGAAGGAGAGAAAAGCTTATTCGTACACTTTCACTACAAAAACGAATTCTTGCAGGCGCTTTACCTGCTGCGAGCGGGCCGTGCCGGCCAGCTGGTTGGCGCGTGGCATGCGGTAGGGCTGGGCCGACTGCTTGTTCTTGAGCGAATCGACGAGGCGCACGAGGTAAGAAGACTTGGTGGCAAAGGCCGCGCCCAGCACGTCATCCTGGCGGCTGCTTACCACGCCAATGAGGTTGCCCTGCCCATCGAGCAGCGGGCCGCCCGAGTTGCCGGGGTTGAGCGGAATACTCACCTGGTAAAACGCCGTGTCGCCGTCGTAGCCCGAGCGGGCGCTCAGCGCGCCTTCGCCGTATACTACGTCTTCGCGCGGGTAGCCCAGCGTATACACGCGCTCGCCCAAGTCGGCCTGACCCGACTTGAAGGTGTAGGGCAATCTGCTGAAAGGCTTGAAGTTACGGTCCTTGATGCGCAGGATAGCCAGGTCGTGCTTGGTATCGGCGTACACCTTCTCGGCGTGGTAGCGGCGGTGGTCGCGGCTTTCAACCAGCAGCGAGTCAGCCCCTTTGATAACGTGGGCGCTCGTGACGAGGTAGCCATCGGCAGTAAGCGCGAAGCCCGTGCCGCTGTACTTGCTGTCGCGCACCGGCGCTACCGACTCGGTAGTGCCGAGTACCTGAGTGTTCACCTTTTTAATCAGCGCCTTTTGGCTGCGCACTATCTGGGCTACTTCGCGCCGCAGTTCCCGCACGCCGTTGGCTTGCGGGGCATGGGCGGTGCGGTAGGCCTCCAGGCTCAGCAGCGTGCTAAACACCGCCAGCACGGCCACCGAGGCAGCTACGCCCATTGTGGCGCGGTAGCCGTTCCAAAACTCACGCAACTTGCGCTCGGTGCGCGAAATGCGCAGCATAGGATTCACGGAGTGCGTGAGCGGCGAGGCCGTTTCGACCACGGGGGCGGCTTCGGCGGCCAGCATGGCCTCGTGCAGGCCCGCGATGGCGTGGCGGGTGCGGCGGCGCTCGCCGTAGGCCGCTAGCGTGCCCATCAGCTCCAGGTACTCGGTGTAGAGCTGGTGCAGCCGGGGCTCGGCGCCTAGCCGGGCTTCCAGGCTGGCCCGCGCACCGGCCGCCAGCTCACCGCGCTGGTAAGCTTCAAAGAGGGCGTAGTAATCGGCTTCGGTTTGCATCTTTTCTTTTGAGCTATTAGCTGTCAGCTAGTAGCTGCAAGCTCTTTACCTGTTCTTTCTCTTGTGGAGAAAGCTGACAGCTAATAGCTAGCGGCTAACAGCTTAAAGACTCACGCTTCTTTATAACTGGCAAAAAACAACTTCTTCAGGCGCGTCAGGCACTTGTATTTCTGAGTTTTGGCGGTGTCGGCATTGGTGTAGCCGTGCTCCGCCGTGAGGTCGAGCATCGATTTTTCGAGCAGGTAAAAGCCTTCGAGCAACGAGCGGCAGGGTTCGCCCAGGTGGGTGAGCGCCTCGCTCATGGTGGCAAAGCGCCGGTCGCGCTCCTCGGCTTCCTGCACGTCGTCCTCGGCCCCGGTATTGAGGTAGGGGCCGTACTCTTCCTCATCGAGCAGGCGCACACCGTGCAGCCGGCTCTTGGTAGTCAAGCGCTTGAGCCACAGACGGCGGCATACGGCGTAGAGATAGGTTTTAATCTGGCAGCTCAGCTCCAGGGAGCCTTCGCGCACCTTTTCATAAAACACCATTACGCCCTCCTGGTACACGTCGCGGGCATCGTCCTCCGAGCCGCTGTTTTGCAGCACGAAGTGCGATACCATTGGCCAGTGCAGGCGGTAGAGCTGGCTGAGAGCCCGCTCGTCGCCACTGTGGATGGCTTTGATGAGTTGGGCATCGGCTGCCAGCGCCGTTGTGCTATCCATGTTCATTCGCTTCGGGCCTTAATGCCGGCTAAAGGGCAGTAGTAACCCATGAAAAAAACTTTTAAATTTTTTTACAACCGGCGGGTTACCTCTCCCGTAGCGGCCGCATTAAGGGCAGATTTTTGTTAATCCCCTTCCAAATTTACCCCAAGATGAACAACCTACTGAAAGTATCTGCCCTGTTCCTGGCTGTTGGCCTGGCTTCGTGCGAGTCGAAAACCGCTACCACCGAAACCACCACCACGACCCCCGCAGCTACTGAGTCGACCATGACCGCTACTACGGACTCGGCTTCGACCACCACCACTACTCCCGCTGCTGATGGCGCAATGGCTCCGGCCGCTGACGCTACCGCTGCTCCTGCTGAAGGCGCTACCACCACGACTGGTACCACCACCACCACGACCGAAGAAGTTAAGAAGTAATTACGGCTGGGCCTAGCCCAGCGTAGTTTCTGATTTGAAAAGGCCCGCACAGCAATGTGCGGGCCTTTTTTGTGCGGGCTTCCTACCGTAGCAGTAGCTGGTTGTCTTCCTTGAGCAGGGCCAGCCTACTGCCGAACGGCCGCAGGTGGCGGATGCTGCGCAGGTCGCTTGGGTACCAGGTGTCGCCGCCATCGGGAGTAGTGAGCACTTCGCCGGTGGCCGTGAGCAGGTAGCCCGTGGGCGTGCCCGGTAAAAAAGCAACTTGCTCGAAGCTGCTAAAGCCTGCCACGGGCACTGCCTGCCAGCGGCCGTGGCGTAGCCTGAGTAATGCCTTGGTGGGCAGCGGCACGTAAAACAGCCGGCCGTGGGCCACGCGGGGCTTGCGGTTTTCGAGCGTCACCCACAGCTCGCCGGTGCCCGCCTGGGCGAGCGAGTGCACGGCCACGGTATCGGGCGCGTCGAGCAGCCGGGCGCGCGGGGGCAGGCTGGCCGGCAGGGCGTAAATGTTGCCGTTGGTGGCGCTCAGCTCATTGGCGGGGAAGGTGGGCATGCGGTCGCTGCCAAAAGCCAGCAGCAGCGAATCGGCGGCTGAAAAGGCAAAGCCGTTGATGCCCCGGCTCACGCTGAGCCGATAAGGATGCTGCGGCGTATTGTGGGCCAGCGCTTTGGTAAAGGTGGTGTCGGTGCCGTAGAGCCAGATATCCCCGTCGCCGTGCAGGGCCAGCGCCCCTTCTTCCGCATTGGCATAGGTGCCTACCAGAAAATTGTTGCCGATGGCCGTGAGTGCCGTGGTGTAGAAGCTCGTTGGAATCGGGTAGGTTTCCCAGGTTAGGCCGTGGTTGCGGGTGATGGCGATGAAGGCGGTCTGCTTTTTATTAGGCAAATAATAATGGTAGTTGCCGGGCCCCAGACGCGTGCGGGTAAGGAGCGTGCTAACCGGGGAGTCGGGGTCTGGCTGGCGGTACGCCTGCCAGGCCGCGCTGCACGAAAACAGCCCGATGCAGGCGAGGCCAGCCAGCCCCCGCGCCCAGCCCCTTGCTGCTGGCCGGCGGCGCCAGAAAAGTAGTAAGAGCCCTAGGGTGAGCACACTACTCAAGACATCGAGGCTGCCTTGGGCCGGTGTTGGCTGTCCATCGCGCGCATTGCCCACGATGGCTCCGTATTCAGGCGTGATAAAGTGCAGGTGCGAGCTGCGAAAGCCGGCCGGCGTGGCGACCAGGGTAGTCTTATTGCCCGCAAACCGGTACAGCTGGCCGGTGCTATCCAGGGCCAGGCCGGAGGAGTCGGTTAAAAATTGAAAATCCCGGATGTGGTGCAGCGCAGCTAGGGTAAAGGTTCTCATGTAGCCAGGAGAGTAGCAAACTGCCCCATGCGTTGCCTGGCGCCCGCTGCTGCTGCGGAAATAGGTGGAAAACTAAGTGGCAATCAAGGCCAGCAAATCAGCCGCAATGCCAGGCCAGGGCTGGTGCAAGTCGAGCGTGACGATGCGCACGGGGTGGCCGCCCAGTGCGTAGCGCACATCCACGGCGACTGTAGCGGCGGGGTAGAGCAGAATGCCTTCAAGGGCCTGGCCGGGGGCGGGGCGCAGGTTTTGGAGGTAGGCGTAGAGCTGGTAGAGGTGCGGCGCAATGAGGCGCTGCTGGTCATAGCGCGGGCGCAGGGCGGCGGCGTAGTACTTGGTGTCGAGCACGATTTTGTGGGTCGGGCTTTCCAGCGTCGTGTCGGTGAGCATGGTGGGCAGTAGGGCCAGGTCGGCGGGCTGGCGGGCCTCAGCCTGCCAGGTGATGGTTTCGGCAAAAACGCGGTAGGCGCGCTGCTCGCGGCGGTAAAAATTGCGCACCGCCTGCTCGAACAAGCGCGCCATCAGCCGCTCATCGTGCCGAAAATCGGTGAAGCGGCCCCGGCTGCCTTCCGTCGGGGCCGGCAGCGCCGTTTCAAAGATTAACTCGCAGATATGGAGTAAAAAAGCCTCGGCCGAGGCCAGCCGCTGGCGGCGCAGACCCGCAAAAACCGAGGCGGCCGGGGCGAGTGGCTGCACGCTGGCGGGCAGGCGGCGGCGTAGCTGGCTCACCTCACGGCGAAGGGCCAGCGGCAGGCTGGGATGAGCTGCGAGCGCCGCCAGGGTGCCAGCCAGCAGTTGATGTAAGGGCCGGTTGGGGCTTAGCTCGTCGAAGCTGCATACGGCGCGGCCCTGGGGCAGCAGGCCGCGGGCCAGCGTGGGCGTGAGTTCAATACGCCCGCGTAACTCACTGATTTCCTTTTCAGTATTAATGAAGGCTAGGGGTAGCCCGGTGCGCAATAGCCGGCGCGTGGCGTGAAGCAGCATTTGCGTGAGTAGCTCCAGCGGGCGGTGGAAGGGGGTGGCCTCGGTGGCTAGCAATACCGCTGGCTCGGGCAGGCGCTGCCAGGCGTAGCAGAGCAGGTAGTAGAGGGTAGCGAGCGGAATCATGCGGCGGACGGGAGCCAGTCGGCCAGCAGCTTGCGGAGCTGGGCGGCGGCGCGCTCGGGCTGCTCGCGCCAGTAGTCGGCCAGCAGCGGGCCAATTTCCTGCTCAAAAATCAGGTGCAGCCAGTCGCTCGCTTCGGTAGGGGCAGCGGGCGGCGCACAGAAGTAGCTGTGGCCGATTTCAAAATCGGGGCCCAGCTCGGGGTCGGCGGCGATGACGTGGTTGAGGGCCAGCAGGCGCTCGGTCAGTAAACTGATGAGCGCAGCAGGTACCTGGTTGGCCGTCAGCAACTCGCGTAGCGGCGGACCAAATTGCGGCTGCATCCCCACAAAGGCAAAGCGCCGCCGCAGGGCGTAGTCGAGCGGGGCCAGCGAGCGGTCGGCCAGGTTGAGGGTGCCGATGACGTAGAGGTTGTCGGGCACGAAAAACCGGGGGGATTCGGGCGGTGCGTAGGGCAGGCGCAGAGCGTGGGCGGGGCCGCGCTTGTCGGGCTCCAGCAGCAGCAATAGTTCGCCAAAAATGCGGGCCACGTTGCCCCGGTTCAGCTCGTCAATCAACAGGAAATAGGGCCGCTCAGGGTCCTGGGCGGCGCGCTGGCACAGCAGCGGCAGCACGCCGGGTACTAGTTGAAACTGCCCATCCGGCCCCGGCCGAAAGCCCAGGACAAAATCTTCGTAGCCGTAGCTGGGGTGAAACTGAATGAGCTCGATGCGGGCCTCGTCGCGGGCACCCAGCAGCAGCCAGGCCAGGCGGCGGGCCAGGTAGGTTTTGCCGGTGCCGGGCGGGCCTTGCAGCAGCAGCGCCTTGCGGCGACGCAGGCCCGCCAGGCTAGCCTCCAATTCTTTATCAGTAATAAATAACTCGGCCAGGGCCTCGGCGGCGGTGTAGGCGGGCGGCAGGGCAGCGTAGGTAGCAGCCGGTTCGGCCACGGCGGGCGCAGAGCTTTTGTCCGGTGTTTTGGGACCGGTGTAGAGGTCTTCAGCCTGCTGCTCGGCGGCCTGGCCCTGGTCTTGGGCCGAGCCGGCGGCCAGGATGGGGCGCTTGGCCACGATGGTAAAGTCGAGGGCTTCGAGCAGGGTGTTGGTGGGCTGGCCCGCGCCGTGGGGCCAGCGCGCCTGCGGGTTGGCCTGCGCCAGGCGGAAGGCCAGCTCGGCCACGGCGCGGGGCGGGTAGCGCTTGCCCCGGTACAGCAGTTCGTACACGGTGCTGGGCGGCAGGTGGCGGCCTTCGCGCTCCACCAGGCGCAGGGCGCGCAGCACGTGCTCGCGGGTGAGAGAGGCGGCGGGTAGGGTAGGGGCGGTGGCGGTCACGGGTACAAAAGAACACCTACCAGTAAAGAGTAGTGCGGGTTGCGGTGGTTAAATCGGCTTGGCTCCCGCCGCTGGGGCCAACCTATACCGCGCCCCGCCAGTTACTTTGGCTATGGCCCAGCAACTCTCTCCCGACCCGGCGGCCCTCGGCCGCATTACTGCCTTCCAAAACCTGCCCGCCGAGGTGCTCGACTGGCTGCTGCAAGCCGGCGAGCTACGCCAGTATGCCGACGGCGAAACCATCGTGCAAACCGGCGAGCCGGCCAGCCACATGATGGGCCTGGTGGCCGGGGCCATGCAGTACTACCGCCTCGGGAGCGGCCAGCAGGGGCCGGTGTTTCGCGTCGAGGCCGGTCAGATAACGGGCGTGTTACCCTATTCGCGGCTGCAAACAGCTAAGGGTCAAGGAATAGCCGTGGGCGAAACGACGCTGTACCTACTGCCGCGCACCGAGTTTCCGGCCCTGGAGCAGCGCAGCCCCGAGCTGGTGCAGCGGCTGGTGGGCATCATGAGCGACCGGGCCCGCGAGGAAGTGCGCGGCCAGGAGCGCGACGATAAGCTGCGCGCCCTGGGCAAGCTCTCGGCCGGGCTGGCCCATGAGCTCAACAACCCCGCCGCCGCCATCGCCCGCGCCGCCGATGCCCTCGGGGAGTCGCTGAAAGCCAAGCCCCTATTGCTCAAAAACCTGCTGGCTGCCTGTCCGCCGGCCGAGGCCGTGGCCACGTTGCTCAACTCGGGAGTGCCCGACGCGCCCACGCCGCCGCGCTCGGCCCTGGCCCGCGCCGACTGCGAAGACGAGCTGGCCGATTGGCTCGAAGAACAGGGCTGCACCGATGGTTATGCACTGGCCCCCAACCTGCTGGATGCCGGCCACACCGCCGCTACGCTCACGCCGCTGGTGGCGGCGCTGCCCGCCCCGGCGCGCCCGCCGGCCCTGGCCTGGCTCGAAGGCCACCTCTCAGCCGTGCGCCTCACGCGTGACATTCACGAGGCCAGCCAGCGCATCAGCATGCTGGTGAGCAACGTTAAAACCTACTCGCACATGGACCGCGCCGGCGGCCGCGAGCCACTCGACATTACCACTGGCCTCGACAGTACGCTCAATCTATTTGACCACGCGCTGCGCCACAAAAACGCCGTGCTGACGCGCCACTATGCTCCCGATACGCCCCGGGTGGTAGGCGAGGTGGGCCAGCTCAACCAGGTGTGGACCAATCTGATAGATAACGCCATCGACGCCCTGCCGGCCGCGGGCGGCGCGCTCACGGTGCAAACCGTAAAGCAACCGGGCGGCGTGTGCGTCAGCATTATCGATAACGGCAGCGGCATTGCCCCGGAGGTGCTGACGCATATGTTTGAGCCGTTTTACACCACCAAGCCGGCCGGCGAGGGCAGCGGGCTGGGCCTCGACATTGCCCGGCGCATCGTGCAGGAGCACGGCGGCCGGCTGGAGGCACACTCGGTGCCCGGCCGCACCGAATTCACGGTCTGGCTCCCCGCCGCTAGCTAACTTCTTATGAAAAAGCCCATTATTCTCACCGTCGATGACGACGCTCAGGTGCTCGCGGCCATCACCCGCGACCTGCGCCAGGAGTTTCGCAAAGACTACCGCATCCTGAGCGTGAACTCGGGCCCCGAAGCCCTCACCACCCTCACCGAACTGCGCGGCCGCGCCGAGCCGCTGGCCCTCGTGCTGGCCGACCAGCGCATGCCGGAGGTCGAAGGCGTGGAGGTGCTCACCCGCGCCCGCGAGCTTTTTCCGGAAGCTAAGCGCGTGCTGCTCACCGCCTACGCCGATACCACGGCCGCCATCAAGGCTATCAATTCGGCGCAGCTCGACTACTACCTCCTCAAGCCCTGGGACCCGCCCGAGCAGCTGCTCTACCCCACGCTGCACGACCTGCTGGCGAGCTGGCAGGCGGCTTACCGGCCCGCCTTCGCTGGCCTGCGGCTCATCGGGTTTCAGTGGTCGCCGCTCTCGCACGAGCTGAAAGATTTTTTGAGCGGCTACATGGTGGGCTACCAGTGGCTTGACTATGAGAAAGACGCCGAGGCCAAGGTGCTGCTCGAAGCCAACGGCTTCACGCCCGACGACCTGCCCGTAGTCATTTGCCCCGATGGCAAGGCCGTGGCCCGGCCCGACAAGCCCGACCTGGCCCGGCACCTGGGCTTATTAGTCGATGCCCAGCAGGAGCTGTACGATGTGGTGGTTATCGGGGCCGGGCCGGCGGGGCTGGCCGCCGCCGTATACGGCGCGTCGGAGGGCCTGCGCACGCTCATCATCGAGCGCCAAACGCCCGGCGGGCAGGCCGGCTCGTCGTCGCGCATCGAAAATTACCTGGGTTTCCCCACCGGCCTGAGCGGGGCCGAGCTGGCCCACCGCGCCTGGACGCAGGCCACCCGCCTCGGGGCCGAGTTTATGGCCCCGCAGGAAGTAGTGAGCCTCTGCATTCAGGATGGCTACAAGGTACTGACCCTAAGCGATAAAAAGGAGATAAAAGCCCGGGCCGTGGTGCTCACCACTGGCGTGAGCTACCGCACGCTCAACGCGCCGGGGCTCGACCGGCTTAGCGGGGCCGGCGTGTATTACGGGGCGGCGCGCACCGAGGCGCGCAGCTGTAGCGCGCAGCCGGTGTACATCATTGGCGGGGGCAACTCGGCGGGGCAGGCGGCCATGTACCTGTCTACTTATGCCTCGCGGGTGTTCATCGTCATTCGGGGTGACAGCCTGGCGGCCAGTATGTCGGCCTACCTCATCGAACAGATTGGCCAGACGCCCAACATCGAAATCCTGCCCCGTACGCAGGTGCGCGAGGCCTGCGGCCAGGATTCGCTGGAAGCCGTGGTGATTCAGCAGGAGGGTAGCGCGCCGGAAAAGCGGCCGGCCCGCGCCCTGTTTATTTTCATCGGGGCCAAGCCGAGTACCGAGTGGGTGTGCCACCTGGCCATCTGCGATGCCAAGGGCTACCTGCTCACCGGCCGCGACCTCGTGGCCGACCCGCGCTATAAATCAGCCTGGAAAAAAGACCGGGAACCCTATTTACTAGAGACTTGCGTGCCCGGCCTGTTCGCCGCCGGCGATGGTCGGGCGGGCGCGATGGCGCGCGTAGCCTCGGCTGTGGGCGAGGGCAGCATGGCTATCAAATTTGTGCATCAGTACCTGGATGAGTAGGGCGCGGGGCGGTATGCTATCAGCTTAAGTCAGCCCAAAAAAGAACGTCATGCTGAGCTTGCCGAAGCATCTCGCCCACGCCACTAGGGTTACTAACTCTAGCGAGGCGAGCAAGATGCTTCGGTAAGCTCAGCATGACGTTCTTTTTATTTCTTCAAATAAGCCGTGCGGCCTCATCCAACAGGCCTAGCACGGTGGTGCGCTGGGCTTGCAGTGTGGCCAGGATGGCATTGGGTAGCCGCCGCACCCGAAGGCGGCGCAGGCGGGCGCTCAGCGTTTGCCAGTAGCTGAGGGCGTAGAAGCCAGCGAAGGGTAAGCTCAGGATAAACAGCGCCGTAAGCCGCCAGTCGTGGGTGAGCCAGTGCTGCACGGCCGCTGCCTCTGCGGCGTAGGCCAGCGGGAAGGTGAGGAGGCCCACGCCCAGCATAATGGCGGCGATAAACTCCGTTTCCTTGGTAGCGCGGCGGGCTACCTGGGAGGGAATTTTATACGGCAGGTAGTTGGTTACCAGGCCATAGAGTCCAATTGGAAACCCGAGAACAAGATTCAGCAAGTCGGCTAGCCGGGAGCCGGGGCGTTGGTCGAGGTCCTTGTCGCTGAGCTTGTGGGCTTCCAGGCTGGCGAGGTAGGTGCTGAGCGCGGCGCGCAGGGCGGCGAGGCGGCTGGGGTCGTGCTGCTCAAACCACGCCACGGCGTCGAGCAAAGTACGGCTGAGCTGGAAGTTGTCGTAGAGCGTGGTGGGGTCGTCGTCGGGGTTGAGGTGGTCGCCGAAGGTGTGCTCGACCTGCTGGGCCAGCTGGTCGTCGTCGGCGGCGCGGCTGATGACGAGACGGCGTGTGAGGCGCTGGGTGATGTCCTCGGTGAGGGCATCGGCGGCGGCATCGGGGTCTTGGTGGTAGCGGTCAGCGTAGTCGGCCACGTTGATGGGCGGCGCCACATTGAGGAAAACATCCGAGCGGAAACTGCTAGGGTCGAAGTAATTAGTGCCCACGCACACGAGCTTCAGGCCCAGCTTGAAATTGTGCCGGGCCTCGGTGCCCAGCGCAATGCGGGCAGCCCCGGTTTTGAGTGGGCGCAGCCGGCGCTCGCTCACGCTGGTGCCTTCCGGGAAAATCATGACCGTGCCGCCGCGCTCCAGGTAGTCGTAGCAGCGGCCGAAGCTGGCCTCGTTGCTGGCCGCCAGTTGGGCCGGACTGGCGGCGTTGGCGCCCTCCGCATCCTGCCGCCGGTAGATGGGGATGCAGTTGCCCGAGCGCATGATGGCCCCGAGAACGGGGTTTTTAAAAAACGTGCTCTTGGCCAGAAACGCAATGGGCTCGTGGCGCTGGATGGCCGTCACTAGCGGGTCCATGAGCGTATTGGGGTGGTTGCTGCACAGCATGAGGGGGCCGGGCAGGCGCAGGCGCTCGCGGTGGCGCACTTCGAGGCGGCGAAAAAACACGCGCAGCCCCAGGCGCACCACGGGCTTCATGACGGTGTAGAAGAGCATAGGCCGGCAAGATTACGCAAAAAGGGCCGGCTGCGCTGGCAGCCGGCCCTTTGCGGTGGGTTTCAACACGCTTGCCTAGAAGGCGCTGTTGAGGTCGTCGAGGTTATTGGGGTTTTGACCACCGCTGGTTTTGGCGTCAAAACGGCTGCCCGAAGCCGGGCCTTGGTCGCGGCGCTGGTTGCCGATGGCGCTAGCCTGGTGGCCGGCCCCGGTCTGGCTGCCGAAGTCATTGCTGTGCGCAGGGGCCGAGGTATAGCCGCTGCCCGAGCTTACGCGGGCTTTGCCAGCGGGGCCCTGCTGCGGGCCGCTGCCGTAGCGCGAAGCGCCCCAGGGGCGCTGGCCCCGGCCTTCAAAGCCCGAGTTGTCGCGGGTATGGGGCTGGTGGTCGAAAGGCGAGCGGCGCGCTTTGTGGCGGTACTCGCCATCGTCGTCTTTCTGCTTTTTGCCCCGGGTGATGAGGAAGGCTACGCCCGCAGCCAGCAGACCTACGCCCACCGCCTTCTGGGTAGTAGTGAGGCCGCTTACACTTTGCACGGCTTTGTTGCCTAGGTCTTTAGCCGCTTGTGGCAGCTGCTGCGCCTTGTCGGCAACGCCCGAGTCGTTGAGCCATTTTTTGCCGCTGGCTACGACGTCGTTGATTTTCTCTTTGCCGGTGCTTACGGCATCGGTGAGTTTTTCCTTGCCGGTGGTTACGGCGTCGGTGAGCTTGTCTTTTACGCCCGTGCCGCTGGTGGGCTGGGTGGGGGCGGCGTAGTCGGCCGGAAAGTGGCCGGCGCCAGTAGCGTGGGCCGCCGTGGTCGAGAACTGACCGTCAGTGCCATTGCTGGCCGAAGAAGTGTCGGAAGAAGCGTAGCCGTTGGTCGGCTGGGTGGGCGTTGGTTCCATGAGCGAAGAAAAGTAAAGGGAAAGGATGAGCGGAGCTGCCCCGGCGGGGCTGGCTTGCGCTGTATTCGTAAGTAAGGGCCCGTAGGTTGCGGCCACGTTACGTGCAGCGCGGGGTGGCGCAGGCTGATAGCCAGCCCTGTTGCTGGGCGCAGCGGGGGCACTGCGCCGGGGCGGGCCCGGCCGGCAGCTCGTACACCGCCGCGCAGGCGTGGCAGGCGTAGCTGCCCGCCTTGCTAAACTCGCGCACCGGGTGGTTGTACACCTCGGGCCAGATGGGCAGGCCCGGCCGTTCGTGCTCTGGCTCAAAGAAATACACGCTCACCTCGCCGGTAGCTTCCAGGTAGAGGCGGCGCACTTGGCCCAGGTGCTCAATCTGGTATTGGCGCAGTTGGCCAAACAATTCCTGCGTGGTGAGGCTGGCCTCGGTGAAGGCGGCCAGGTTTATCTGGCCCTCGATAACGATAAGCTCGGGCTGGCCTTCCAGCAGGTGCTCCACGCGCGGAAACTTATCAATGAGGTAGTTGAAGAGCACGTAGAGCGCCATTACCACCGCAAAAACTACTAGCACGTACAGCAGCGGCACATCGTGGTAAAAGGTGGCGTCGCCGGCCGCCGAGCCCAGCACGAGTATCAGCCCAAACTCGAATAGCGACAGCTGCCGCACCCCACGCTTGCCCGTGACGCGCAATGCTCCGATGGTGAGGATGAAGGCGAAGATGCTCCGCACCATCACCTCCCATAGAAAGCCGGCTGGCGCCTGGTCGGAAATAAAAAGCCGCTGCCAGTCAAACGGCATAATGTCGGTGGCTAGCAGCGTCAAGCAAGTTGAGGTCATACATGGGCTATACGGCCGGCTGGCTTCATTGGCTGTTCATCTGGCGAGGGTTAGCCCACTTCTTCACGCTTTACACAAACAAGTATTGGCGCTGGCCGTTCTTGCTGGGCAACCTCCTCCTTATTGAGTTTCTTTATGTTTCGCTTTCAGAATAAAGTATGCCTGGTCACGGGCGCTACCTCCGGTATTGGCCGGGCCACGGCGGTGCGCCTGGGCCGTGAGGGGGCCACGGTCGTGTGCCTGGGCCGCGAGGTGAAAGCGGGCCACGCGGTAGAAGCCGAAATCAAAGCCGGGGGCAGCGACGCGCTCTTTATCAAGACCGACGTGGGCCGCGATGCCGACCTCGTACACGCCGTAGAAACCACCCTGGCCCGCTTCCACCGCATTGATATCCTGATAAATGACGCGGCCATGATGACTTACACGCCCATCCTGGAGCTAGACCCCAGCGAGTGGGACCTGGTGATGAACGTCAACCTGCGGGCCCTGTTTCGTCTCTGCCAGCTTTGCGTGCCGCACATGCAAGGCGGGGCCGTGGTAGCCATCAGCTCGGTGCACGCCTTCCAGAGCACGCCCAACGTGGCGCCCTACGCCACCAGCAAGGGCGGCCTCGAAGCCTTTGTGCGCGGTCTTAGCCTCGAAGTGCCCTACACCCAGGCCCGCATCAACTCCATCGCCCCCGGCGCGGTCGAAACGCCCATGCTCCGCAATAACCCCAACGTGATGGACGGCACCGAGAAAATCACCGGCCAAATCGGTACGCCCGACGAGCTAGCCGCCGCTATCTGCTTCTTGGCCTCCGACGAGGCCAATTTCATCAACGGCAGCACCCTCACTGTTGACGGCGGCCGGCTGGCCCAGCTATAATTAGAGACTGCCAGCCAGCTACATAGCAAAAAATAAAAACGGTCATGCTGAGCTTGCCGAAGCATCTCGCTCGCCTCCTTAAATGAAGTGAGTGAGATGCTTCGGCAAGCTCAGCATGACCGTTTTGTGTTTAGTGATACTTTATATGTAGTAGCCTAATAATGAAGCTAATAAGTCCTACGCCCGGCCTTCCATGAAGCGCCGGGCTCCTTCGCGTGCCTCTACCTCAAACTTGTTCTGGTAGTAGCCCACGCGCGCCGACTCCACCAGGTATTCCCACAAAAAGCGGACGCGGCCCAGGTCGCGCACCTGGCGCAGGTGTACTTCTTCGTGCGCTACCCACTCGGGGTCGGCTAAAAACTCCTCGCGGGTAGCCCCACTCAGGTGTACGGTCTGACCCAGCACCATGGCCACACGGGCGTTTCCACCCAGCACCACCCGCGCAATGCGGGCCAAAGGCGAATTGACAAACGTACGGGGCTGATTCATTGTATAAAATTCGGGCGAAGCTACGAGGGAAAATTGAACAGGGTTGCAACCCAAGATGCTAAGTATCGGCTTTTTTATGGTGCTTTTCTAAGAAATACTGACTTTTTTCAAGAAAACGCTAGGTGGTTTCATTTTTTATGGCTTAGCTTTGGACGACCACTACCCTATAAGATTTCCTTAAAAAGGTAGTAGTCACGCCTTCATTCAACCTTAATTCCAGCTGCCCCGCAGCGTCTGCCTAGCGCAACACTTTACGAAATTTCTACCCGGTCAGCCAGCTTAAGGGCGCTGACTGGTGCCCACCTCACCGACGGACAATGAAGAATACCCTGCTGTGTTGCCTCGCCGCTGCTTCCCTGGCGCTCTCCTTCTGCTTTGAAAAAATGCCCGATGCTTCTGCTTCGGCTGGCGTATCGACGCCGGCTGCCGCCGAGGCATCTTTGCTTTCGGGCCTGCTCGATGGCGATGGCTTGACGCCCGACGCCACTGCCGCCTCGCGCGACTCGCTGGCCTACGGCTACTACAACCAGACGCTGGGCCTCAACCTCGCCCACACCGAGAATAAGAGCCTGCTCCAAACCGTAACCGACTGGCTGGGTACGCCTTACAGCTACGGCGCCAGCTCGCGCCGGGGCACCGACTGTTCAGGCTTCGTAACGCAGGTGTTCAAGAAGGTGTACGGCATCACGCTCAAGCGCAGCTCGCGCTCAATGTTCAGCACGGTGCAGCGCGTGGCCAAGACGGATATGAAGGCCGGCGACCTGGTGTTCTTCCGCCACGGCAAAGGCGCTATCTACCACGTAGGTATTTACCTGAAAGACAATAAATTTGCCCACGCAGCCTGCAATGGCGGCGTAATGGTAAGCTCGCTTAGCCAGCCCTACTACCACCACAATTTTTACGCTGCCGGCCGCGTAGCGGGCACCGACGAGGCCCCGGCCCCCACGACTACCGCCGACATGGTAGAGCTGCTCGACGCTGCCGCCGACGCGCGCCTCGACTAAGCAGCTACCCCGCCCGGCCCCGGGCTACCCACTTAAAAGCGACTCCTGGCAATTGGCCGGGAGTCGCTTTTTTTGTGGCTGCATAACTCAAAGCGGGTGAATGCAGTACACGGACCTATAGCAGACTTCTGCGGTACCTACTCCGGGTTTCACACCTTTTTTCGCAATGGCTTCCACTACCACGCCTCCCCCCAACGGCAAGGATATTGCCGCTTCGGCCCTCTTCAAGAAATTTCTGGCTGCTGCCGAAGGCTACATCACGCAGCCCTCGCGCCTCAAAAAGCTACTTGTTGATGCCTTCAACAAGGCTCGCGAGAAAAAAGACGTGGGCACCCTGGCCCACGAAGCCTGGGAAACGCTGCAAAGCCTGTTCCGCCTTATCAAGCTGAGCGCCGCGGGTGAGTACACGGGGGTGCCCGCTACTACAGTAGTGGCGGCTGTGGCCGTGCTCATCTACTTTCTCTCGCCGATTGACCTCATTCCTGACTTCATCCCGGTAGTAGGCCTGCTCGATGACATGGCGCTGGTAGCGTGGTTCTCGACTTCCATCAAGCACGAGCTGGATAAATTCCACGAGTGGGAAGCTACTAAGAACGCTACCGTAGTAACCGATGAGGAACTGTTCCAAACCCGGGGCGCTGATGGCAGCACCGAGTGGCGCGCAGCCTCCGCGACGGCTTCGACAACCAACCAATCAGCTAAAAACTCGGGCAATTCGGAATTGCCCACTGCGCCGGCTGGCAGCGACCAGACGGCTACCGATGCCGGCTTGGGCTCGCCCACTAGCTCTACTACGGCCCCCATTCACGACGTTGGCCCCGATGGCCCGCTGCCCGAGGCGCAAGGCGTTGATGATATCGCCAACATCAGCGATAGCTCGCGCGATGGCAACCGGGGCCAGCGCAACGACGCGGGCGGCAACGTCCGCTAGTATTCGCTTAACCTACAGAATTAAATAAAAAAGGCCCGTCTGCAATTCAGACGGGCCTTTTCTGTGCGGGCGCTATGCGGCTGGCTGGCCTTAGGCAGCGGCGGCGTGCGCGGTGACGTAGCGCACAAAATCGCCAACCGTGTAGAAGGGCACTTCATCGGGCACGGTGATGTGGAAGTTGCGCTCCAGCTCCAGGATGATATCGACCAAATCGACGGTGTCGAAGCGGAGGTCGCGGCTCAGGCTGGCAGTGCGGCGCAGGCGCACGGCCTTGATGGCTTTGCGCTTGCTGATGATGCGCAGCACTTGCTGCTCAATGGTTTTGGTGGGGGTAGTAGTAGAAATTGAGGTAAACATAGCGTTGCAGAAAAAAGGTGAGAAAGGACGGTGCAAGTAACGCGGGGCGTCAGCGGGTTCTGTTCGCTACTCGCCGAGTGGCGAACAGAACCCGCTGAGTGGCCGCAAATTCTAGGCCAATACCGGGGGGCGGGCAGCTTCCAACTCCTCTTGGTCTACCTCCTTGGCGGGGGGAGGGGAGTTGTAGTCGCGGCCAGTGATTTTGGCCCGGAGCTTTTCGTTGAGCAGGTACATCACGGGGACTACCAGCAGGGTCACAAGGGTTGCAAACGACAACCCGAAAATTATCGTCCAGGCCAGCGGGCCCCAGAACACTACCGACTCCCCACCGAGGTAGAAGTGGCCGTGGCCCGAGTTGAATAGCTCGTAGAAGTTGATGTTCAGGCCGATAGCCAGCGGAATCAGGCCCAGGATGGCGGCCGTGGCGGTGAGGATAACGGGGTTGAGGCGGGTGCGGCCGGCCAGCACGATGGCGTCGTGCAGGTTCATGCCCTGCGAGCGCAGCATGTCGGTGAATTCGACCAGCAGAATCCCGTTTTTCACCACGATACCGGCCAGGGCGATGATGCCGACCCCAGTCATTACGATGGAAATGTTCATGCCCGTGATGGCGAGGCCGAGCATTACGCCGATGATGGAGAAGATAACCTCGGTGAGGATGATGAGCGGCTTGCTCACTGAGTTGAACTGCGTGACGAGCACCAGGAAGATGAGGGCCAGCGCGCCGCCGGCGGCTACGCCGAGGAAGTCGCTCGTTTCCTTTTGGTCTTCCTGGGCACCGCCCATGCGCACGGTGTAGCCGGGGGGCGTGGGGAAGCTCTTGAGGGCCTGCTGCACCTTGGCTACCACGTCGGGGCCGGTGAAGCCGTTGAGGACGTTGGAGCTGATGGTGATGAGGCGGTGGGTGTCTTTGCGCTTGATGCCGCCGTAGGTGGTGCCGTAGTTGACATCAGCTACCGATGAAATCGGAACCTGGCGCACGGCGCCGGTGGCGTCGCGGAAGGTCAGCGGGGCGTTCACGATGGCGTTCACGTTGTCGCGGTAGGGCTTGGCGTAGCGCACCTGGATGGGGTATTCATCATCCGGGGTCTTGAATTTGCTGGCCTCGAAGCCGTAGATGGCGGTGCGGACTTCCGAGCCAATCTGGGCGGTGCTGATGCCTTCGCGGTTGGCGCGGGTGCGGTTGATGTTGACGCCGATTTCGGGGTTGCGGTCCTGCAAGTCGGAGCGCAGGTCTTCGATGCCGCCGATTTTCAACGAGTCCACGTAGCGCTCTACTTTCTTAGACAGTGCGGCGAGCTTGGGGTAGTCGTCGCCGGCTACTTCGATGGCCACGGCCTTGCCCTGGGGCGGGCCGCTGGCCTCCTGGTCTACCGAGATTTCTGCGCCGGGAATGCCTTTCACGGCCTCGCGAATCTGGTCCATGTAGATGTGGGTGGCCTGGCCTTTCTGCTCGGCTAGTTCCTTGAAGGCCACACCTACTTTGCCGAGGTGCGACTGCGACGTACCGGCGGCCGTGGCCTCGGTGGGGTCGCCGGCGCCGATGGCCACGTTGGTAATCACCGATTCTACGTCGGGGTTGTTGCGGCCAATTACCTTGTACACACGCTTTTCCAGCTCGCGGGTAACCGAGTCGGTCACCTCCACGCGGGTGCCCACCGGCATCCGCAGGTAGGTGTAGATGAACTTGGGGTCGCCCTGCGGGAAGAAATCCACCTTGGGCTTGCGGGCGCCCACGGCCATGATGCTCACTACGAACAGCACGAGCAGGCTAGCCATAATGGCCACCTGGCGCCAGATGCTGCCACCCACGGCAATCTCCACCAGGCGGGCATAGCCGTTCTGGAGGGCGGGCAGCAGGGTGCGCTGGAAGCCGGCAATCATGTACACAAACACGTACTTATCGAGCAGGCACAGCACCAGGATGGTCAGGAACAGGTTGCCCGTAAACGTGGAGCCAGCCAGGTAGCCGATGACCGCAATGGCCAGCAGTACGCCCATGCCAATGAGGAAGCCGCGCGACATCTTGGGCTTCTCCACGCGGTCGAGGTGCTCCTCGCGCTCCATGAAGCTCACGGCAAACACCGGGTTCATGATGAAGGCCACGATGAGCGACGCGCCCAGCGTGAGAATGAGCGTAACCGGCAGGTAGAACATGAAGCTACCCACGATGCCCGGCCAGAACATGAGCGGCACGAACGGCGCCACCGTCGTCAGTGTGCCAGCCAGCACCGGGATGAATACCTCGCCCGCTGCCAGCTTGGCCGCCTGCGTGGTGCTCAGGTTGGGGTGGTCGTGCAGCAGGCGGTGCGTGTTTTCGATAACCACGATGGCGTCGTCCACCACGATACCCAGCGCCAGCAGGAAGGCGAAGAGCACAATCATGTTGAGCGAGAAGCCCAGCGTGGGCAGCATCACGAAGGCCAGGAACATCGACAGCGGCACCGACAAGCCCACGAAGAGCGCGTTGGTGGTGCCCATGAAGAACATCAAAATCAGGGTCACCAGCAGGAAGCCGATGATGATGGTGTTGATGAGGTCGTTCAGGGTATTGCGCGTTTCGTTGGACGAGTCACCGGTGATGGTGATTTTCAGGCCCTTGGGCATGCCGGCCTGCGACTCCTTCACGAGGTCGTGAATCTTGTCGGAAGCGTCGAGCAGGTTTTCGCCCTGGCGCTTCACCACGTTCAGCGTCACGGCCGACTGCCCATCGAGGCGGGCGTAGCTTTCGCGGTCCTTGAAGCCGTCGGCCACGGTGGCGATGTCGCCGAGGCGCACCGGCGCGCCGCGCAGGTTCTTAATCTGGATGTTGGCAATGTCGGCGGCATTCACGTACTGGCCGGCCACGCGCACGGCGCGCTTCTGTGCCCCCACGTCGATAGAACCACCTGATACCGTGATATTTTCGCGGGCAATGGCGTTCTCAATGTCGGTGAAGCTCAGCTGCGAAGCTTGCAGCTTGTACAGGTCCACGTCCACGTTTACCTGCTGCTCCAGGGCGCCTACGATGTCCACGCGGGTGATTTCGGGCAGCGCCTCAATCTTGTCCTGGAAGTCGTCGGCGAGCTTTTTGAGCTGGGCGGCGGGCAGGTTGCCGCTCAGGTTGACGTACATAATGGGCTGCTCGGAGATGTTGACCTCCTTCACGAGCGGGGCGCTGGGCAGGTCGTTGGGCAGCTCGGTGCTGGCCTTGTCCACAGCATCCTTGATGAGCTGCTTGGCGGCCTGCACGTCCACGCCGGAGTTAAACTCCACGTCCACAATGCAATAGTCCTGGTTGGAAGTCGAGTTAATCTTCTTCACTCCGTTCACGCTCTTGATTTCCTTTTCGAGCTGGCGGGTCACCAGGTTCTCGATGTCGGTGGGGGAGGTGCCGGGGTACACCGTGGCCACGATGATGCGCGGAATCACGATGTCCGGAAACTTCTCCTTGCCCAGCTTCACGTAGGCAAACAGGCCGGCCACCGTCAGCAGCAGCGTGATGATGTAGATGCTGGTTTTATTATTAATGGACCAACTGGTGGGTCCAAACTCCTTTTCAATATCTTGCATAACAGGTAGTTGCTAGTTGAGGGAGGAGGATTTAGCTGATTTTCAGCAGCTGGCCTTCGTTCAGGTTTTGGTAGCCGGCCGAGATAACCTCGTCGCCGGCCTTGAGGCCGCTCGTGATTTCCTGCTTGCCGTTGTAGGTCTGGCCGGTTTTGATGATGCGCTTGGCCGACATGGCCTTGCCGCCCTCGCGGTTCACCACGAGCACGTAGGCGTTTTCCTCGTCGTGCTGAATCAAATCGACGGGCAGCACGGTGGCGTTGGCCTGGCCGTAGTTCTGGATGCGCACGGTGGCTACCATGTTGGGGCGCAGGCGGCTAGCCTGGTTGCTGGGCAAGCGCAGCTCCACGGTAAACGTGCGGCTGGTGGCCGAAATCGTGCGGCTCACGGTGCGCACGGTGCTCGCCACTTCCTCGTTGCCGAGGTCGGGCAGCGACACCAAGGCCTTGTCGCCGGCCTTGATGCTACCCGCGTAGGCTTCCGATACATCGGCAAGGACTTTGCCGCCCTGGCCGCTGTTGAGCTGCACCACCGGCGCGCCGAGCGCCACGGTTTCGCCCAGCTTGGGAAGCACGTTATCGACCACGCCGCTGTAGGGTGCCACCACGTTGTAGAGGGCGCGCTGCTGGTTGAGGGTCGAGAGGTTGCGCTGCAAGCCCTGGTAGGTGTTCTTGGCTTGCAGATACTGGATTTCGGTGCCAATCTGCTGCTTCCAGAGGCCGGCCTGCTTTTCGTATACGATGCGCGCCAGGTCCATGCGGGTGCGCAGTTCGGCAATGTTGGCGTCGAGAATACCGGCGTCCACGGTGGCCAGCACCTGGCCTTTGCGCACGCGGTCGCCGCGCTGCACACGTACGCTGGTGAGCGTGCCGGCGGCGCGGGCGCCCACGGTGGCGTTCTGGTCAAAGTCAACCCGGCCCTGCACTTCGAGGTAGCCGGCAAAGTTCTGGGGAGCCACTTTTAGCACCGACACGGGCACGGCGGCGCTGGCCTCGGCGGCCTTGCCGGCGCCGGTTTTGGCTTCGAGGTCGGCGATTTTGGCCTGGGTAGCCGCCTGGTCAGCTTTCAGCTTGGCCAGCTCGGCGTTGGGGTCTTTGGCACCGCCGCCGCACGAAGCAAGGGTAACGGCCAGCGTGGCGGTAAAAAGGAGAGAAGTGGAGCGCATAAGTAGGGTGCGGGGCTTGTCCCCGCCCGTCGTTGAAACGGTTAGCAGTTGAGAAAGAAAAAAGCGGCTTGGCTACGTGAGCGGGGGCTGGCCCCGCTCCCTACTTAGCCTGCGAGTACAGTTCGCCGGTGGCTTTGTCGCGGTCTACCTTGGCTACCAGCACGTCGTAAAGCGCCGAGTAGTAGTTGGTTTGGGCTTCGCGGAGCGACGTTTCGGCGGTGATAACCTCGATGTTGGAGCCTACGCCGGCGTTGAACTTGATGCGCGTGACGCGGGCCACGTCGGCGGCCAGGTCCAGGTTGGCCTTTTGGTTGTCCAGCACGTCGAGCGCGTTGGTGAGGTTGGTGCGGCTCTGGGCGTCTTGCAGGTCGATGCTCTGGCGCAGGGTTTCCATGCCCTTCTCAATCGTCTGCTGCGCGATGCGCGCCTGCTGCACCTGGTAGCGGCGGCGGAAGCCGTCGAACACCGGCACGTTGAGGGCCAGCCCCACGTTGCCGAAGCCAAACCAGTTTTGGTTGGGGAAATTGTTGCTGTTGCGCGAGTCCGGCCCGCGGAAGGCAAACAGCTCTTTCACGCTATTAGAAGAGCCCGTAAAACCATAAGCCGCCGTGAGCGACAGGCGCGGGTAAGCACCCGCCGTGCGGTTGCGCAGGTCGAGGCCCGCTAGCGCCTGCTGGGTTTGCAGCGTCGAAAATTCGATGCGGTTATTATAGTTGAACGCGGCCTGAGCCTGCACCGGCTGGCCGTTGTTGATGTTGAGGCCGGGCGTGCTGCTGGGCGTACCAGCGGCCGGAACGGGCGCAGTGGGCACGTTGCCCAGGCCATCGGGGCCAGCACCGGTGGCGAAATTGGCCCCGCCGAGGTTGCGGCGCAGGTTGCTGGCATCTACCACGGCCGCGCCGAGCGAGTCGGTGAGTTGCACCGGCTGCGCCTGCGGCAGGCCCATCTGGAATTTCAGAAGGGCCACGCTCAACTCGGTGAGGCGCTGGGCTTTCTGCTGCTCCACCACCAGGTTGTTGCGCTGCACGCGCAGGCGGTCCACGTCCAGTTTCTCAGCAAAGCCGGCCTTGAAGGTTTGGTTGGTTTGGTACAGCACCGTGTCGAGGCGCTGCACGTTGCGGGCCAGCAGGGCCAGCCGCGAGCGCGCTACTAAGGTGCTGTAATACGCCTTGCTCACCTGCTCCACCACGTCGATTTCGGCCTGCTGCGTCTGCTTCTTTGAAAGCTCTTCGTACACCTTAGCGGCCTTCAGGCCAATGAGATACGAGCCGTCAAAAAGCTGCTGCGAGAACGAGGCCGAGGTGTTGCCTGCGTATTGCAGGCCGAAGGCGATGGCCTGGGGCGGTAGCTGCACGGGGTCGGCGTAGGCGGGCGCCAGCGTCACGGCCGTGCCCGACTGGGCGGCGGCGATGTCGCGTTGCGTCAGCGTAGTACCGTTCAGCGTGCCGCCGCCGCCGCCGAAGGCGCCGACATCCACGAGGCTCTTTTGCAGCTTGAAGTTGTCGGCTACGTTGGCCCCGATGTTCAGCTGCGGCAGGCCCTGGGCCTTGATTTCGCCCACCTTGGCGTGGGCGGTTTGCTCGGCCAGGCGCGTGCTCAGCAGGCTGGGCTTGTTGGCCACGGCGTAGCGCACGGCCTGCGAAAGGCTCAGCGCCATCGGGCCAGCCAGCGGGGGAGCGGGCGGCGTGGCCGGAGCCTGGGCCAGGGCCGGGGCGAGCGGCCCCAGAGCCAGCGCCGAAGCAGCCAGCCATACCCCAAGGGTAGTGTTTTTCATGGGTGTGTAAAAGAAGGAGTGTCTTGGAAAAGGCTGAGTAGCAGCCTACTCCTCCTCTGTAATTTGTTGGTACTTATTAAAAAGCCGGTGGCCCTTGAGGGTCGCCACGCCGAGCAAAAAGTGCTCGTCGAACACCCGGTTGACCCGGATGGGCGAAAACTGGGCGGGCGGGTACAGCTCGGGGTCGAAGGCCAGGTCTATCTGGGCCAGGTTGAGGCGGGCCAGCACCTCCACATCCAGGTCGGCCCGAAACAAGCCTTCCGCGATGCCCCGGCGCAGGTTGCCGATTATCTGCTCAAGAATAAAGGCGTGCTTATGGGCCGCAAACAGCGTCCAGGCGGCCGCGTGATACTTCTTCAGGTCGTAGAAAATGCTGGGGTGCACGTTGCTGAACTCCTTATCGGCCCAGGCCGAAATATTGAGCATCTCCTCCACCGCATTGGCCGCAATGCTGGCCATGCGGCAGCATTCGCCCTGGGCCTGGTCGAGATGGCGCGTCATCACTCCCAGCACAATCTCGTCTTTATTGGTGAACGTTTTATATAGCGTTTTCTTCGACATGCCGAGGTCGGCGGCGATGTCGTCCATGCTCACACTCTTGATGCCGTTGCGCAAAAACAGGGCGCTGGCGTGCGTAAGGATTCGGTCTTTGATTTCCATAAATAACGCCGCAAAGATACGACGGAAACTTTAAATGGACCCAAAGTTTCCTGTTTTTCTTCATCTGCGCTTCCTACTTCGGTGGTTGAGTGAAGTTGACGTTTAACAACGGGCGTTACTTTAAGCTAGGCCCGAATTTTTTGCCTTCCTGCTGCTTGTGATTGACTGATAGTAGAATTACGTGCGCAAAGCTAAGAAAATTAGTTGAATTTGCTAATGATTAAAGTTAATTTCTCCACTCATTTTTCGTAGCTCGTCAATGCTGGGGGCGGGGAAATACCTTTGCGTCCTCTTTTCATTCTATTTACTTCCCATGAAAATCCGCGTTGGCTTCGGCTACGACGTTCACCAGTTGCAGCCCGGCCTGCCCTTTTGGCTCGGGGGCATCGAGGTGCCGCACACCCACGGCGCCCTCGGCCACTCCGACGCCGACGTGCTTATCCACGTCATTTGCGATGCCCTGCTGGGGGCCGCCAACCTGCGCGACATCGGCTTCCACTTCCCCGACACCGACCCGCAGTACAAGGGCATCGACAGCAAGAAGCTGCTGGCCCACACCATGCGCCTGCTGCGCGAAAAAGGCTACGAGTTGGGCAACATCGACTCCACCATCTGCCTCGAAAAGCCCAAAGTGAACCCGCACATCCCGGCCATGCGCGCTGCCCTAGCCGAGGTGATGGGCGTGCCCGAAGACGATATTTCCATCAAAGCCACCACCACCGAAAAGCTGGGCTTCGTGGGCCGGCAGGAGGGTGTGGCCGCCTACGCCACCGTGCTCATCCAGCAAGCGTAAGCCGATTTTTATCCACTCTCTTTCCGCCCGTTATCACGCATGAAATATACCGTTCTGCTGGCCGCCGCGCTGGCCCTGCCCGCCCCGCTGCTCGCCCAAACCCAGCTCAAGGTAAAAACCAAGCATAAGCCCGGCTCGCCGGCCAAAGCCGCCGTGCGCCCGCCCGCGCCCCAGCCCACCGCGCCCGCCGACTACGCCACCCAGTACGCCGACCGCTACGTGACGCAGGAGCACCTGCGCCGCGACCTCTCGGTGCTGGCTTCCGATGAGTACGAGGGCCGCGAAACCGGCACCAAGGGCCAGAAAATGGCCGCCGCCTACATCAGCAAGCAGTTTGCCGACGACAGCCTGCAAGCGCCCGTCACGGCTAATACCGCCAACCCCTACCTCCAAACCTTCGGCATGGAGCGCAGCGCCTGGCAGCCGGGCGGCACCGTCACGGTGGGCGGCAAGGCCTACGAGTGGCTGAAGGATTTTTACGCCTTCGGGCGCACGCCCTTCGACCAGGCCACGGCCGTGCAGCCCGTTTTCCTGGGCTACGGCATCGAGCAGGGCGAATATTCCGACTACAAAGGCCGCGATGTGAAAGGCCAGGACGTTATCGTGCTGCTCGGTGAGCCGCTCAACGCCGCTGGCAAGTCCGTCCTCAGCCCCGACGGCACGCCTACCAAGTGGGGTGTCGATTTCCGGGCCAAGGCTGCGCTGGCCGCCGAGAAAGGTGCCCGCAGCATCTTCTTCGTGAGCCAGGAGCCCGCCGATAAATTTGAGAAAATGACGTCCCGGCTGGCCCCGCGCGTGATGCAGCCCACCATCGCCTTTGCCGACCAGCCCGGCGGGCGCGCTCCGGCTTTCTTCCTCTCGCCCGCGCTGGGCCTGAAAGTGCTGGGGACCAATGCCGCCACCCTGGCGCAGTACGCCACCGCCACGGCCGCCGCCAAGCAGCCCGCCGCCAGCAAGCTCAAGCCGGTGAAGTTCAGCATCAGCGCGCCGCAGCAGCGCACGGCCGTGACGACGGAGAACGTGCTGGGCTTCCTGCCGGGCACCGATAAGAAGGACGAAATCCTGGTGGTGTCGGCGCACTACGACCACCTGGGCATCATCGGCGGCGAGGTCTACAACGGAGCCGACGACGACGGCTCGGGCACGGTGGGCATGCTCAGCATTGCGCAGGCGTTTGCCAAGGCGGCGCACGCCGGGCACGGGCCGCGCCGCAGCATCCTGTTCCTGGCTAATACGGGCGAGGAAAAAGGTTTGCTGGGCTCGGAGTACTACACCGACCACCCGGTATTTCCGCTGGCTAACACCATCACCGACCTCAACATCGACATGATTGGCCGCACCGATGCGGCCCACGAGGGCAAGCCGAACTTCGTGTATGTTATTGGCTCTGATAAACTTTCCTCGCAACTGCACGAGGCGCTCCAGACCGCCAACCGCCAGCACGGCAACATCGACCTCGACTTCCGTTTCAACGACCCCGCCGACCCGAACCGGTTTTACTACCGCTCCGACCACTACAACTTCGCCAAGAAGGGCATTCCGGTGGCCTTCTTCTTCAACGGCGTGCACGCCGACTACCACGAGGCCAGCGACGAGATTTCCAAAATCGAGTTTGACAAGCTGGAGGCGCGGGCGCGGCTGGTATTCTTCCTGGCCTGGGACCTCGCCAACCGCGATGCCAAGCCGGTAGTTGACTCCAACAAGCCGTAACTTTAACGTAGCTGGGGCGCCGGGAGGGGTGGGGCACGCTGGCCCTGCACCTCCCGGCGCCTTTCTTTTTATTGCTGCCCGCCATGCTCACGAAAGCCACCGCCTTCCAGACCGACGCCGAAACCAAAGCCTTCGACCTCGAACACCGCCGCAAAATCCGCTTCAACATCGGCAAGTACGACGCGGCCGTGAGCGCCGGCATGCAGCACTACCAGGACCATGACCTGGCCCGCGCCCGCGCCGCCTACCTCAAGGCGCAGGTGCTTGAAAAGCTCGACGACTACCTGCTGGAGTTTGAAAAAAACTTCACCGCCAGGGGTGGCCGCGTGGTGTGGGCCAATAATGCCGAGGAAGCCCTGGCCGAAATCGGCCGCCTCACCGAGGCCCGGGGCGCCCGCACCGTGGTGAAGGCCAAAAGCATGACCACCGAGGAAATCCACGTCAACCAGTACCTCAAAAGCCGGGGTGTGGAGTCGGTCGAAACCGACCTGGGCGAGTACATCGTGCAGCTCAACGGCGAGCGGCCCTACCACATCGTGACGCCCGCCATGCACCTGAGCAAGGCCGACATCGCCAACATCTTCGTCAAGCACCTGGGTATCGAGCATACCGACGACGCCCAGCAGCTCGTGCTCACGGCCCGGCACCTGCTGCGCGATAAGTACACCTCGGCCGAGGTGGGCATCACGGGCGGCAACTTCCTCATTGCCAAGGAAGGCGGCGTGGCCGTAACCGAGAATGAGGGCAACGCCCGCCTCTCGGCTACCTTCCCCGGCCTGCACATCGCGGTGGTGGGCATCGAAAAAATCATCCCGCAGCTTACCGACCTCGACCTGTTCTGGCCGCTGCTCAGCACCAGCGGCACCGGCCAGCAAGTGACGGTGTACAACACGGTGTACTTCGGCCCGCGCCAGCCCGGCGAGCCCGACGGCCCCGAGGAGATGGTCGTCATCCTGCTCGACAACGGCCGCACCAACCTGCTGGCCCAGCCCGACCGCCGCGAGGCGCTGCGCTGCATCCGTTGCGGGGCCTGCCTCAACGTGTGCCCAGTGTACAAAAACATCGGCGGCCACACCTACGAAACCACCTATTCGGGCCCCATCGGCTCAGTCATCAGCCCGCACTTGTCGGGGCTGAAAGAGCACCAGCACCTGAGCTTTGCCAGCAGCCTGTGCGGGGCCTGCACCAGCGTGTGCCCGGTGCGCATCAACCTCCACAACCTGCTGCTGCTCAATCGCCAGCAAAGCGTGGCCGAAGGCCACAACGCGCCCGTCGAAAAGGTCGCCATCGGCCTCTGGCGCTGGAGCATGCGCCACCGCTGGGCGCTCGACGTGCTGCCCGGCCGCCTCAAGGATTTCAGCCTCGGCTACCTGCTCGACCAGGCTGGCTGGCGCAAGCGCCGCGAGAGCCTCAAGGTGGCCGACAAGTCGTTTCGGCAGTTGTGGCAGGCCAGCCACTAGCAGCGTTTTAGCGCTGGCGGCCGTACACGGCGCATGTCAAGTACTGTGGAGTATGCGTTGCGCCTGCTGGCGGGGCTGGCGGGCGGCTGGCTCGTTATCACGACGGTTTCGGGTGCCATTCGCTCGTTTGTGCTGCCGCGCAACGAAACCGTGCGGCTTAATGCCTTCGTTTTCGGGGGCGTGCGGGCGCTGTTTGATTTTGCCGCCCGGCGGGCCAGCACCTTCGCCCACCGCGACCGCATCATGGCGCACTACGCGCCGGTGGGGCTGGTGGCGCTGCCCATCGGCTGGCTGGCCCTGGTGGGCCTGGGCTACACCGGCATCTACTGGGCGCTCGGCGTCGAGGGCTTTACCAAGAGCTATGAGCTGAGCGGTAGCTCGCTGCTCACGCTGGGCACCACCACCGAGGGTGGCTTCATTATCAACGTGTTCAGCTACTCGGAGGCTACCATCGGGCTGCTGCTGCTCACGTTGCTGATATCCTATTTACCCACGATTTACCAAGCCTTTTCGCGGCGCGAAATCGTAGTGGCCCAGATAGAATTGCGGGCCGGCACGCCGCCCGTGGCCAGCGGCTTGCTGCGCTGGCTGGGCCACGATGGCGACTTCACCAACGACGACGCGCAGTGGCTGGCCTGGGAAGAGTGGCTGGTCGAAATCGACGAAAGCCACACCTCGCTGCCCGTGCTGGCCTTCTTCCGGTCGCCGCAGGCCGGCCGCTCCTGGGTGACGGCCGCTGGCCTCGTGCTCGACACTGCCAACCTGCTGTTCTCGGCCCTCGACGTGCCCCGCTCGCGCCAGGTAGAGCTAACTTTCACCGCCGGCTGCCTGGCTGTGAACCGCGTGCGGCGCTTCTTCGACCACAAAGCCGAAACCGAGCCCGCCGAGCTACGCACCCCCGAGGAGGTAGATGCCGCCAACCCCGGCCGGCTGGCCTTCGCCAAAACATGGCAGGAGCTGCGCGAAGCCGGCCTACCCCTGCGCGCCGATGAGGAAGCCGCCTGGCAACACTACCAGCAGCGCCGCACCCGCTACGGCTCCTCCATCGAGTTTTTAAGCCAGTTGCTGCTGGCCCCGGCGATGGGCTCGCTGCATTAGCCAGCGGCTGTGCCGGCTATTCATCGGGCAGAATGTTAACGTCTTGCACGAGCACCATCTTCTCGATTTCGCGGCCGCGCCGGGTGTTGGCCAGCCCGCCGAGGGCGGTTTCCTTGTAGCGGGTTTCCATGCTCTGGCCCACTTCACCGAGGGCCGCCACGCACTGGTCTACCGGGATAACGGGGTCCACGCCCGCGATGGCAATCTGGGCCGAGGAGAAGGCAATGGCCGCCGCCGAGGCGTTGCGCACCACGCACGGCACCTCCACGAGGCCCGCTACGGGGTCGCACACCAGCCCGAGCATGCACTGAATGGTGATGGCCACGGCCGCAAAAGTCTCGTCCACCGAGCCGCCCAGGCAGTACACGATGGCGCCCGCGCCCATCGCGGCGGCCGAGCCGGTTTCGGCCTGGCAGCCGCCCACCGCGCCGGCCAGTGAGGCGTTCTGCTCGATGATGAGCGCCACGCCGGCCGCCACCAGCAGGCCCTCCAGGATTTTGCGGTCGTCTAAGTTGTGCAGCTTTTGAATGGTGGTGAGCACGCCCGGCAGGATGCCCGAGGCCCCAGCCGTGGGCGCGGCCACCACCCGGCCCATGCAGGAGTTCACTTCCTTGGCTCCCAGCGCACTCACGATGAGCTGCTTAAATTCGGGTGAAAGCACCGTGACGGGTGAAGCGGCAATCTTCTTGGCCCCGTTATTTATCATGCCCGAGCGTGAGGTCATGTTGCCGGTCTGGCCCTCGTGCACGGCGTCGCGCATCACGTCGTAGGCCCGCTGCAAGGTGGGCCAGATGGCCTCCTCCGTCGCGCCCTTTTGCTCAATCTCGTAGGCCAGCACGGGCTGGTAGAGCGGCTCGCCGGTGGCGGCGCAGTGCGCCTGCCAGGAGGCGAAATCAGTAAAAAGCAACGACATGGTGGGGGAGAGAAAGGAGCGGGAGAAAATTAGCGGGCTTAAAATTAACGCAAAACGTCATGCTGAGCTTGTCGAAGCATCTTGCCCGCGCCGTTGGTTTAGTAACCCTGGCAGCGCGAGCGAGATGCTTCGGCAAGCTCAGCATGACGTTCCTTTTTATTCTTTAGGAATAGCTAGGCTAAGCCTGCTATGCGGCCGGCGCCTTCTCCGTCACCAGCTTGATGCTGGCCGAGTTAATGCACAGGCGCAGGCCGCTGGGGGCCGGGCCGTCGGGGAATACGTGGCCCTGGTGGGCATCGCATACGTTGCAGAGCACTTCCACGCGCACCATGCCGTAGCTCGTATCCTTCTTGTACTTAATGGCATCTTCCTCCACCGGCTGCGTGAAGCTGGGCCATCCGGTGCCGCTCTCAAACTTGGTGCGCGAGTCGTAGAGCGGGGTGCCGCAGCACACGCAGGCGTAGAGGCCGGCCTCGTGGGCCTCGCAATACTCGCCGGTGAAGGCGCGCTCGGTGCCGTGCTCACGCGTGACGTGGTATTGCTCGGGCGTGAGCTGGGCGCGCCACTCGGCGGCGGTTTTTTCTACGCGGCGGGGCGGGGTAGGGGCGCCGTGGTTGGCGAGGCGGATAACGTCGTTCCAGGTTTGCATAAAATCAGTAACTGAGGTTTGGTAGAGGTAAAACGTATGGCCGGGCGCATGGTTCAACTGCCGCCGCTAGGCCCAGTCTTGCAGCAGGGCCAGGCCCGCCGGCCAGTCGCCGTGGCCGCTGGCCGCGTTGATGTGGCCCGCGTCGCCAATCACCACCAGCTCACTGCCCCACGCCTCGGCAAACTGCCGGGCGCGCTCCGCTGTCACCCAATGGTCGGTAGTGCTCGTCACCACTTTGCTCGGGAAGGGCAGCCGGTGCAGGGGCATCGGCCCGAAGCCGGTGGTGGGGAACGTGGCGTACTGCGGCGTTTCCACGTCGCTGGGGGCCACCAGCAGCGCGCCCTTGATGCGGTGGCCGTAGGCGGCGGCCCAGTGCGCCACCGTCACGCAGCCCAGGCTGTGGGCAATGAGCACCACCTGGCTCAGGTCTTCGCCGGCCAGGGCCTGCTCCAGCGTCTCGACCCACTCGGCGCGGTCGGGGGCGTCCCATTCGCGTTGCTGAATGCGGGTGAAATCGGGGTTTTGGCGCTCGAAATACGTTTGCCAATGGTCGGGGCCGGAGCTGCCCAGGCCGGGCACCACGAAGAAGCGGGTTTTTCTTTGCATGGCCGAAAGTAGCCTTCCGGCCCCGCTGCGCGTTATAATCCTTCTATGAATCTCCTCTCCGCCGCCCAAATCCGCGAGCTCGACCAGACCACCATCCGCGAGCAGCGCACCACTTCCACGGCCCTCATGGAGCGCGCCGCCATCGCGCTGGCCGGCTGGGTCCACAGCCACTACACACCCACCGAGGCCCGCGAAATCCTGCTGCTGTGCGGCCCCGGCAACAACGGCGGCGATGGCCTGGCCCTGGCCCGGCTGCTCTTCATGGCCGGCTACACCGTGCGGCTGGGCCTGCTGCCTGCCGCCAAATACTCCGACGACTACCAGTACAACCACCACGTGCTGCCCAAGGTCATCCCGATAGTGGAGTTGCAAGCCGACGCGCTGCCCGCCATCGAGCCCGGCACGCTCGTCATCGATGCGCTTTTTGGCACCGGCCTCAGCCGCCCGCTCGACGGGCTGGCCGCCGCCGTGGTGCAGCACCTCAACGCCAGCCACGCCCGCGTGGTGGCCGTGGACCTGCCCAGCGGCCTGCTCGCCGATGGCCCCCAGCCCGACCCCAGCGCGCCCGTAGTCCACGCCGCGCACACCCTGAGCTTTGGCTTGCCGAAGCTGGCCTTTCTGCTGCCGCAAAACGCCGGGTACGTGGGCGAGTGGCATATTCTTAATATCGGCCTGAGCCAAGCGTTTATCGACCAGGCAGCCACGCCCTGGCACCTCACGCGGCTGCCGGGCGTGCGCGGCTTCGACGCCGCGCTGGCCGCTCCGCGGCCCGACGTGACACTGCCCCGGCGCGGCAAGTTTGCTTACAAAAACACCTTCGGCCACGCGCTGCTGCTGGCCGGCAGCCGGGGCAAAATGGGCGCCGCCGTGCTGGCCGCCGGGGCTTGCCTGCGCGGCGGCGTGGGCCTGCTCACCGTGCGCGTGCCCGCCGAGGGCTACGGCATCCTCCAAACCACCCGGCCCGAGGCCATGTGCCTGCCCGACCCGCAGCCCGATTTCCTCAGCGAGCTGCCCGATTTGAAACCCTATCAAGCGGTGGGCATCGGCCCGGGCCTGGACCAGCAAGAAGCCAGCCGCGCCGTGCTGGAACAGCTGCTGCGCACGGTCACGGTGCCGCTCGTTATCGACGCCGACGCGCTCAACCTGCTGGCTGACAACCGGGAGCTACTCAATCTGCTGCCCGAGAATACGGTGCTCACGCCGCACATCGGCGAGTTTACGCGCCTCACCGAAAAGGCCCGCGACGACTACCACCGCCTCGACTTACTGCGCGAATTTGCTCAGCAGCACAAGTGCGTGGTGGTGCTGAAAGGCGCCTACACCGCTGTGGCCGCGCCCGATGGCGAGGTCTACTTCAACAGCACCGGCAACCCCGGCATGGGCACCGGCGGCAGCGGCGACGTGCTCACTGGCCTGCTGCTGGCCCTGCGCGCCGACCAGCGCCTCGACGCCCTGCTGGCCGCCCGCCTCGCCGTGCTGGCCCACGGCCACGCCGGCGACCTCGCCGCCGCCGAAACCGGCGAGGCCGGGCTTATCGCCGGTGATTTGGTGCAGCATATTGGGCCGGCGCTACGCCATTTGGAAGCGTAGGGGGATAGACCAGCGCGGGGGCACCTCACCCCCGGCCCCCTCTCCAAAAAAGAGGGGGAGCCTGACGCTAGGGGCAATACTCAAAACAGGAAGGTCTTCCAGCATTGCTGGAAGACCTTCCTGTTCTTTAAAAAGCACGTCGGCTCCCCCTCTTTTTTGGAGAGGGGGCCGGGGGGTGAGGTGCCCCCGCGCTAACTTAAATCAGCGGCAGGCCCAGCTCGGCCAGAAACTGGTTGTGGCGGGCGGTGGCCTCGGCGGCCTGGGCCTCCAGGGCTACCAACTGCTGATGCACGGCTTGCAGGTCGATTTCCTCGGCCGTGGTGGCGGTGCTCACGTAGCGCGAGATGTTGAGGTTGTAGCCGTTTTGGGCTACTTCGGTCATGGGCACGCGGCGCGCGTAGCGGGCTTCTTCGGTGCGCTCGCGGTAGGTGGCCACTATCTTGGCGATGTCGCTGGGGCGCAGGAAGTTTTGCTTCTTGCCCTTCTCGAAGAAGTCGCTGGCGTTGATGAACAGCACGTCGTCGGGCTTCTTGCACTTCTTCAGCACTAGGATGCAGACGGGGATGCCGGTGCTGAAAAACAGGTTGGCGGGCAGGCCGATAACGGTGTCGATGTGGCCGTCCTGGAGCAGCTTGGTGCGGATGCGCTCCTCGGCCCCGCCCCGAAACAGCACGCCGTGGGGCAGGATGATGGCCATCGTGCCCTCGGCGCTCAGGAAGTGGAAGGCGTGGAGCAAAAAGGCAAAGTCGGCGGCCGACTTGGGGGCCAGCCCGTGGCTCTTAAAGCGGAAGTCTTCGCCCAGGGCGTCGGTGGGCTCCCAGCGGTACGAAAAGGGCGGGTTGGCCACGATGGCGTCGAACTCCTGCTTTTTGGCCGGGTTCAGCTCGTTGAGCAAGGCCCAGTCGTTGCGGAGCGAGTCGCCGTGGTGGATGTCGAACTCGGTGTCCTTCACGCCGTGGAGCAGCATGTTCATGCGCGCCAGGTTGTAGGTGGTGATGTTGAGCTCCTGGCCGTAAATCTTGCCGATGCCGTGCGGCCCCATGTGCTTGCGCACATTGAGCAGCAGCGAGCCCGAGCCGCAGGTAATGTCGAGCACCGCTTCGAGCTTGGCGCGGCGGCCGGCGGCGGGGTTCTGGCCGTCGAGCACCACGATTTCGGACAGGATGGTGGAAATGGGCTGGGGCGTGTAGAACTCGCCGGCCTTTTTGCCGCCGCCGGCCGCAAACTGCCCGATGAGGTACTCGTAGGCATCGCCCAGGGTGTCGGCGTCGGCCGAGAAGCCGCCGATGCCCTCCGCGATTTTTTGGATGATGGTGCAGAGCTTGGCGTTGCGCTCGGCGTAGCTGCGGCCCAGCTTCTCGGAGTTGAGGTTGATTTCGGAAAACAGGCCCTGGAAGGTGCTGTCAAACGACTTTTCTTCGATAAACTTGAAGCCGTCTTCGAGGGTGCGCAGCAGGTCGGGGCTTTGGGTGCGGGCCAGCTCGGCGATGTGGTTCCAGAGGTGGGACGGCTCGATGACGTAGTGCACGCGCTTGCGCATCACGGCCTCGAAGGCGGGCACGTCGGCGGGGTTCTCGCCGTACCAGATTTCGAGCGGCGTAAACGCGCCCAGCGTTTTCAGCACGTCGGCCGGGGTATCGGGGTAGTCGGAACCAAGCTCCTTGCGGGCGGCGGTTTCGTAGTTGTCGGAGAGGTAGCGCAGAAACAGGAACGACAGCATGTAGTCGCGGAAGTCGTCGGCGTTCATGGCGCCGCGCAGGTCGTCGGCTACTTTCCAGAGGGTGCGGCCTAGCTGTTGGCTTTGTTGTTGGGTACTCATGCGGTAGGTTCGGCGGCAGCGGGAAATAAGCCCTGCATCAGCCCTTTCTTATGAAGCTTGAGGGCTTCGATTTTTTGCGTTTGCGCGGTAATGCGATTGTCGAGGGAGGTAAGGCAGTCGGCTATTTTTTGCTGCTCTTCAAAGCTTGGAAAGCAAATTTGCATTTCTGTAATCATGGACATTCTTACGGAATCAACAGAATTCTTTGCGCTTAATCTTTGAACTCTTTCGCCAAAATATTCTGAAAAATATTTAAAGACAAATTTACCGTATACGCCTTTAGTGAAGTTGTAAATACAATACACTCTTTGGTGAAAATCAAATTTCCCATTTATATAATGGAAATTTTTGCCAACGCCAACACCATCGCCTGATGTTAGAATAGCCTCACCATCGTATGAGAAAGAATTAATGCGTTCGACATTTTGCGACCTTACAAAGAATGGATAAAGCCCTTTGTCTATCTTATTCTGGGTGTCTTTATTGCCTGTTGTGACTTTTGCGATTTCAGCCACATTCTTGTATTTCCACTCCGCCGCATCCAGAAACTCCGGAAACCGCAGCTTCGGCACCGTTTCTCCTTCGGCGGGAAAGAGCCCCTGCATCAGGCCCCGCTTGTGCGCTTGGAGGGCCGCTAGCTTGGCATTTTGCGCGGTGAGGAGGTCGTCGAGAGAGGAGAGAGCAGCGGCTATTTTTTTTTGCTCGGCTTGAGTTGGTGGAACTGGAATAGGAATTCCCTTGAGTTTCCCGAGTGTAAGCTTAGGTGGCGCTGCTCCTGTAACGAACGGTGCTAGGTCAAGCATTACCAAATACTTTTCCAAGAGGGTATCATTTATTCCTATTGGCTGTAATACATGCGCGTGATTATTGACCCAATATTCGCCAGCTACGATGAAGGCTGTTTTTTCGAAGGCTCCCCACTTAGCTCCGTCTTCACCAACCAGTAATAGCCTCTCGTTAAAAAGAAAGCCATTGACATAGTCGACAATTCCGCTTGCGCCATAATATGGATAGGGTCCTTTAGTCCTGTAACTACCTGTTACAGGTTTACGTCGGTTATTTAAAAACTCACAAATCTCCCCCAATTCCTTCTTCTCCCACCCTTCTGCTCCCTTAAACTCCGGAAAGCGTAGTTTCGGCACGGCCGTTTTAGTTGTTTCGTTACGCATGCGTCTCGTAGGCTTTGAGGCCGGATATAGTGCGGCCGGGGGCCATTTTCTTTAGGAGGGGAATGAGGCTGGCCAGCAGCTCGGTTTCTTTGGCGGCGCGGGCTTTCCAGCCCAGGCCCAGCGGGGCCAGCAGGTCTGCGAGGGCTTCGCTGTCGAAAATCATCCGTCGCAGCGTGCCGGCCACGAAGGCCGTGAGGTCGGCGGGGGCCAGGCCGTGGGCCTGGGCAATGCGGGCCTGCTCGGCGGCGTGCTGCTGCTGCTTGAACTCGGCGAAGCCCGCCTGAATTTCGGCGGGGCTGTAGCCCCGGTCGGTGGGCAGGCCGTTGAAGTAGTCGGCCAGGTCGTCGGCATCGTCCTGAAACTTGGCATCGGCCCGCAGCAGGGCAATAACCTCCTCGCGGGTGAGCTTCTGCTTTTTGGGCGCGCCGGGGGTGGTGCTGGCCGCCATCAGGCCCATGATGTAGTCGTAGTCGATGATGGCCGAGGCGAAGAGCACGAACTCAAAATCGAGCTGCTCCACGCCGGGGCTGGCGGGGTCGGCGGGGCCTTTGCCCTGCTGGGCGCGCAGGCGCTTGGCGGTTTCGAGGTACTGACCCCGGAAGGCGCGCAGGTCGTCGGTGGGCAGCAGGGCTTCGAGCTGCTGCTGCTCGGGCTCGGCCAGGTCGGTGTACTGGTCGAGCTGGGTGCGCAGCCGCTGCACCTCCTTAAACGCCTCCACAAACTGGCTCCGGGCGGCGTCGCCCTTCAGGTTCGACACCGCCCCGGGGGTGGCGGCCAGGCCCTGGCTAGCCATAAAAGTGCCGAGCTGCTGCACGGCGGCCTCGTAGCGGGCCAGCACCACGGGCGCGGGCTCCACCAGCCAGATTTCGCGGGGGTCCTGGTCCTTGTCCACGCCCGAAAACAGGGCAATGGCCGCATCCACGGCCGGTTGCTGCTGCCGGAAGTCGAGCACGTTGCCGTAGGGCTTGGTATCGTTGAGCACGCGGTTGGTGCGCGAAAACGCCTGGATGAGGCCGTGGTGCTTGAGGTTTTTATCGACGTAGAGCGTGTTGAGGTACTTCGAGTCGAAGCCGGTGAGCAGCATATCCACCACGATGGTGATGTCGATGCGCTGGGCGCGCGGGTAGTCGGCCACCGGCCACTTTTGGGCCTTGATGCGGCCCTGCACGTCCTGGTAGTACCCGTCGAACTCCCCGAGGCTGTGGCTGGTGCCGTACTGGGCGTTGTAGTCGGCGATGATGCCCTTGAGGGCCGCCTTCTTCACCTCGGGCTCCTGCTGGTTGTCCTGCTTTTCGGTGGGCAGGTCTTCCTGAATCTGGCGCACGTCGGCGTTGCCCTCAGCGGGCGGCGAAAACACGCAGGCAATATGCAGGGGCCGGAAATCGGGGTGTTCGAGCTGGTAGGCCGCCTGCGCCGTCTTAAAAAGCTGGTAGTAGGCAATGGCGTCGTTGATGCTCTGGGTCGCCAGCACCGCGTTGAAGCGGCGCTGGTGGGTGGCCGCGTCGTGCTTGTGCAAAATGGCCTCCACCACCGACTTGTGCGCGGGCGCACCGCCCTTGCCCTGGGGCTGGCCCTCGGGCTTGAAGTAATCGACGTGGAAGCGCAGCACGTTCTTGTCCTCGATGGCGTGCGTGATGGTGTAGGCGTGCAGGCGCTTCTGAAAAATGTCTTCCGTGGTCTGGTACGACCCGGGCAGCGCGCCCGTCACCGGGTCAGGGCGGCTGCTATCGACCTGCGTGTAGCTGGCATTATCCTCGAAGATGGGCGTGCCCGTGAAGCCAAAAAGCTGGGCCTTCGGGAAAAACTCCTTGATGGCCTTGTGGTTTTCGCCAAACTGCGAGCGGTGGCACTCGTCGAAGATGAGCACCACGCGCTTGTCGCGCAGCGGTTGCAGCTGCGCCTTGTAGTTCTGGGGGTGGCTGGGGTCGAGGGCGATACCGAGCTTCTGGATGGTGGTCACGATGACCTTGTCGGCGTAGTCGGTGGAGAGCAGGCGGCGCACGAGAGCCCCGGTGTTGGTATTCTGCTCCACACAGCCCTCCTGAAATTTATTAAATTCCTCCCGCGTCTGGCGGTCGAGGTCCTTGCGGTCTACCACAAACAGGCACTTCTCCACGTCGGGGTTGTCCTTGAGCAGCGTCGAAGCTTTGAACGAGGTGAGCGTTTTGCCGCTGCCCGTGGTGTGCCAGATGTAGCCGTTGCCCCGGTTCTGGTGAATGCAGTCCACGATGGCCTTCACGGCGTACACCTGGTAGGGGCGCATCACGAGCAGGCGCTGCTCGCTCTCGACCAGCACCATGTATCGGCTAATCAGCTCGGCCAGCGTGCACTTAGGCAGAAATTTCTCGGTGAAGTCGTACAGGCCCTCGGGCTTGCGGTTGTTAATGTCGGCGTACTCGTACACGGGCAGAAACTGCTCATCGGCCGAGAAGTTGAAGTGCTCGGCGCGGTTGTTGGCGAAGTACAGCACGGTCGATTGGTTCGAGACGATGAACAGCTGCACGAAGCACATCAGGGAGTTGGCGTAGCCGTTGCCGGCGTCGGCCTTGTAGTCCATAATTTGCTGCATGGCGCGGCGCGGCGTCACTTCGAGTGTCTTCAGCTCAATCTGCACCAGGGGCAGGCCGTTGAGCAGCAGGATAACGTCGTAGCGGTGGTGGCTGGCGGCGGTGCTCATGCGCAGCTGGTTCACCACCTCAAAGTCGTTTTTGCACCAGTCCTTGAGGTTGACGAGCGCGTAGTGCAGCGGCGTGCCGTCTTCGCGGATAAAGGTGTTTTGCCCGCGCAGTGTTTTGGCGGCCACAAACACGTCGGGGTTCACAATCTCATCGCGCAGCCGGTGAAACTCGGCATCGGAGAGCGTCACGCGGTTCAGCGCCTCAAACTTCTGGCGAAAATTGGCCTCCAGCGTCGCCCGGTCGCGGATATCGGGGCGGTACGCGTACTTGAGGCGCTACAACTCGCCGATAAAGCCGTATTCGATTTGTTGTTCGTTGACCATGAGTGAGTTGGATGGTTGGCCGAAGTGCCCCGCCGCCGTAAGTAGCCGCAAAAATACCGGGGCGGCGCGGGGCCTCGAAAAGGCCCGCCAGCCGGGGCTGGCCGCCCGCGCCAGTTGGTAACGCAATATCGGCAGAATAGCCGGCTTAGCTGGGCCGGGCCAAGCCAGCCGGGAGCCCTGGCCCGGCGAAGGTATTGAGCTACAAAAGCATAGAATATTTCCCCGCGCCAAAGCTGCTGCTTACGCCAGCAAGTACAGCAGCGGCGGCACCAGCAGCACGCCATCGGTGACGAGGGCAAAGAAGTAGTCGCCCCGCGTTTCCTCGGCGGCCAGCACCACGGTGGCGGCTAGCCCGGTGGAGAGCAGTACTGCCAGCGGCGGCGCGGCACGGGCCAGCCCCAGCAGCATCTCGCCCGCCAGGAAGGCCAGCGACACGGCCTTGGCCCCACGCACGCCCAGCAGCACCGGAAAGGTGCGCAGGCCCACCGCCCGGTCGCGCCCGTAGTCGCGGATGTCGAAGACGATGGCCAGGGCCGTAACCAGGCAGAACCGCTGGCCCGCTAGCCCTGCCACCGAGGCCAGCGGCTGATGCAGGGCCAGCGCGGGCAGGCCCACCGTCACGGCCGTCCACACCCCCGCAATTAGAAAAACCTTGAGCAGCGGCACCTCCCGGATGGCCCGCCAGCGGCCGCGCCACGGCAGCACCGGCCACGAGTAGCCGATGGCCAGCGCCGCCAGCGGCAGCAGCACCGGCAAAAAATGCACCCAGCCATCGGCCAGCAATAAATAAGCGCCCGACAGGGCCGCCGCGCCGGCCAGCGCCACCAGCGCCGGGCGGTGCTGCTGCTGCCACGCCTTGCGCCCCGAGGCCCCGGCCGGCTGCCGGTACTTGAAGGGCAGCGCCGCGTCGAGGTTGTAGGTGAGCAGCGTGGCCGCGAACACCAGCACCACTACGTGCAGCCCGGCTGCGCCGCTAGCCAGCCCCGGCCACAGGCACAGGGTGGTGGCCGTTTGGGCAGCGGCGGCACCGGCCAGCCACACGCTGCTGAAGAGCAGCGCATCGAGCAGGCGCAGGGGCAGGGCGCGGCGGGCGGCGGGCATTATAGATGATAAATTGAAAGGAGATAATCCCCTAACCTATACAAACCAAAAGAACGTCATGCTGAGCTTGCCGAAGCATCTCGCTCGCGCCGCTAGGGTCACTACCCAATGAGGCGAGCGAGATGCTTCGGCAAGCTCAGCATGACGTTCTCTTATAATTTTTTAAGCGTGTTTTCGCCTAGCTCTTCTTGCGGTCGCCAAACGTCTCTTCGTAGAGCTTAACGCTCTCGTTGATGATGCGGTAGGCATCTTCGCGGCCCAGAAACTGCTTTACCTCTACGTGCTTCTGTTCCAGGGCTTTGTAGTCTTCGAAGAAGCGCTGCATCTCGCGCATCATGTAGGGCGGCAGGTCGGCCAGCTCGTTGTAGTGGTTCACGCTCACGTCGTGGGCGGCTACGGCGATGATTTTATCGTCTTCTTCGTCCTGGTCCAGCATCTGCATTACGCCGATGACTTTGGCCTCCACGAGGCACATGTGCGGGATATCGACCGAGCACAGCACGAGGATATCGAGCGGGTCTTTGTCGTCGCAATACGTTTGGGGGATGAAGCCGTAGGCGGCGGGGTAGTGCACGGCCGAGAACAGCACGCGGTCGAGCATCAGCATGCCGCTGTCTTTGTCGAGCTCAAACTTGCCCTTGCTGTTCTTGGGAATTTCGATGACGCCGGTGACGGTGGTGGGTAGGTTATCGCCGCGCGATACGTCGTGCCAGGGGTTGAATTGGGCCACTGTAGAGTAGGGAAAATGGGATGGATTTAAAACAATAACGTAAATAAACGGCCCAGCGCCGAAGTGCCTATTTCATGACCTCGCGCAGGGGCACGCCGCTGCACCCGCTGGGCTCCTGAATGTGCAGGAAGCGGGCCACCGTGGGCGCAATATCCACGATTTTTACTTCCTCCGGCGACTCGCCGTGGCGCACGTGCCAGCCCCAGAACAGCAGCGGTACGTGGGTATCGTAGGCCCAGCTGGCGCCGTGGGTAGTGCCTTTCACCACGGGGTAAGAGTAGGCTTCGAGCCAGCCCGGCGACATCACGAAGAGTACGTCGCCCGAGCGCGGGGCGTAGAAGCCGTTGGCCTGGTACATGCTCAAGCCCACCGGCCACGAGTTGCGCTGCAAGTCGGTGGCCGAGATGGCCTGCGCAATGTGCGGCTGCAAGCGCAGGATTTCGGCGACCTCATTTTGCACCTTGGCCATCTCCAGCTTTTTCTGGGTCAGCAGGTCGCGGTTGAGGTACACCTGCTGATTCTCAAAGTCGAGTATCCACTGGCCGGGGCCGTGCAGGCGCACGAGCGCGCGCTGCACCGAGTCGCGCAGGGGCAGCACCCCCAGGCCGCCGCCCGGCAGGCGGTGCGCTTCGAGGAAGCCAGCGGCCTGGTCGGCGGCGTGGTCGGCGGTGAGAAACACGAGCGCCTGGCCCTTGCCCACTTGCTTGTCGATGGCGTCGAGCAGGCGCGCCAGGTCGCGGTCGAGGCGCAGGTAGGTGTCCTCGGTTTCGATGGCGGCGGTGCCGAACTGGTGGCCCACGTAGTCGGTGCTGCTGAAGCTCAGGGTCAGGAAGTCGGTGGTGCCGCGCTGGCCCATCTGCTCCTGGTGCAGGGTTTCGATGGCGAAGTCGTTGGTGAGCGAGTTGCCGAAGGGCGTGGACCGGATAAGGTCGAGGTTGCGGATGGGGGCGGGCGGCTGCTTCTCGCCCGAGGCTTTCTCGTTGGCCTTCACGGCGGCGGGCGGGGTGGCGCTCAGCGTGGGCAGGTCGTGGGGGAACACCGGCTTGGCCTCACCCTTGAAGGCCGCTTCCCAGGCCACGTCGTCGGGCGTGCTTTCGGTGTACTGCTCGATGGGCAGCAGCGTGGTCCAGGGCTTGGTGAGGTACTCGGCGGCGTGGCCGGCGGCGTTGAACTTGGCTACCCAGTCGGGCAGCGCCTGGGTATAGAAGGTGCTCGTGATGAAGCCACCGTTCGAGCCATCGTACCAGTAAGCGGCGTTGGCCGAGTGGCCGGCGGGCAGGATGCTGCCCCGGTCCTTGATACAAACGCCAATGACCTTGCTCTGAAAATTGGTGGCCAGCCGCAGCTCGTCGGTGATGGTGGTGGTGAGGTTGTGGCGCGGCGACATCTGGCCGGCGGCCATGGTGCCGCCCACCGGCTGCACGGTTTTGTCCTCCGTTACATACGTTGTTTTGCCGGTTTCGCGCTCAAACCAGTTGTTGCCCACGATGCCGTGGGTGGCCGGCGTGGTGCCCGTGAACACGCTCGTGTGGCCCGGTCCGGTGTAAGTAGGTACGTAATTATAATGGCAGCTTTCGTAGCTAAAGCCTTCGCCCAGGAGCCGCTTGAAGCCGCCGCTGCCGAACTTATCCCAGTAGCGGTAGAGGTAGTCGTAGCGCATTTGGTCCACCACGATGCCCACCACCAGCTTGGGGCGGGCGAGCGCGGGGCCTTTTTTCTGCGCCGCCGCGGGCAGGGCCAGCAAGGACAGCAACAATATCTTTTTCATGCAAAAGCCGGTAAAGAGAGGCCCGCAAAGATACCGAAAGGGGCAATGAGGCAATAGGGAAGCCCACGATGAAGGGTTGTTAACCTTTTTCGGCGCCCGGCCTGCCTCAGCCCCCAGTGACTTATTACTTCTCTAGCATGCCCGATTTACAAGCCCTCATCTTCGACATGGACGGCGTCCTGGTCGATAACACCCCCGTGCAGGCCCGCGCCTTTCAGCTCTTCTTCCGCGACCAGGGCGTGCAGGCCGATGCTACCCAGCTGCTGCGCCGCCTCAACGGCGCGCCGGCCTCTGAGATTCTCAAGGAAGCCTTCGGCGATAAGAAGCAGACGGCCGACGAACTCGAAAAATTTGCCGGGCAGCGCGAGTTTCTCTACCGCACCCTGTACTGGGACGACCGCCGGCCCCTGCCCGGTCTGGTCGAGTTTCTGGAAGCGGCCCGCGCCGCTGGCCTCAAAATCGGGCTGGGCACCGGCTCGGGCCAGGAAACCATCGGCTACATTCTGGATGAGCTCAACCTGCGCCGCTTCTTCGACGTGGTCATTACCAAAGACGACGTGGACAAGGGCAAGCCCCACGCCGATACCTACGCCATCACGGCCAAAAAGCTGGGCGTGCCGCCCGAAAACTGCGTGGTGTTTGAAGATGCGCTGCTGGGCGAGCAGGCCGCCTACCGCGCCCATATGCACTGCGTAGCGGTGGCCTCGACGCTGCCGGGAAGCGATTTTCAGGCTCCACTACTGGTTATCCGCGACTTTACCGAGCTGACGCCCACGCGGCTGCGCGACGTATTTGGGGCGGCCAGCGCCGTGCCCAAGCCCGACAAGAGCCGGGCGTAGTGGCCGTTGCGCGGGCTAACCTCCGCCGCAACCGGGCCCGCCGGCCCTGCGTTGCGGGCGTATGCAACCGCTCTACTTGCTGGCCCTGCTGCTGCCCGAACCCGTTTTTTCGCAAACCTGGGCCCTCAAGCAGGAGGTACACGGCCTCACCGGTAGCCGCAACGCCGTGCGCCTGCCGCCGCACATCACGCTGCTGCCACCCCTGCGCGAAAGCCTTGATTTTGAGCAGCAATGCGTGGCTTCGCTGGCCGATTTTGCGGCGGGCGAAGCCGCATTCGAAGTAGTTTTGGACGGCTTTGCCTGGTTCGGCGACCGTACGCTGTTTGTGCGCGTAAGTGAGGGCGCGGCCCTGCGGGCGTTGCACGCCCGGCTGCTGGCCTGGTGCGCCGCCCACCTGCCCCAGGTGCGCCCCGAAAACCGGCCCTACACGCCCCACCTCACCCTGGCCACCCGCGACCTGCCCCCGGCGCAGGTGCCCGCGCTCCGGGAGCGGTTTGCGGGGCGCGCCTACGCGGCGGCGTTTAAAGTGCGCGAGCTTACGCTGTTTCGCCACGATGGGCGGCAGTGGGAGCCGCGCGCTACGTTTGGGCTGGGGAGTGCCGCGCCGGGGGCGTAAGGCGGCCGGCGGGTAGCTCGTAGCGGGCTAAATTATTGGGAGTGAGGCCGGGCGATGCCCGCCCGGCTGGGGCTGGCGCGGGGGAAATACGTAGGGTGCAAATCCGTACTAAAAGCATGATTTTTACGCGTTTGTGCTTGTGGGGTAGTGCCAGCGCCCGCCCGAACTTTGCTAGTGAATAACACCCGCTTAGTCAGCAAGCATTATGTTGTCACAGCAACTGGACAAGGCCGGCTTCTTTCCCATTCAGTGGGCGCCCGCACGGCCGGGCACTACCTACGTGCGGCCTAGTGCGCAGGGCGTCCTGCGCGTGTTTGTGCCCGCCAGCAGCGCGGAAGTAGAGCTGTACGCCGGCAGCCTGGCAGCCGGCGAGCTGCGCTACCGTGGCCCCGTGCCGCCCGAAGCCGAGCTGCGGCAACTGCTGGCCGGCGATTTTAGCCGGCCGCGCCACCAGTTGCTGCGCCGCGCCGCCGAGGCCGACCTCGCGCGCGCTGCCTGAGTGAGAGTTGTTCTACAACCGTAGCTTCCCCACCCATGACTGACCTTGCCAAGCTTCAAGAGTTCCTCGCTCACAACCTCCGCATCCGGTGCCAGGTGCAGGATGCCGAGCCGGGAAGTGCCACGCTTACCGTGCAGCCCGATGGGCAAGCGGTGCTCGGGCCCGCGGGCAGCCAGCTCGTGTACACTTTCCAGGATGGGCAGTTTGTGAGCCTGGAAATTATGGTGGCCACGGGCTGAGAATCAGCTCCGAATCGCTCCTTTTAGTTTACGTTCTTTCTATCCTTTTCCTCTTATGAACCAGACCGCTCACCTCTGCTCCGTGCCGCCCGGGCCCATTGCCCGCACCGCCACCGTCAACCTCGACAACGCCGCCGCCGTGCAGCGCCTGTGCGCCCGGCGGCAGTGCCCGCCGCTCTACATCGACTGCGCCAACCTCGTGTGCCAGCGCACGCTCGGCGTCAGCCACGTGGTGTCGCAGCTGCTGACGCTGCACCGGGCGGGTGCCCGCATCTGGCTGCGCAACGTCAACGCTCCGCTGCGGCGCTGCCTGCGCCTGCTCCAGCTGGAAGCGTTGTTTCACCTCGCCGTAACCCGCTAGCGCCTGGGCCCTGCGGCGGCTAGGGAACCGGCTGGGCCGGTGCAGGGGAAAATTGGGCCAGAAAAAGCGCTCTTGATACAGTATGCCGCTTAGCCGTGCGGGTGGGCAAACAGGTGCGCGCTCCCAAACCAGGGGAGCTCGCCCACGGCCACCCTCAGCGGGTACTTAGTGGCGTAGCGGCCAGTGAATACCGCGCGTGGCGATGGAGGGGCGCTGGGCAGGGTGGCGGCAAGCCAGAAAACGAGGCGAGATTTCTTGGTGTGAGCTAGGCGGCTGGCTTGGCCGGCGCCTCCATGTAGGTGCCGCACACCGAGCAGGTGCGCAGGTCATCATTCGCCCAAAAGCGGTCCATGATGGGGGGTAGCTGGGCCACGATATCGGTAATCTCGGCGTACTCCTCGTGGAGCTTGTGGCCGCAGTTTTCGCAGTACCACTGAAAGCCGTCGAGCTCGCCGGCCGTGCGGTAGCGCTCCAGCACCAGGCCCACGGTGCCAGCCGGGCGGCGCGGCGAGTGCGGCACGCCGGGCGGCAGCAAAAACATATCGCCGGGGCCGATAACGATATCCACCGGCTGGCCATCCTCCATGATTTTGACCGTCATCTCGCCTTCGAGCTGCCAAAAAAGCTCCTCGCCCTCGTCCACGTGGTAGTCTTTGCGGGCGTTGGGGCCGCCCACCACCATCACGATGAAATCTTTGTTATCCTTGAAAACCTGCTGGTTACCTACTGGGGGCTTCAGCAAATGGCGGTGCTCAGCAATCCACTGCTGAAAATTGAAGGGACGGGCGACGGGCATAGCGAACGGCAAAAAAGGAGCGGGCTGCAAAGCTAGCTACTGGGCTGCGGCTACTTTTGCCAGGGCCGGGCCAGTTGGCCCGCCTGTTTTTTCTGCATGTCACTACCTCTTGCTCCCGGCCCGGCCAATGCCCTTGGCTGGCGCGGTCTGCTGCTGGCCGGGCTGGCCTACGCCGCGCTTTTTTGCTGGTACTCGTGGCCGCTGGGCCGCGAGTGGAGCACGGCCTTTGTGGGCCTGCCCCACCACGATGCCAACCAATACCTCTGGAATGCCTGGAATTTTCAGCGCCAGGTAGCGGCCGGCCACAACCCCTTTTTCACGCCGCTGCTGCTCTACCCGCAGGGCACCGGCCTGTGGCTGCACACCTACACGCCGGTGCTGGGCCTGCTCAACGTGCTGCTGCACCAGGAGTACTGGGCCGTGAACGCGGGCCTGCTGCTGAGCTTCGGGCTGAGTGGGGTAGGGGCGGCGCGGCTGGCCGGGCGCTGGGTGCGGCAGCCGCTGCTGGCCGCGCTCGTGGGCTTCGTATTCGCGTTTTCGCCCTACAAGCTGGCGCACTGGCCCGAGCACTACCATCTGCTGCTCACGGCCACGGTGCCGTTCTACATCATGGCGTTTCTCGATGGGCTGGCCTTCGTGCCGGGCCGCTGGGTGCCGCAGGTGCGCCGCCGCCGGCAAGTGGCGTGGGCCGCACTTTTATTGCTAATAACCTTGCTCAGTGACTATTACACGCTGGCGGGCTTGGTGTGGTTTTCGGTGGGCTACGCCGCGTGGTGGGGCCTGCGGCTGGGCGCGCTCAACTGGCGCGGCTGGCGGCCCTGGGCGGGGCTGGTACTGATTTTCGTGCTCGGCCACTTTTTGTCGCGCGGGCTGGCCCTGCTGGGGCTGAGCGACAACGCGGGCATCTGGTGGGGTGGCGACCTGGCCAGCTACCTCGTGCCGCCGGTGGGCAACCGCTGGCTGGCCACGCCCGCCACCGAGGCCCTGTGGCACAGCAGCCGCTTCCACGCGCCCGCCTCGGTCGAAAACGTGACGTTTCTGGGCTACCTGCTGCCGCTGCTGGCCCTGGCGCTGGGGCTGGCCGCCTGGCGCCGGCCCGCGGGCCTGGCGCCCGCCGCCCCGGCCGAAACCCGCCCCTTTGCGGCGCTGGTGGTGCTGTTTGTGCTGCTCACCATGCCCGAGCTACGCTGGCTGGGCCACGACCTGCTGCGCCTGCCCACCGGCATCATGCACTTCGTGCCGTTTCTAAACAACATTCGCTGCCCCACGCGCTACGTGCTGCTGCTCTCGCTGCTGCTGCCGCTGGTGGTGGCGCTGGGCCTCGATGGCTGGCTGCGCGGCCGGCCGGCCGCCACCGGCTGGCTGCTGGCGGCCGGGCTCAGCGTGGGCATATTCCTGGAGTTTCAGCCAACCGCCTACCCGCTCATTCGGGCGGCCGATGTGCCGCTGGCCTACCGCGTGGCAGCCGCCAGCCCCGGCGAGGTGCTGTTTCCCATTCCCCTGGGCCTGCTCGACGGCATGCGCGAAGTCGGCCACATGGACCCCGCCGAGCTGCTCTACCAGACGCAGCACCACAAGGCCATTCCGGGGGCCTACGTGTCGCGCCTGCCCGATGCGGCGTTTGCCGCCTTTCGCCGCGAGCCGGTGCTGCGCGCCCTGCTCACCGCGCAGGCCCACCCCGATTCGGTGCGCCTGCTGCCGCCGCTGGCCCCGGCTCAGGTGCAGGCCTTCTGGCAGCGCTACCCGGCGGCCGTGTTTGTGGTGCAGCCGCCGCTGGTGCAGCAGCCTGTGCATCAACTACTACGCCAGCTCACGCGGGGCCGGGGCTACCGCGAGGAAGTGGTGCAGGGCTACGTGGTGCTGGAGCCGGTGGCGGGCCTGCACCCGCACGCCGAGTAAGGCGTTGGCCGGCTTTTCTAGTAAGAGTCAGGTCGTCCCGTGCTGGCCCTATCTACCCAAATTAACCGGTTATCGTTAGCAATACCTTCTGCTAGTCAATCCTCCTTCCCTATGCAACTCGCTCCTTACCACGCCCTCGTCGGGGGCAGCACGCAGGGCATCGGCCGGGCCGTGGCCGAAGCTCTGGCCAGCCAGGGCGCCACCGTGACGCTGCTGGCCCGCGACGCAGCCCGCCTGCGCGAAGCCGCCGCCGCGCTGCCCACGCCCGCCGGCCAGGCCCACGATTTCCTGGTGGCCGACTTCACCGACCCGGCCCACCTGGCGGCCGTGGTAGGCGAGTATTTGGCTGCGCACCCGGCCGGCTTCCAGATACTGGTTAATAATACCGGCGGGCCGGCGGCCGGCCCGCTGCTAGGCGCGCCGGGCGCGGCCTTCGAGGCGGCGTTTCGGCAGCATGTAGTGTGCAATCAGCTGTTGGCGCAGGCGCTGGTGCCGGGCATGGCGGCGGCCGGCTACGGGCGTATCGTCAATATTGTCAGCACTTCGGTGAAAATTCCGCTGCCCGGCCTGGGCGTGAGCAACACCATTCGCGGGGCCGTGGCCAGCTGGGCCAAAACGCTGGCCAACGAGGTGGCCGCCCAGAGCATCACGGTCAACAACGTGCTGCCGGGTGCCACCGTCACCCAGCGCCACACCTCCCTCATTGAGAAGAAAATGGCCGAAACCGGCCAAAGCCAGGCCGAGGTAGAAGCCGCCATGCTACGCCAGATTCCGGCCGGGCGCTTCGGCCGGGCCGAGGAGGTAGCGGCGGCCGTGGCCTTCCTGGCCTCGCCGGCGGCGGGCTACATAACCGGCACCAGCCTGCCGGTGGATGGCGGCCGCACGGGCAGCCTTTAGGGCCGGCTAGGTAGGTTTATTCAGTACAGGTTTGTGGGTAGTTGGCCCTTGCCCACGCAAGGACCAACTACTTTTTTATGCCCGGCAAACTACCTGCCACAGTAAAAATGGCCGCGGAGCTGAAGTAGCAAACAACCTTGGGGCCGGTGGGCGCGCCCTTGGGAAGCTTACTTCATTGCTATGCTCCCAATAATACTTCGCACGACGCTGCTGCTAGCCAGTATTTTGCCGGGCGCCGCGGCGGCTGGCCACGCCCAGCAGCTGCCCAACGCGACGCCGCTGGCCACCGGTGGCCTGGCTGGCACCGTGGCCGATGCGGCTACGGGCCAGCCCATTGCCTACGCCTCGGTGGCGGTGCTCAGTGCGGCCGGCGCGCCCGTGGGCGGCGGGGTGGGCGATGCCGGGGGCCGGTTTGTGCTGGTGGGCCTGGCGCCCGGCACCTACACCGTGCGGGTGAGCTTTTTGGGGTATCAGGAGCTGACGCGGCCGGGCGTGGTGGTGCTGGCGGGCAGCCCGGTGGCCCTTGGCACCCTGGCCCTGGCCGCGGCGGCCCAAAAACTGAGCGAGGTAGTCGTGACGGCCCGTTCGCCGCTCATCGAGGAAAAAGTGGACCGCACCATCTACAACGCCGAAAACGACCCCACCACCCGGGGCGGCGACGCAACCGACGTGCTCCGCCGCGTGCCGCTGCTGAGCGTAGACCTGGAGGGCAACGTGAGCGTGCGCGGCAACCAGAACATCCGGGTGCTCATCGACAACAAGCCCTCCACCATCATGGCCAGCAGCGTGGCCGATGGCCTGCGCCAGCTGCCCGCCGACCAGATTAAGCGGGTCGAAGTCATCACCTCGCCCTCGGCCAAGTACGACGCGGAGGGCTCGGGCGGCATCATCAACATCGTGACCAAGGGCAACGCCCTGCGCGGCGGCTCGCTGAGCCTCGACGGCAGCGGCGGTACCCGCTCGGGCACCCTCAACCTGAACGGCGGCTACCGCACCGGCAAAATGGGCTTTGCGCTCGGCGGCTTTGGCCGGGCCGGCTACAACACGCCGGGCTCCTTCACCAATGAGCAGCTGACTACCAACCCCACCACCGGCGCCCAAACCCGCACCACCCAGGCCGCCGATACGCGCCAGAACCAGCTGTTTGGCCGCTACACGCTGGGCTGGGACTACGACCTCAACAAGCAAAACTCGCTGGCCGCCTCGCTCACCTACGGCACCCGCAACGCAACTTATTACCAGGATGCGCTGGCCACCAGCACCCAGTTGCTAACGGCTGCGGGGCCGCCCACCACATCGCGGCGCAACGTGAAAACCACCGATGACTCGGGCACCGTAGATGCCAGCCTGGCCTACACCCACACCTACGCCGTGGCGCAGCGCGAGCTGAGCGCGCTGGCCCTGCTCAGCCGCAACAACCGCACGTATGCCTTCACCAACGACATCTATGCGGCTACCGACGCGGCGGGCCTCGGCACGGCCGGCAACGACAATGCCAGCACCAACCAAGAGCTGACGGCCCAGCTCGACTACCAGACGCCCACCGCCAAAAACCAACTGCTGGAGCTGGGCGTGAAGGATATCCGGCGCACCGTGGGCAGCGACTATACCTACTACGGCCAGCTGGCTAACTTGCAGGCTGACAACTCCTTTAGCTACCGACAGAACGTGGCCGCCGGCTACGTGGCCTACACCCTGGGCCTGCCCCGGGGCTTTACCCTGAAGCCGGGCCTGCGCTACGAGTACACGGCCATCACGGCCGATTTTGGGCAGGGCGCGCTGGCCGCCATTCCGGCCTATGGGGCGCTCGTGCCCAGCCTGAACGTGCTGCGCAAGCTCGCCAACGGCAACGTGCTCAAGCTGGCCTACAACCGCCGCCTCCAGCGCCCGTCGCTCCAGTTTCTCAACCCCAACCTGCAAGCCGCCAACCCGCTGCTGCAAACCATCGGCAACCCCGTGCTGCGCCCGGAGTTTACCAATAACTACGAGCTGGGCTACAGTACTTTACTCAAGGAGGCCAGCCTGAATTTCTCCGTCTTTGCGCGCACTACCAGCGGCTCCATCCAGTCGGTACGCACGCCGCTGGCCGAGGCCGGCTACCCCGGCGCGGTGCTCATCACGTACCAGAACGTGGGCCAGGAAAACGCCTACGGCGGCAGCGCCTTCGCCAGCCTCGACGTGGGCACCAAGCTAAGCCTCAGTGGCGGGGTCGATACCTACTACGCCGTGCTGCGCAACAACGTGCCCGATGCGCGCTACGCCGCCCGCAACGCGGGCTTCGTGGCGGCCGGCCGCCTCTACGGCAGCTACGCCCTGCCCCGGGGCTGGGGCTTGCAGGTATTCGGCTTTTACCGGGGCCAGCAGGTGCAGCTGCAAGGCACCCAAAGCAGCTTTGCCCTCTACAGCATGAGTTTGAAGCACGACTTTGCCCAGAAGAAAGGCAGCCTGGGCCTGGGGGCCGAGAATTTCTTTTCGCCCAGCAACACTGTGCGCAGCGACATTGCCAGCCCGCTGCTGGCCCAGCAGAGCGTTACGGTGCAGCGCCTCACCAGCTACAAGGTGTATTTCAGCTACCGCCTCGGCCGGCTCACAGCCGACCCGCGCCCGCACAAAAACGTGAAGAACGACGACCTCAAAACCGACGAAAACGGCGGTGGCAGCCAGGGCAGCGGCGGCGCGCCCGCCGCCACCCGGCCCGCGCCCGCCAGCCCGCCCAAGGCAGCCAGCCCCACCGGGCCGCGCTAGCCAATAGCCCCGGTGGCTAGCCGCAATGGCCGAAGCACGGCTATCTTTGGCTGGCCCAACCTGCTTACGATTTTGGTTAAATTCGACACCTTGTCCATCGTCGTCCCCGTGTATAACGAGGCGCGGACCATCCACCAGATTCTGGATTTACTGCGCGAGCTGAGCCTCACCAACGACATTGCCAAGGAGATTATCCTCGTCAACGACTGCTCGACCGATGCCTCGGCCGATACCATCCGGGCCTACGCCGCGCGCTACCCCGCCATGCGCCTGCGCCTGCTCGAGCACGCCGTGAACCAGGGCAAGGGGGCGGCCCTGCACACGGGCATCCGCGAAGCCACCGGCGACTACGTCATCATCCAGGATGCCGACCTGGAGTACGACCCCGAGGAGTACAACCTGTTAATAAAGCCCATTTTGAAAGGCTTTGCCGACGTGGTTTTTGGCTCGCGCTTCATGGGCGGGCAGCCGCACCGCATCCTGTTCTTTTGGCACAGCATCGGCAACGCGGTGCTCACGTTTTTGTCGAACATGGTGACCGACCTCAACCTGACCGACATGGAAACGTGCTATAAGCTGTTTCGGCGCGACATCATCCAGGGCCTTAAGCTGGAGGAAAACCGCTTCGGCTTCGAGCCCGAGGTCACGGCCAAGGTGGCGCGCATCCCGGGCGTGCGCATCTACGAAGTGGGCATCAGCTACTACGGCCGCACCTACGCCGAGGGCAAGAAAATCGGCTGGCGCGACGGCTTCCGGGCCATCTACTGCATCGCCAAGTACGGCCTGCTGGGCCGGTAGGCGCAGGGTGCTACTGCTGAAAATACAGCACTTTGCGCGGCGTCACGCCCCACTCGTAGAGCAATTGCGCGCTGGGCTCCGATTGCCCGGCGCTGCCCACTGGCCCCCACGACAGCACGCCGCAGTCGGCGGGCAGCCGCACCTCGGGGCCGGGCGCCTGCGCCAGCGTGGCCAGCGCCTGGCGCTCGCAGTCGTTGTGGTGGGCCGGCTTCAGCACCCAATCAACCCCCAGCAGGTAGGTGCTGAAGAGCAGCACCCCCGCCAGGTAGGCCCGGCGCGGCCCGCCCGCCAGGTGCCTCAGCAAGTAGCGCACCGCCAGCCCGTAGGCAAACAGCAGCGCCAGCGTGACGGGCAAAAAAGTGTCGTAGCGCACCAGGTAGGGCCGGTAGGTACGGTAGCCGCCCAGCGGCAGCAGCAGCAGGTAAGTAGCCGCCAGTGCCGCGCTCCAGGCCAGCAGGCGCAGCGCCCCGGGCCGGCCGGGCGTGGCTCCGGCCGTGCGCCACACCAGCCAGATGCTGCCCAGCACGACCAGCAGCAGCAGCGGCAGGCCCACGTCGATAGCCAGCAGCCGCGCCACGCCCTCGGGCAGCAGGCGGTAGCGCTGGCCCAGCGTGAGGGTGTGCACGTTCTCGTTGTTGTTGCGCCCGATGTAGAGCGAGTAGGCCGTGAGCGCCGCCAGCACCGCCAGCAGCCCCAGCGCCTGGCCCGACAGCCACGCCGCCCGCTGGCCTGGGTGCCGCCGCCCCCATAGCCAGCGCAGCCCCGCGCCCAGCAGCCCCACCGCCACCACGGCGCTCGCCAGCGGCCCATTGAAGGCGATGACCACCATTAGGCCCAGCAGCAGCAGCACCCGCCAGGCCGGTAGCCGCAGCGGCTGCCCCCGGCCCGCCGCCCGGTAAAACGGCCAGTACAGGCCCAGCACCAGCAGCAGCGGCCAGGCGTAAAAAAACGTGTACGTCACGGCCTGGTCGGTAATGCCCATTTGCTCATACAGCCGGTTGGCCGTCTGAAACAGGGGGCGCAGCAGCGCCGCCGTCAGCCAGAAGCCCAGGCTGCCCACCCGCTCGCCCCGGGCCGCGGCCACGTAGGCCGCCAGCCCCAGCGTGAGCCCCGCCTGCGTGGCCGTGGCAAACAAGGCGCTGGCCGCGTACATGCTGTTGATGGGGCTCATAAGGCGCTGCAACAGCGCCGGCACGGTGTGCCAGTACAGCACCATGCTGGCGTGGGCAAAAAAGCGGTTGGGCGCGCTGTACACCTCGTTCTTGGTGAGTACAGCCCAGCCAAACGGGTCGTGCAGCACCTGGCTGTACCACGAGGCCGGCAGCGCAATGGCCGCCAGGTCGCCATCGAGCGGCATCTGAAAATACTGCCAGCAAGTGAGCGCCAAATCAAGCCCCACAAAGGCAATCAGCAGGCCAACGAGGTAGCGCTTGGTCATGTAAGTGGTAGCGTAAGAATGGGGGAGGAGGGAAGCCGGGGGCCGGCGCCAGGCCGGTTAAACTGCCTTTTCAACGAGCGGCCAGCCCGTACCGCGCTAGTTGGTGATGCTCAGCTTCACGTCGTCGAGCAGCACTTCCTCGCGGGCGTCGGCGCGCCACAGGTACACCCGCAGGCGCTGCTCGGGCTGGAGGCCGGCGGGCAGCGGGAAGTCCTTGTTCACCTTCACCCACTTGCTGAAGGTGTTCACCACCTCGCGCAGCTTGAGGTCGTCGCCGTGCACCTGGTGCTGGCCGTCGGGCTCCATTATTTGCAAGCCGATATTGGCGGTGGCCTTATAGTTGACCATAAACACCCAGGCCTCCAAGTGCACAATCTTGATGGGCGTGTGGCTGAGCAGGCCCAGCGGCATCTCATAGGTGAGGCTGAACTCGTGGTCGCGGTCTACGCGCAGCGCATACTGGCCCGAGTGGGCGTTGCCCCGGGCCACCAGGCTGTAATCGTTGCGGCTGGGGTCATTGCTCCAGCCCCCGCCCGCCTCAAAGTTGTTGAACGTGATGGCGTGCGTATCCAGCTCGGGGTAGCCGGCCGGCGGGCCGGCGCAGCCCGCCAACAACCCGAGCCCCAGCAGCGCAGTAAAGTATTTCATCGCCAAAAGTGTTGCGTAACAGGCCGTGGTGAAGCGGCAAAAGTAGGGACTGCCCGCGGCCGCCCAGCGCCCGCCAGCCCGGGCGGCGGGCCGGCGGGCGCTGGGCGGCCGGGCTATATTTGCGGCTAGCCGCAGGCGCTGGCTAGTGCCGCGCCCCACTTATTCGTTTGCTCATGGGGGTTATTTCGCTTCGCCAACAAGTAGCCTACACGGTGCTGCTCTACGCGCTGCTGCTGCTGCTGCTGCCCCACGCGGGCTACGACGGCGACATGGGGTTTTGGCTGCGCTGGGCCACGTACAGCTTCGACTACGGCCTGGGCAACGTGTACCGCATCCCCGACAACAACTACAACCCCTTCTACCACTACATCCTGTGGCTGTATGGGCAGCTGGCGGGCAGCGTGTACCGGCTCCAGCGCTACGCCCACCTGCTCAAGGCATTCACGCTGGTGTTCGACTTTGCGGGGGCGTTCTGGGCGGCTTCGCTGGTGCCCGAGCGCAGCCGGCGCTTTGGCCTGGCGCTGGTGCTGCTGCTCAACATCGGCTACCTCTACAACACCATGATTTGGATTCAGGTCGACAGCATCTACACCTTCTTCTCGTTTGGGGCGGTAGTGCTGGCGGCCCGGCAGCGGCCGGTGGCCAGCCTGCTGCTCTACGTGCTGGCGCTGGCTTCCAAAACGCAGGCCATCATCTTTTTGCCGCCGCTGCTGCTGCTGTGGGGGCCGCAGTGGTGGCGGCAGCCGCGGCGCCTGGCCCAGGGCCTGCTGGCGGGCGCGGCGCTCACGCTGCTGCTGCTGGCTCCGTTCATCTGGTGGTCGTGGGAGAATGGCGTGCCGCGCATCATCGAAATCAACGCCACCGCCGCCAACCTCTACCCCAAGCTTTCGCTCAACGCCTATAACCTCTGGTACCTCATCACCGAGTTTCAGTCGCTGCCCGAAACCTCCGACCTGCTGCCCTTCGCGGGCCTCACGTTTCGCAAGTGGGGGCTCATTTTCTTCCTCACTTCGTCGGCGGTGGCGCTGCTGCCGCTGCTGGCGGCCGCCTGGCAGGCGTGGCGGCCCCGCGCGGCCAGCCCCGGCCCGGCCCCGAGCTTAGTGCTGGTGCTGCTGAGCTGCGGCATTATCCCACTGCTGTTCACGTTTTTCAACACCCAGATGCACGAGCGCTACTGGCACCCGGCGCTGTTGTTCCTGGCCGCCTACGGCTTCGTGCGGCGCGACTACCTGCCAATGGTAATCATGTCGGTGGCCTACTTCCTGCACCTCGAGCGCGGCCTGCAATACCTCCAGCTGCTGAACTACGACATCTTTTACTTCCAGCCTAAGTTCGTGGCCGCCCTCTTTGCCCTGCTCATCGGGCTGCTGCTCTGGAAAATTTACCGGCTGGCTCCCTGGCGCGGCGGCCCCGCGCAGCTGCCGTCGGCTGGGGCGGCTGTGTCCGCTCTGGGCTAGCCGCCCCGCGAGTTTTTACTATCGCTTTGCCCGCAGTAAGTAGTTATTCCACATGGATTTGTCCGTCGTTATTCCCGTCTTCAACGAAGAAGCCAATATCGGCGAGTTGCACCGCCGCCTCACGGCGCTGCTGGCCCCCCTGGGCCTGCCCGGCGGCTACGAGCTGATTTTTGTCAACGACGGCTCGCGCGATGGCTCCCTGCCGCAGCTGTTGCGCCTGGCCGAGTACGACCCCGGCCACGTGCGCTACCTCAGCTTCAGCCGCAACTTCGGGCACCAGATTGCCGTCACGGCGGGCCTCGACCGGGCCGAGGGCGCGGCCGTCGTCATCATCGACGCCGACCTGCAAGACCCGCCCGAGCTTATCCCGGCCCTCTACGCCAAGCTGCGCGACGGCTACGAGGTGGTGTACGCTAGGCGGCGCTCGCGCCAGGGCGAAAGCGCCGCCAAAAAGCTTACTGCCAAGCTTTTCTACCGCATCTTGCAGACCCTGACGCACATCGAGATTCCGGTCGATACCGGCGATTTTCGCATCATTTCGCGCAAAGTAGTGCTGGCCCTGCGCCAGATGCCCGAGCAAAACAAGTTCTTGCGCGGCCAGATTTCCTGGATTGGCTACCGCCAGACCTTCCTCGACTACGACCGCGCCGAGCGGGCCGGCGGCGTCACGGGCTACACCTACGCCAAGATGCTGCGCTTTGCCCTCGATGGCATCACCGCCTTCTCCGACGTGCCGCTCAAGGTGGCCACCATCAGCGGCTTCCTGGTATCGGGCATCGCGGGCCTGCTCATTCTCTACACGCTCTACGAGCGCTTCATCACGCGGCAGTACCAGCCGGGCTGGGCTTCGCTGATGGTCAGTATCTTATTCCTGGGTGGCGTGCAGCTGATTGCCATCGGCATCATCGGCGAGTACCTGGCCCGGCTGGGGGCCAATGTGCGCCAGCGCCCCCTCTACATCGTGTCGGAGGCCAACCTGCCCGCGCCAGCCAGCCCGGCGGCTGGCCGCTAACCCCCCCGCTCCTTATGCCCGCCAGCCGCGCTTTTTTCGTGCTTTCACCCCGCCAGCAGCGCACCGCGCTCCTGGTTTTCTTCGCCTTGATTTACAGCCTGGTGTCGCTGGTAAATCAGGTTAATTTTCGTACCAATGCCCTCGACCTGGGCTATGAAGCCCAGGCCGTCACCGACTTTGCGCACCTGCGTATGCCCCGCGTCACGCTGCTGCCCGATGTGCCGCCCACCGGCTTTCTAGGTGGTCACTTCAGCCTCACGCCCGCCCTGGCCGTGCCGCTCTACTACCTCGTGGGCCCGGTGTGGGCGCTGCTGCTGCTCCAAATCGGGGCGCTGCTGCTCGGCCTGCTGGGGGCCTGGCGCTACGCCCGCGCCCAGGGCGCCACCGAGGGCCAGGCCAATTGGGTGCTCGCCTTCCTGGCCTGCCAGTGGGCCTTTTTCTCGGCCTTGAGCTTTGATTTTCACGACAACGTGCTGGGCGCCATGGCTCTGCCCTGGCTGGCCCTCTGGGTGGGGCAGGGGCATTGGGGTCGGGCCACGCTGGCGGCCGTTTTTATGGTCATCAGCAAGGAAAACATGGCGCTGTGGCTGGCCTTTGTGCTGCTGGGGCTGGCTTGGCAGCACCGGGCGCGCCGGGCCGTGGTGTGGCGCGCGGGCCTGGGCGCGCTGGTGGCCCTCGCCTACTTTGTGGTGATAACGCACTACGTGATACCGGCCCTGGATAGCACGCACCGGGGCTACGCCCAGCTTGCGCGCTATGGCCAGCTGGGTAGCTCGCTGCCCGCCATTGCCGGGCACCTGCTCACGCACCCGGCCCAGCTCTGGCAAGTGCTGTTTACCAACACCTTGCCCGATACGGCCTACGACTACATCAAGCTGGAGCTGTGGGTAGGCGTGCTGCTCTCGGGCGGCTGGGCGCTGCTGCGCCGCCCCTGGTATGCGCTCATGCTGGTGCCCATCCTGGCCCAAAAGCTGCTGGCCAACGATGCCGGTTTCTGGGGTCTCAACGCCCATTATTCCATCGAAATAGCCCCCGTGCTCACCCTGGCCGTGGCCGATGCGCTGCTGGCAGGCCGCCGCCCGGCCGCCGGCCTGCGGGCCGTGGCGCTGGGTGCCGTAGTGCTTTTTACGGTGGTCACGCTCTATAAGCGCCGCAGCACTTGGTACGACCGTGCTACCACCAACTTCCTCGTTGGCAGCCACTACCGGCCGGCTTACCCCGACCGGGCCGGGCTGGAAGCTGCCCTGGCGCGGGTGCCTGCTGGGGTAGCGGTCAGCGCGGCTTCTACCCTGGTGCCGCACCTCGCCGACCGGCGCGACCTGTTCCTGTTTCCGGTGCTGCGCACGGCCCGGCTGGTGGTGCTGCTGCGCGAGCCCGACGAGCACGCCGCCTACCCGCTCTCCCCGGCCGAAGCCCGCCGCGCCGCCGCGCAGCTGCGCACCCAGCCCGGCTACCGCGTGCTTTACGAAGATGCGCAGGTGCTGCTGCTGGACCGGCAGTTTGCCCCGGCCGACTCGGCGGCCATATGGCAGCCCTAGCCCGGGGGCACTGGCTCACGGTTGAGGTTGGCCGCCGCCCGTACCAGGTCCCTTCGGCTAACCCCGCTTAGCCTGTTACCTTTGCTTGTCAAAAAACAATCTGCTGCTCGTGGCCGACCCCGCTCCCGCCTTCTACGCTCATCCTACGGCCGTGCTCGACGCGGGCTGCCGCGTGGGGGCGGGGAGCCGCATCTGGCACTTCTGCCACCTGGCGCCGGGCGCGGTGCTGGGCGAAGGCTGCTCGCTGGGCCAAAACGTGTTTGTGGCCGACGGCGTGACGCTGGGCCGCAACGTGAAGGTGCAGAACAACGTGAGCCTCTACGGCGGCGTGGTCTGCGAAGACGACGTTTTCCTGGGCCCGTCGGTGGTGTTTACCAACGTGCGCAACCCGCGCAGCGCCGTGCCCCGCCGGGGCGAAGGCCACTACCAGCCCACCTACCTGGAGCGCGGCGTTAGCATCGGGGCCAATGCCACCATCGTGTGCGGCGTGCGGCTGGGCTGCTACGCTTTCGTGGGCGCGGGCAGCGTGGTTACCAAAGACATACCGGCCTTTGCCCTCGTTTACGGCAATCCCGCCCGGCAGCACGGCTGGCTAAGCGCCCACGGCGAAAAATTGCTATTTGATGCGGCCGGCCAGGCCACCTGCCCCGCCACCGGCCAGGCCTACCAGCTTAGCCCTGATAAAAAAATAGTATTAATTATGAGTGAAGAAGTTAGCTTGCTAACGGCCAACTCATAACTCATAATTCATAACTCATAATTCTCCAAAAAGTGTACGAAGAACTCCTCCGCAAAGAAGCCAAGCTGGCCGTGATTGGCCTCGGCTACGTGGGCTTGCCCATCGCCCTCGAATTTGCCAAGCAACTCTCGGTTATCGGCTTCGACATCAACGCGGGCCGCGTGGAGATGATGCGCAACCACCAGGACCCCAGCGGCGAGCTGGAGGCCAGCGCCTTTGAGGGCACCGACATCACCTTCACTGACTCGCTCGATGTGCTGCGCGAGGCCAAATTCTTCATCGTGGCCGTGCCCACGCCCATCGATGAGCACGCCCAGCCCGACCTCAAGCCGCTGCTCGGCGCCTCGGGCTCGGTGGGCAAGGTGCTGAAAAAGGGTGACTACGTGGTGTTTGAAAGCACCGTGTACCCCGGCTGCACCGAGGAAGACTGCATTCCAGTGATGGACAAGCACTCGGGCCTGAGCTTCGCCAACGGCGACTACAAAGTGGGCTACTCGCCCGAGCGCATCAACCCCGGCGACAAGGAGCACACCCTCACGAGCATCGTGAAAGTGGTGGCCGGCTGCGACGCCGAAAGCCTCGACGTCATCGCCAAAGTCTACGAGCTGGTGGTGAAGGCCGGCGTGCACCGCGCCAGCAGCATCCAGGTGGCCGAGGCCGCCAAGATTATCGAAAATACCCAGCGCGACGTCAACATCGCCCTGATGAACGAGCTGTCGATGATTTTCGACCGCATGAACATCAACACCTACGAGGTGCTGGAAGCCGCCGGTACCAAGTGGAACTTCCTCAAGTTCAGCCCCGGTCTGGTGGGCGGCCACTGCATCGGCGTGGACCCGTACTACCTGACCTACAAGGCCAAGGAGCTGGGCTACGACGCCAAGGTTATCCTCAGCGGCCGCACCACCAACGACAACATGGGGGCCTACATCGCCCGCAAAACGGTGCAGATGATGATTAAGCGCGGCAAGGACGTGGCCAAAAGCCGCGTGCTCGTGATGGGCGCCACCTTTAAGGAAAACGTGGAGGACATCCGCAACTCCAAGGTGGCCGATGTGATTCAGGAGCTGAAAAACTTCTCGGTGAACGTGGACATCGTGGACCCGCACGCCGATTCCGACGAGCTGCACCACGAATACGGCTTCCGCCTCACCCCGCAGGACAAAATCCGCGAAGACTACGACGCCGTGATTGTGGCCGTGAGCCACAAGCCCTACCTCGATAAGGACGAGGCGTACTTCCAGTCCATCACGGCTGACAACGCCGTGCTGGTCGATATCAAAGGCTTGTACCGCACCAAGCCGATGACGGAAATTCACTACTGGAGCCTGTAGCGGTGAGTTGGTAAGAGGGTGAATTGGTGAGCAGTAAGAATGCCTGTCACACCAATTTACGGACTCGCTAACTCACACTTCACCATCTCACCATTTCACCTATGAAAAAGATTCTGGTTACCGGCGGGGCCGGCTACATTGGCTCGCACACCGTGGTGGAGCTGGCGCAAGCTGGCTACGAGCCCATTATTATCGACAACTTCAGCAACTCGCAGGAGTCGGCGCTGGCTGGTATCCAGGCTATTCTGGGCCGCGAGGTGCCGTGCCATCGCATCGACTGCGGCGATGCCGATGCGCTGCGTCAGGTGTTTAAAGCCGAAGGCAACGTTGCGGGCGTCATTCACTTTGCCGCCTTCAAGGCTGTGGGGGAGTCGGTGCAGCAGCCGCTGGCTTACTTCCACAACAACGTGGGCTCGCTTATCACGCTGCTGCAAGTGATGCAGGACGAGGGCGTGGAGAACCTGGTATTCTCGTCGTCGTGCACCGTCTACGGCGTGCCCGACCAGCTGCCCGTAACCGAGGCCACGCCCACCAAGCCCGCCAACTCGCCCTACGGCCGCACCAAGCAGATGTGCGAAGACATCGTGCATGATGCCGCCGGCGCGGCCGGTAACAAGACGCACACCATCCTGCTGCGCTATTTCAACCCCATCGGGGCCCACGAGTCGGCCAAGATTGGCGAGCTGCCGCTGGGCGTGCCCAACAACCTGGTGCCCTTTATCACGCAAACGGCGGCTGGCCTGCGCGAGAAGCTGACCATCTTTGGCAACGACTACGACACGGCCGACGGCACCAACGTGCGCGACTACATCCACGTCGTAGACCTGGCCAAGGCCCACATCGTGGCCGTGCAGCGCCTGCTCGACCGCAAGGCGAGCGAGGCAGTCGAAACTTTCAACGTGGGCACCGGCCACGGCAACACCGTGCTGGAAGTGGTGCAAACCTTCGAGCAGGCCAGCGGCCAGAAGCTCAATTATGCCATCGGCCCGCGCCGGGTCGGCGACGTGCCCGCCATCTACGCCGACGCCACCAAATCGGCGGAGGTGCTGGGCTTCAAAACCACTACTTCGCTGTTCGACTCGCTGGCCAGCGCCTGGAAGTGGCAGGAAGCGCTGGGCAAGTAGAAGTAGCCGAAACAAAACGTCATGCGGCGCCTACCCCAGCAGCTCGCATGGAGTCGTAACCCCAATCGTATAACGATGCGCGTGAGCCGCTTAGGCGGGCTCCGCATGACAAGCGTAAAAAAATGAAAATCCTTATCACCGGCGGCGCCGGCTTCATCGGCTCGCACGTGGTGCGCCTGTTCGTCACTAAATACCCGGCGTACCAGATTCTCAACCTCGATGCCCTCACCTACGCGGGCAACCTGGAGAACCTGCGCGACATCGAAAAGGCCCCGAACTACCAGTTCATCAAGGGCGACATCGCCGACCAGGCGTTTATCGACCAGCTGTTCGCCCACGAGGAGCCCGACGCCGTGATTCACCTCGCCGCCGAGAGCCACGTGGACCGCAGCATCACCGACCCAATGGCGTTTGTAAAAACCAACGTTATCGGCACCGTCAACTTGCTGAACGCGGCCAAAAACCTCTGGAAGCCTAAGGGTTTTGAAGGCCACACGTTCTACCACGTGAGCACCGACGAAGTGTACGGCTCGCTGGACTTCGGCCCCGAGATGTTCACGGAGGAAACCTCCTACGACCCGCGCTCGCCCTACTCGGCCTCCAAGGCTAGCTCCGACCACTTTGTGCGCGCCTGGCACCACACCTACGACCTGCCCATCAAGCTCAGCAACTGCTCGAACAACTACGGCCCCAACCACTTTCCCGAGAAGCTGATTCCGCTGGCCATCCACCGCCTGCGCACCGGCCAGAAAGTGCCCGTGTACGGCAAGGGCGAAAACGTGCGCGACTGGCTTTTCGTGAAAGACCACGCCACGGCCATCGACGCCGTGTTTCACAACGGCAAGCTGGGCGATACCTACAACATCGGCGGCGTAAACGAGTGGCAAAACCTCAAGCTCATCGAGCTGCTCTGCGATGTGGTGGATGAGAAAACCGGCCAGCCGGCTGGCACCTCGCGCCAGCTCATCACCTTCGTTACCGACCGCGCCGGCCACGACATGCGCTATGCCATCGACTCGTCGAAAATCATGAACGAGCTTGGCTGGAAGCCCAGCGTGACCTTCGAGCAGGGCCTGAACCAGACCGTGGATTGGTACCTGGCCAACCAGGAGTGGCTCGACCACGTGACCAGCGGCGCCTACCAAGAGTATAACCAAAAGCAATACAGCGTTTAGTTATGAATTATGAGTTATGAATTATGAGTTGGCAAAGACGCTGTATGGCAGCATACTGCCAGCTGTAATTCATAATTCATAACTCATAATTCATAATTCAAAGAAATGTACGAAACTCCTTTTACCGACCAGCCCATTACCGGCCTGAGCTTCCTCGTGACCGGCGGGGCGGGCTTCATCGGCTCCAACCTCGTGGAGTACCTGCTCCAGCACGGTGCCAAAAAGGTGCGCGTGCTCGACAACTTCTCCAACGGCTTCCGCAAAAACCTGCGCCTGTTTGAGGGCAATGCCGCGCTGGAAGTGCAGGAAGGTGACATCCGCGACCGCGAAGCCTGCGCCAAAGCCTGCGAGGGCATCGACATTGTGCTGCACCAGGCGGCGCTGGGCTCGGTGCCGCGCTCCATCAACGACCCCGTCACGACCGATGAGGTGAACGTGGGCGGCTTCGTCAAAATGCTGTTTGCCGCCAAAGAAGCGGGCATCAAGCGCTTCGTATACGCCGCTTCGTCTTCGACCTACGGCGACCATCCCGGCCTGCCCAAAGTGGAGGACCGCATCGGCAAGCCGCTCTCGCCCTACGCCGTCACCAAGTACGCCAACGAGCTGTACGCCGACGTATTTGCCCGCACCTACGGCATGGAGATTATCGGCCTGCGCTACTTCAACATCTTCGGCCCGCGCCAAGACCCGGGCGGAGCGTACGCGGCAGTTATTCCACTGTTTATCGACGCCATTCTGGAGGATAACGCGCCTACGCTCAATGGCGACGGTGGCCAGACCCGCGACTTCACCTTCGTGGCTAACTGCGTGCAGGCCAACTTGCGGGCTGCCCTCACCACCAACCCCGAGGCCGTAAACCAGGTGTACAACATCGCCGTCGGCGACCGCACCTCTCTGGTGCAGATGTACGATATCCTGCGCGAAGAAGCCCACTCGACCCTGGAGCCCAAGTTTGGCCCCAACCGCGCCGGTGACATCCGCGACTCGCTCGCCGACATCACGAAGGCCGAAACCCGGCTAGGGTACGCCCCGCAGGTACGCATCCGCGAGGGCCTGCAAACCACGCTCTCGTGGTTCAAGGAAAACCAGGACTTCATCAAGGAACGCAACTAACTCATTGTCATGAAAGGCATTATCCTCGCCGGTGGCTCCGGCACCCGGTTGCACCCGCTTACGCTGGCTGTGAGCAAGCAGCTCATGCCCGTCTACGACAAGCCGATGATTTACTACCCGCTGTCGATTCTGATGATGGCGGGCATCCGGGAAATCCTGATTATTACCACGCCCCACGACCAGGCGCAATTCAAAAAGCTGCTCGGTGATGGCCAGAGCCTGGGCTGCAACTTCCAGTACGTGGTGCAGGAAGTGCCCAATGGGCTAGCCCAGGCCTTCGTGCTCGGCGCCGATTTCATCGGCCAGGACAAGGTGGCCCTCGTGCTCGGCGACAACATCTTCCACGGCGAAGGCATGGAAGAGCTGCTGAAAGCCAACAGCGACCCCGACGGCGGCGTGGTCTACGCCTACCACGTGCACGACCCCGAGCGCTACGGCGTAGTGGAGTTCGATGAGAATAAGGTGGCCCTCAGCATCGAAGAAAAGCCGGCTACGCCCAAGAGCAACTACGCCGTGCCGGGCCTGTATTTCTACGACAACGAGGTAGTGGAAATCGCTAAAAACCTGGAGCCCAGCCCGCGCGGCGAGTACGAAATTACCGATGTCAACCGGGAGTACCTGCGCCGGGGCAAGCTCAAAGTGGGCATCCTGGGCCGCGGCACCGCTTGGCTCGATACCGGCACGTTCGAAAGCCTGATGCAGGCCGGCGAGTTTGTGCGGGTGCTGGAGCAGCGCCAGGGCCTCAAAGTCGGCTCCATTGAGGAAGCGGCTTTCCGTCAGGGCTTTATCGATGCTGCGCAGCTGCGCAAAATTGCCGAGCCCCTGCGCAAGAGCGGCTACGGCGACTACCTCATGAACTTGCCCGAGCAACTGGTAATCGGCAGCTAGCCAAACTAGCGTATCAACCACAAAAGCCCGTCCTGCTGAGTTGCTTCGGTAAGCTCAGCAGGACGGGCTTTTGTGCGTTTAAAAGTATCATTATTGATTCAGAATCAACCGGAACGTAGTGCCCTTGCCCACCTCGCTCCACTTCACAAAGAGGCGGCCTTCGTGGTAGTTTTCGATGATGCGCCGGGCCAGCGCCAGGCCCAGCCCCCAGCCGCGCTTCTTGGTAGTGAAGCCGGGCATAAACACACTTTCGAGCTTGTTTTTGGGGATGCCCTTGCCCGTATCGGTGATGTCGATAGCTACCTGGGGGTGCGGGGCACGGCGGCGCCACCACTGCCGCCGGGGCTTCACGCGGCGCAGCCGCAACGTGATGGAGCCGCGCCCATCCATGGCATCGACCGCGTTTTTACAGATATTTTCCACCACCCAGTCGAAAAGTGGCACGTTGATGCAGGCCGGCGTATCAAGCGGCAAGTCGGTTTCGATGCTGAACTTAACCTTGCGCGACACCCGGCTTTCGAGGTAAGCAATGGCGTTGCGGGTGGTGTGGTAGAGGTTTTCGGCCTTGAGCACTGGTACTGAGCCAATGTTGCTGAAGCGTTCCGTAATGATTTCCAAGCGCTTAATGTCCTTGCCCAACTCCTCCACAATCGGCTCGTCGTGAAAGCGCTCCGACTGCCGCAAATACTCCTGCCAGCCCACGAGCGAGCTGAGCGGTGTGCCTAACTGGTGCGCCGTCTCCTTGGCTAGCCCCACCCACACGCGGTTTTGCTCGGCCCGCCGCGAGTAGCTGAAGGCGATGTAGGCCATCATCGAAAGCGAGGCGATAACGGCCAGCCCCACCAGCGGGTAGGTGCGCAGCTGCCGCAGCGACTGCGAGTCCTGGTAAAAAACGTAGTTGCGGGTGCCCCCGGCCAGCTCAATCACGATGGGCGGGTGGCGCTTCTGCATTTCCAGCAGCACGCCGTTCATGCGCCGCACCGAGTCGGCGGCCGACAGGTTTTTGCCCAGCCCCAGGTTTTTAGCGTCGTTAATATTCTCGCCGTCGGTCAGGATAACGGGTATCGTGGTGTTGGCCTCGATAATCTGCTCCTGCAAAAACTGAAGATTTTTCGTGTCTTCGGTACTAATAAGGTAGCGTAGCGTTTTGGCGTATAAATCAATTTGATGCTGCTCCTGCTCCGAGAGGCGCTGCACCAAGATGTTGGTGTACACCACAGTAGCCCCGGCAATGAGCAGGGCCATGAGCAAGACCGCTAGCTTGATGCGGGCTTTTTGGTCGTAAAGAGGGGGGAGCATAGAATGGTAAAGGTCGGGCGCAGGGCCCGCAGCGCAAGTTGCCCCGTTCAACGAGAAAAAGCGCTAGTTTGTGCAGCTTAGCGCCCGCCCGAACCCAATAGCTTGGTTTCCTGTTTCCATGCCAGCTGTTTATACTGTAATTTTGCAGGCCGGCCCTGGGTCGGCCCGTGCTATGTCCCATCCGTTTAAGGCTGTTAGTTTATCTTTCCGTAATGCCCCGCTCGCCATTCGCGAGCTGCTGGCACTGGACGAGGCCGCCTGCCGCCGCTTTTTGGAGCAGCTGCGGAGCGAGCTGCACCTGACCGACTTGCTCGTGCTCAGCACCTGCAACCGCACCGAAATCTACTACGCGCACGACGACGACTACTCGGCCGCCATCATCCGGGCGCTGGGCGAGCTCAAGCACCGGTCCGATGCCGGTAGCTTCGCCGCGTATTTTGACCTCTACGCCGATGCCGAAGCTGCTACGCGCCACCTCTTTGAGGTAGCGCTGGGCCTCGATGCGCAGGTAGTGGGCGACATGCAGATTATCAACCAGGTGAAGCACGCCTACCAATGGGCTGCCGATGCCGACGCCGCTGGCCCGTTTCTGCACCGCCTGCTCCACACCATCTTCTTCGCCAACAAGCGCGTGCAGCAGGAAACGCGCTTCCGCGACGGCGCCGCTTCCATGAGCTACGCCGCCCTGGAACTGGTGGAGGAGCTAACCGCCGACGTGGCTAGCCCGCGCGTGCTGGTAGTGGGCCTGGGGGAAATTGGCAGCGACGTGTGCCGCCACCTGGCCGAGAGCAAGGCGTTCAGCAGCGTTACGCTCTGCAACCGCACCCGCTCCAAGGCCGAAGGGCTGGCCGCCGAGTTTGCCCCCGGCCAGCTTCGCATCGCCGACTTCGAAAACCTGGCCGAAACGCTGCGCGAGGCCGATGTCATTATCTCGTCCATCAACCGCGAAACGCCCTTCTTCACCTACGACCTGGTAGCGCACCTCAATGTGCTGAGCTACAAGTTCTTCATCGACCTCTCGGTGCCTCGCTCCGTGGCTGCTGATGTAGAGCAGGTACCCGGCGTGCTGGTCTACAACGTAGATGCCATTCAGAGCAAGGCTTCGGCCGCGCTGGAGCAGCGCCTGGCCGCCGTGCCGCAGGTACAAGCCATCATCGCCGAGAGCCTGGCCGACTTCTCCGACTGGAGCCGCGAGATGCTGGTGTCGCCGCTCATTCAGCGCATGAAGGCGGGCCTGGAGCAACTGCGCCAGCAAGAGCTTGACCGCTTCCAGAAGAAGGCGACTCCCGCCGAAGTGAAGCTGCTGGACGAGGCCACCCGCGCCTTTATGCAAAAAGTGTTGAAGCAGCATGTGCTGCACCTCAAGGCCGCCTGCCGCCGCGATGAAGCCGAGCAACTGCTGCCCCTGCTGACTGATATTTTTGATTTAGAGCATCAGCCGGTCAGCGCCTGAAAAGGGTGGTGATAACGGTTGATAACCAGAAAAGCCCGGTAAACTATTGGCTAACAACCAATGGTTTGTCGGGCTTTGTTTTGCGCGCTAAAATACCTTTGTAGCCAGTTTAAACAGCTTGTTTTCTCAATAAACTCCTAGTAAGCGGTAATTGGATGTACCTACACTAACCAGCGAGAATACAAAACGAATCTGAAGCAAACCTGAAAAAAATATGCGTGCGTAAGGAGCCGGGTGGCTTCCTACGCACGCATGCCTACTTTACTTAGATACGGCCCGAGTAATCTTCGAGGGTGTCGATGATTTTCAGCAGCTGCGGTACAGCCAGCGAGTAGTAAATTTTGGTCCCCACTTTGCTCGACTTTAGCACGCCCCGGTCTTTGAGGGTGATAAGGTGCTGTGAGGCAATAGCCTGGGGGATATCCAAGGCCTGATAGATTTCGGTTACCGACATCTGGTGGTCTTTGGATTTGCTCTTGCCGAGCAGGTCAACGATAGCGAGGCGCTTGGGGTGCGAGAGCACTTTGAGCATAGCAGCGGCGCGGTCCAGCTGTTCCGCTTCAACGCGGGTGTGCAATGGTTTCATGATAACTTTAAATTGAGAAATGGTAGAAGGGGAAATAGAAGAGTGACGTCAACATCCTAGTACTAGTATGTTGACACTGCAAAGTAAACCAAAGAATACTATTGTAGAACATTTAAGTCACATAAAAAAATAATAAAAAAGCTGCTGGCACACTTGGGTAAGTACAATTTGTGCCTCTGCGGCCTGATTTGGCACTTTTTGGTTTTTTAAAGGCACTCAGCTTAGTTGAAATTTTTTTTGATTTGGCGAGTTCCTGAATGTTGGAAAGCTGCTATAAGGGGCCGGCTGCCTGCTGGCGTAACCTCGACAGTACACGGCTGGGCGTAACGGCTTGTCTGGCAGGATAACCAGGCCGGTCCGCCAACGGCGCGCGCATCCTTGCGTATCGGTAGACCTAGGCTTCCGCCCCCTCCAAACCCATTATTGATGGAAGAATCTGTTTTAGCCTCCCACGTGCCCATCTTTTTGCATAGGGAGGTGCTGGGCAATGAGTTGCTCGACTACCTTATCGCCGGCATTATTATGCTGCTGGGTTCGGTGCTCAACCGCGTGTTGTCGCGCCTGGTAAGTAAAGCCCTGTTTCGGCTGACCAAGCGCTACACGGCCGGCGTGTCGGAGAGTGAGCTGCACGACCTGCTGATTCAGCCGCTGAGCGCGCTGTTGTTCTTGATTTCCTTTTATTTGGCCTTCAGCGTTTTGCGCTACCCGCTGCCGGCGTTGGCGGTGAAAGGTGTGGAGCCCTGGCCCAAGGTGGCGCTGCTGGGCCTGTTTCACCTAGGCGTGATTGCCACGATAGTATGGGTCGTTATCAGCCTCGTGGATTTCGCGCTGCTGGTGGTGCAGCGCCGTGCCGAGCTGACGGCCTCGCTAGGCGCGCGGCGGCTCGACAATCAGTTTTTGCCGTTTGCCAAAGACTTGCTCAAGGTTTTTGTGGTGGTCATCGGGATGCTGGTGGCGCTGGGGCAAGTATTTGGGGTGAATGTGACGGCGCTGATTGGGGGGCTCGGCATTGGCGGGCTGGCGGTGGCTTTTGCGGCCAAGGAGAGCCTGGAAAACCTGCTGGCTTCTTTTACTATCTTCATCGACCAGCCGTTTGGCGTGGGCGACCTCGTGACGGCCGGCACCGTGAGCGGCACCGTGGAGAAGATTGGCTTTCGCAGCACGCGCCTGCGCACCGCCGAAAAAAGCTACCTCACGGTGCCCAATAAAAGCATGATTGACAAGCCCCTCGACAACCTGAGCCTGCGCACGGCCCGGCGGGTGGGCTTCACCATCTATTTCGACCAGAAGACGACTAGCAGCCAGCTCCAGGCCATTATTGCGGAGGCCGTGGAGGCGATGATGGCCCACCCGCTCGTGACCAAAGACGTGCAGATGAAGTTCAACACCATCACGCCGGCCGGCAAGGAGGTGACGGTGCAATACTTCGTAGAAACCACGAGCTACGACGAATACCTTGACGTGAAGGAGTCGCTCAACTACCGCCTCGTGGAGGCCGTCGAGCACCAGGGCGGTAGCTTTGCCACCACTGTTGCGGCCGCCGCAACAGTTACCGCTTAGCCCCGCGTGGCTTAAAATTTAGTGCTTAGCTATGTCTGAATCCTTGTTTTTGACTCCCGGCCAGCCCAAGGCTGCCCGCTACGCCGAGCTGCTCCCGCAGGTGGCGGCGCTCACCGCGCCCGAGGCCGACCGCACCGCCAACCTGGCCAATACGGCCGCCGCCCTGCGGCAGGCGTTCGGGTTTTTCTGGGTGGGCTTTTACGTGGTGCAGGGCGAGGAGCTGGTGCTAGGGCCGTTTCAGGGGCCGATAGCCTGCACCCGCATCCGGCGCGGGCGCGGCGTGTGCGGCACAAGTTGGGCCGAGGCGCGCACCGTGCTGGTGCCCGACGTAGAAGCCTTTCCCGGCCACATTGCCTGTAGCTCCGACTCGAAATCGGAAATTGTAGTACCCATCCTGAAAAACGGCGAGGTAGTGGCCGTGCTCGACTTGGACAGCGACAAGCTGAATGATTTTGACCACGACGACCAGCAGGCGTTGGAGCAGTTGATGCAGCTCGCGGCTACGTGGTTTTAACTAAGCTCAATAAGATGCGCAAGCAAGCATGGCTAGGGCTACTAGTTGGGGGGCTGACGGCCTGTGGCGCGCAGCTGGAAATAGCGCCCGGCGTGGCCCTGACGCAGCAGCACCAGGCAGCTTTCCAGCAGCAGGTGCAGCGGCTGCAAGCCGAGCAGGTGAAGGTGTCGGCAACGGCCGCCAGCGGCCCAGCCGGTACGGGCATCCTCACGCTGGAGGTTATCAACCCCCACCACCCGCCCGAGCAGCACCCCGATACCCTGAAGCAGCAGATGCGCAAGCTGGCGCGCCTGCTGGTGCTCGACCTGGCTAGCCCGGCTGGCTACCAGGCCGTGAGTGCCCAGGCTACGTTCCGGCGCAGCCTATTTTCGCCGGGTAATAGCTCCAGCTCCCAGACCTTTATTTACCCGATAGGCAGCCTGAAGTAGCGCCCGCTCGGGCTGTTGGTTGTGCTGCTACCTTCCTCTTATGGATTCTTCTCCTTCCTCTTCTGCGACCGCTGCTGCCCCCACCGCCGAGCCGCTCGTGGTGATGGGCGCGGGCCTGGTGGGCACCCTGCTGGCCCTCTACCTCTCGCGGCGCGGCCACCCGGTGCACATGTACGAGCGCCTGCCCGACCCCCGCAAGGCGGGCCTGCGCGAGGCGCGCTCCATCAACCTGGCCCTGTCGGACCGGGGCTGGCGCGGGCTGGCGGGGGTAGGCATTACCGATGACATCCGCAAGGTGGGCATTCCGATGTATCGCCGCGTGATGCACGACCAGCGCGGGCAGCTTACTTATCAGCCGTATGGGCAGGAGGGCCAGGCCATTTTCTCGGTGAGCCGCGATAGCCTTAACCGTACGCTGCTCAACCTAGTAGAAGCCAAGCCGAACGTCGAAATTACCTTCGGCCAGAAGCTGACGCAGCTCGACCTGCCCAGCCGGCGCCTACACCTGCGCGACGTGGCCAGCGCCCGTGAATATGACGTGCCTTACCAGCGCCTGTTTGGCGTCGATGGGGCGTGGTCGGCGGTGCGCGGGGCCATGCAGCGCCTCGACCGGGCCGATTATTCGCAGCAGTATTTAGAGTATGGCTACAAGGAATTGACCATTGCGGCGGGGCCCGGCGGCACCTGGCAACTGGAGAAAAACGCGCTGCACATCTGGCCGCGCGGCAACTACCTGATGATTGCGCTGCCCAATCTCGATGGCTCATTCAACGCCACGCTGTTTTTCCCCTATGAGGGCAAGCTCTCGTTCGACAGCCTGCGCACGCCCGAGGAAGTGGAGAAGTTCTTCGGCGAGGTCTTCCCCGATGTGGTGCCGCTGATGCCAGAGCTGGATACCGAGTTTTTCGACCACCCCACGGGCTCGCTCGTCACCATCCGCTGCTGGCCCTGGAGCTACCAGGACTCGGTGCTGCTGCTCGGCGATGCGGCCCACGCCATCGTGCCCTTCTACGGCCAGGGCATGAACGCGGGCTTTGAGGACTGCACCGTGCTCGACCGCTTGCTCGACGAGCTGGGCGAGGCCAATTGGGGTGAGGTGCTCGACCAGTTTGAGCGCCTGCGCAAGCCCAACACCGATGCGATGGCCGAGCTGGCGCTCTACAACTTTGTGGAGATGCGCGACCACGTGGCTGACCCGCGCTTCCTGCTTCAAAAGCGCATCGAAAGCAAAATCGCCGCGCAATTCCCCGGCCAGTGGCTGCCGCTGTACTCGCGCGTCACCTTCTCGCCCGATACGTCTTATGCCGAAGCCTGGGCCGCCGGCCAGCGCCAGGAAGCCATTATGCAGCGCCTTATGCCGCACATTCAGGCCGAGGAAGACTTCGACAAGCCGGAAGTGCAGGCATTGGTCGAGAAGGAGTTGGGCTAGGGCGTTTCGTAATGCATGCCCGGCTCGTACGGCAGGTCGAAGCGGCCCTGGCTAACCGGAATGCTTTCCAACTGAGTAGAAGATAGTCCTTTTGACTTGCTACTGCCCGCTGGGTAAGAGCGGTACCGATACAGCGTGCCCGTAAAAGTGCCGGAAATAACGTGCGCCACCGTGTCGAGGCGGGTGATGGTGACCACCACCGTGTGGGGCGCCGAGAACAAGGTGGCCGGCCGCTTGCCGGCCGTTTGCGACGCCCATGTTACCCACAAGGAAGCGGGCCACCGCCCAATTTCACGTGGCAAGGGGTAAGGCAGGTGGATAGAAAGGCTCTCGTGGATACGCGATACATGCACCCCGAAGTAAGTAGTGCCGTTGAACTGCCGCCAGGCACCGGCCCAGGCCGTGGCGCAATTGGTAGGCTCGGGGGCTGGCCGTAGCGGGGAGCACCATACTTGCTGGCCCAGCACGCAGCCCAGCGTGCCCGCCCCTTGCTGGGTAGCCGGTGGCAGTGCCTGCGCGGGCAGCAGGTGCAGGCGGTTCAGGCTATCGAGCCGGTTTGTTTGCTGCGTGCAGTAAATAAAGTGATAGGCGCGCCGGTCTTCAGCGCCCTGCTTGGCCGAGTCGGGCCCGAAGTAGGCAAAACTCTTGTGGACGGGCGTCCAGTGCTGCACGTCAAACCAAGTAGGCGGCAGGGGTACGTTGAGCCAAGGCGTGACGGGCATTGTGCGTTATGTCACGCTCGTTACGGGGGCCGTTTCCTTGCCTGACGTAACGCACAATGCCCCAGCTGGTATGCACCAGCGTGGTATACCAGCTGCCGTGGCCGAAAAAAAAACCGCCGACAAAATAGAGGATGACAAACCCACCCAAAAAAAACGTGAGTACCCCCAGCCCGACGCTACCAACCAGGGCCGCCCACATACCACACCCCAGCCGGCGGCTAATGCCGAAGTGACTGCTAAAGGGAATAACGAGCAGCCACGTAGCCGCCCGAACTGCAATCCCCACCTGTGGCGTGGCAAACCCGATGGTGTCCGTCAGCTCCAGCAGGGTAAGCAGCGTGCATACCAGCCAGGCCCAGGCCAGCAGGCCCCACAATAGGCGCAGTAAAGTTCTCATCATGCTGGGCTGGCTAGGCTGGGAATTCGGCGCTAAAATCAGCCTGGCTAGCTACCCCAGGCTGTTGGCCGGTGGCCAGCCATACTTTGTGCTAAATCAAAAACGCCTGCCAAGTAGCTTGGCAGGCGTTTTTGATTTAGCAGCATATAGCCTGGTTACTTACGGGGCTACGGTGATGGTGCGCGTCACCGAGTTGTAGGGGCCGGGGATGAGGTTGCCGCTGCTGTCGAGTAGCTCCAGCTTGATGGTGGCTTCGCCGGCGGGCAGGCCCTCCATCATGTAGGGCAGCCAGTTGTCGAGCATAAACTCGGTGCCGTTGATGGTAGCGCGCACCTTGTTGCCGTCGGGGGCCAGGGTCGTGTTCACGAGGTAGAAGTCCAGCATAATCTTCTGGGCGTCTTTGCCTTCGTACTTGTCCTTGGGGCGGCTGTAGAAGAGGTGCGGGGCCTTGAGGTCGAAGGCCAGCGGCTGGGTGTCGGCGGCCAGCTTGCCTACCGTGATGGTGCGCAGGTCGTAGGCACCCTTTTGCTTGAGGCTTTCGTGGTACGAGCGCGACAGGAAGGAGAGCACGACGTGCTGGCCGTCGGCAATCGGCTTGGTAAACTTGGTGTCGTAGTGGGCGGTGTAGGGCTGGTTGTCCACGATGTTGTGGATGTGCTGGCCCTTCATCGAGTTAGCCATGTGCATGGCGTGGTCGCTGTCCGTCATCTTGGTCAGCTGGAAGTTGGTGAGGTCGTACGAAAACGCCACCTCGCCGCTGGGCATGGTCGAGCCTTCGATGGGCGCGTTCACGCGCATCTGGGCGGTGGGAAACTTAGGCGAGTCGTTGTAAGGCGTGAGCGTGATGCCGCCCTTGCTTTGGGCCTGGCCCGATACGGTGGAGCCAGCTTGCTGGGCCCCAAGGGCTTCGGGGCGGTCGGCGGGGCCGGTAGTGGTTTCGGCTTGTTGCGTGGTGCTACAGCTAGCTAAAAAGGCCAGCGCAGCCAGGGCCAGCGAACCGGTAAACGGAGCAGTGAAACGGGACATGTGAAAGAGACAGAAGAAGGTGAGTAACCTGCCCTGTACGCGAAGCGTGGGGCATAAGGTTTTGTAGTAACTTCGCAGTAGGTAACTACTGGTTGCTGCTGGCAGGCGGCGCCAGCGGCTAGCAAGAAGGAGAAGCTAGCCAACCGCGCAGCCCGCTACCAGTAGTTAACAGTCACTAATCAGCAAGTAACCAACCCCTACTTATTTATGGCTGATAACCTCCCTGACCACATTCCTTCGCTTGACCTGGCGGATTTCCGCTCGGGCGACCCCGCCCGCAAGGCCAAGTTTGTGCAGGAGCTGGGCGATGCTTACCAGAGCATTGGCTTCATTGCCCTCAAAAACCACGGCCTCAACGAGGCCCAGACCAAAGACTTGTACACCGACGTGCAGGAGTTTTTCCAACTCCCCGACGCGGCCAAGCAAGTGTACGAAAACCCCGCGCTGGCGGGCCAGCGCGGCTACATCAGCAAGGGCAAGGAGCACGCCAAGGGCCGCAATACCGGCGATTTGAAGGAGTTTTTCCACGTCGGCCAGGAAGTGCTCGACGACACCGACCCGGTGAAAAACGACTACCCGGCCAACATCTGGCCCGCCGAGGTGCCCCGCTTCGAGCAAAGCACCATGAAGGCCTACCGCACCCTGGAGGCCGCTGGCCAGGATGTGCTGCGCGCCATCGCGCTGTACCTGAAGCTGCCCGAAAACTACTTCGATGACAAGGTGAAAAATGGCAACAGCATCCTGCGGCCCATTCACTATTTCCCCATCGAAAACCCCGACGAGGTGCCCGCCGACGCCGTGCGCGCCGCCGAGCACGGCGACATCAACCTCATCACGCTGCTGATGGGCGCCAGCGCCGACGGCCTGCAAGTGAAGCGCCGCGACGGCCAGTGGATTGCCATCACGGCCCTGCCCGACCAGATTGTGGTGAACGTGGGCGACATGCTCCAGCGCCTCACCAACGGCGTGCTCAAGAGCACCATCCACCGCGTGGTGAACCCCGCCCGCGAGAAGATGAATACCTCGCGCTACAGCATCCCGTTCTTCATGCACCCGCGCTCCGAGATGAGCCTGGCGGCTTTAGACCACCTCGTAACGGCCGAAAACCCGAAGAAAGAAGCTGACATCACGGCCGGTGAATTCCTCAACGAACGCCTCATCGAGCTGGGCCTCAAGAAGAAGTAAATCAGTAGGTATAAGTAAAAAAGCGGCCCGTCTCCATAGAGACGGGCCGCTTTTTTACGTCGAAGCAAGTTAGCAACAGGCTCCCCTAGGTAGAGCTGCCACCGGTCGAGCCGGACGTGGTGCCAGCGGTAGTTCCAGCAGTCGAGCCGGCCGTGGTGCCGGCGGTAGTTCCAGCCGTGGTGCCGGCCGTGGTACCAGCAGTCGAGCCGGCGGTAGTTCCAGCCGTGGTGCCGGCGGTAGTTCCAGCCGTGGTGCCGGCCGTAGTTCCAGCAGTCGAGCCGGCCGTAGTTCCAGCAGTCGAGCCGGCCGTAGTTCCAGCGGTAGAGCCGGCCGTAGTTCCAGCAGTCGAGCCGGCCGTAGTTCCAGCGGTAGAGCCGGCCGTAGTTCCAGCAGTTGAGCCGGCCGTAGTTCCAGCGGTAGAGCCGGCCGTGGTGCCAGCGGTAGAGCCGGCCGTGGTGCCCGAAGTCGTACCGGACGTAGAGCCTGAGGTGGTGCTTGGCGTTACGTCGTCATCGTCGTCGCAAGCCGTGAACACGGCGGCTGACGAGCACAACAAGGCGCAGGCCAGCATAGAAAGCCATCTGTTTTTCATACTTGTGGTTAAGGAAAAGAAGGAGGGTGATAGTAGAAGTTGAGCCGCGGCCCGTGCTAGAGTATACGGTTCATTAGTAAGGGATTTACTCGTAAAGGCTTTGGGAAAGTACGCGTTTTTTACCTGCGTATTATTCCCGTTTTGGCGGGCGGGTTGAGGGCTAGGTGCCGGGCGTTGGAAAAGTTAGGTAGGAGACTAGTTCGGCTAGGAGGGAGGCTAGGCGCTCATTCCGTGCGCTATACTTCGGGGTATTCCTTATCTTCGGCATTAGTTTAGCGCTCGCTCTCTTGCCCCCCCAAGCTACCCCTCCGCCGCCCGTATCGCTGGCGCCGCCCCCGCGGCGCTCGGGCCAGCGAACGCGCCGGGTACGCGGCCTTATTTTTCTGAAAGACGTGGCGGCGCTGGCCTGCACGGCCTTTGGCGGGCCGCAAGCGCACCTGGCCATGATGTTTCGGCTGCTCGTCAATAAGCGCCGCTACCTCACCGCCGCCGAGCTGCTGGAGCTGCAAGCACTGTGCGCGCTGCTGCCCGGCCCCACCTCCACCCAGACCATGACGGCCATCGGCTTCCGGCTGGGCGGGCCTAATCTGGCGTATCTCACCCTATTCATCTGGTGCCTGCCGGCCGTGCTGATTATGACGCTGGCCGGGCTGCTGCTCACGCATTTCGACACCGCTTTTACGGCGCGGCTGGTGCAGTTTGTGCAGCCGGTGGCGGTGGGCTTCGTGGCCTTTTCAGCGTATCGCATTGCCGAAAAAGTTATCCAAACCAAAACCTCGGTGGCCCTGATGGTGGCTTCGTCGATGGTGGCCTACTTCTTTCAGCTGCCCGGCGTGCTGCCGCTGCTGCTGCTGGCGGGCGGCGCCGTCACCACACTGCGCTACCGCAAGCACGCCATCGTACCCGACAAAAAGCCCATCCGAGTGGAGTGGGCCAATGGCGCGCTGTGGCTGGGTACTTTCCTGCTGGCGGCCCTGCTGGGGCACTACACGCACCTGCTGCCGGTGCGGCTGTTCGAGAATTTCTACCGCAACGGCTCGCTGGTTTTCGGGGGCGGGCAGGTGCTGGCCCCGCTGCTCTTCGCCGAGTTTGTGGAGTACAAGCACTACCTCACCGGGCCGGAGTTTCTATCGGGCCTGGGGCTGGTGCAGGCGCTGCCCGGGCCCAATTTCTCGTTTACCTCCTACATCGGGGCGCTGGCCATGCGGCCGCTGGGCGGCGTGGGGCCGCAACTGCTGGGCGCGGTGGTGGGCGCGGTGGGCATCTTCTTACCCGGTACCTTCCTGATATTCTTCGTTATCCGCTTCTGGGACAGCCTGCGGCAGTACCGCGTAGTAAAAGCCTCGCTCGAAGGCGTGAACGCCGTGAGCGCTGGCCTGGTCTGCGCCGCCGCGCTGCTGCTCTACCACCCGCTGCCCGACCGCCTGCTGGCCCTGCCCGGCCCGCTGGCCCACTGGCACCTGCCGCTCAACCCCTTGCTGGTGGGCGTCACGTTCTTACTGCTGCTCTGGGAAAAGGTGCCGAGCGTGGTGATAGTCGTCGTGGCCCTGCTGGCCGGGGCGCTGGTTAGGTAGAAGGGCTAGAGGGTATGGGGGTAGGAGGGTAAGAGTTTTAACTTATCCTACCCTCTTACCCCCATACCCTCTAGCCCTTTTTAGCCGAGGTGAAGCGGCGGTCGGCTTCGGGCCAGTTCACTATGTTCCAGAAGGCGGCTACGTAGTCGGGGCGCTTGTTCTGGTACTTGAGGTAGTAGGCGTGCTCCCACACGTCGAGGCCCAGCACGGGCGTGCCGCGCACAATGCCGGGCAGGTCCATGAGCGGGTTATCCTGGTTGGGGGTGCTGGAGATGAAGAGCTTGCCCGTCTTGTCCACGCTCAGCCAGGCCCAGCCGGAGCCGAAGCGGGTGGTGGCTGCTTTGGTGAATTCCTCCTTGAACTTATCGAACGAGCCGAAGTCCTTGCTGATGGCCGTGGCCAGTGCGCCGATGGGCTGCCCGCCGCCCTTAGTGGCCAGCAACGTCCAGAACATGGAGTGGTTGTAGTGCCCGCCCGCGTTGTTGCGGATGGCGTCGGGCTGCTGGCTGGCGGTGGCGAGCAGGTCGGCCAGCGGGAGCTTTTCCTGTGGTTTGCCGGTCACGGCCTCGTTCAGCTTCGAAACGTAGGTTTTGTGGTGCGCATCGTGGTGGATTTCCATCGTGCGGGCGTCGATGTGCGGCTCCAGCGCATTAAAAGCGTAGGGTAGCGGCGGCAGCGTAAACGGGCCGTCGGCCATCGGCAGGGCGCGGGCATCGCGCAAAAACCGTTCTTCCTGGGCCCGGGCCAATACGGCGGGGCTCACGAGCGCACTGAGCGCGAACGCGGCAGCGTTCTTGATAAAATCGCGTTTGAGCATGGCTTAACTACAAGCAAAGCCGGGGATGGTTCTGCCCAAAAAACGAATTTTTCAGGTGCTCAAAACTAACCTCCGCCGTGGCTGGCCCTGCCCGCTTGGCCGGCGGGGCCAGCCGCGCCGCTACGGCCGGTTGGTAATTTCGACGTAGGCCTTGCCCGTCACGGGCTGGCCGTGGTGGGTGCCGGTTACCTTGCACATGCCTTCCCAGTAGTACATGGTGAAGGCGTGGAAAAAGCGCAGCGCCAGCTCCTGGTTGGGCACGAGGGGCTCCACTACGAGGTCGTAGCCCTGGGCGGGCACCTGCACGCGCCACTTGGCGGGGTACTTGCGCTTCGACTTGGGGCTGGTCCAGTAGGTGAGGGGCGTGAGCTTGAAGTCGGGGCCGCTGAGGTGCACGTTCTCGTTGGCGGCGCTGAAAAACGAGCCGTTGTTGAGCTCCTGGCCGGTTTCGGTATTGTGCAGGGTGTTGAGCATCAGCTCCTCGCGGGGCTGGTCGAGCTGAATGCTAAGCCAGTCCCAGCCCACCCCTTTGCTCACGATGCTGGTGCAATTCCATTGGCGGTCGTACCACAGCTCGCCGGTTACCTGGTGGGTTTTGCCGCCCACGGTGAGCGTGCCGGTGGTGGCCAGCCGGGGATACGAGTAGTAGCCCGCCACAATGCCCTGGCCGTAGTTTTCGTAGCCGGTGCCGCCGTGCAGCAGCACCGGCTTGGTGGGCGTGGTGCTGAGGCTAAGGGCGTAGCCGGCGTTGTTTTTGCCGGTGAGGGCGGCCTCAAACTGGTACTTGCCCTCCTGGCCGTCAAATTTCCACACCTGCCCGTCCTTGCTGTCGCGCAGGCGCAGCGGCAGCGAGTCGGTGAGCAGGCGCGGCAGCTTGCCCAGCTTGTAGTCGTAGTTGAATTTATGGCCCTTGGGGTCGGTAATGGCTACGTTCACCATCTGGTAGTCGTCGCGGCCATCCTTCAGGTTGAAGTGAAAAAAGACGTACTCAATGCCAAAGTCCTCGCCGCTGGTCTGGTCGCGCAGGTGGCCGGTGAGGTACCACCACTCCAGCGAGTTTTTGGGGTGCACGGCCTCCTCGTGGGGCAGCTCGGCGCGGGTGGCCGGCGGGTTGAAGCGGGTGGTAGGGACGGGCTTAAAGGAAGAGCAAGCCGATAAAAACAGCGTCAGCAGCAGGGCAATGGGTAGTCGCATCATACCCCAGCACAAGGGTTTTGGCGGCCGAAAAGTTTGGGGCTAGGGCCGAATGCCGTGCCGGCTCGCCGGGTACGTCGGCGGCGCCACCGGGCGCAGCTTCCACCGCGTGCCGTGCAGGTGGGGCCGCCCGCGCCCCGGCGCCGAGGCCAGCCGCAGCATGAGCACCTGGGCCGGGTCGTGGCTGCGCCAGTCGAGCCGTGCCTGCTGCGCCTTGAACACGAAGGGGATAGGCGCTACCTGGAGAACGAGCTGGCCGCCGCGCACCGGCTTCCAGTCGGGCGGGAAAGTGAGGGCAAACTCGCCCGCCTCGTTGGTGATGGCCCCGTAGCTGGTGCCGTTGAGGTAAAGCCAGGCATCGGTCACCGGCACGCGCAGCGAGTCGTCGAGCACCACGCCCCGAATGGTGACGGGGGCACGCCTGGCCGGGGCCGCCCCGGTGGGCAAGGTTTGCGCCGGGGCGGACTGCCCGCCCGCAAAATTCACAAGCGCTACTAATAGCCAAAGGCCAGCCCAATGCAAGGGGAATCGAACGGTAAGGCGACGCATGGCTACTCATTGACGGGCTGCGCCAGAAGCTGATTCAGTTAGGCGAAAAACTGCGCCACCCGCTGCCAGAGACTAGGTGGCGGACTCACAAATCCTAGCCCACCCAATACCTGCGTATTGGTGCTCAGGCGAATAATAAGCGGCTTCGCCGCCGGGATATTGACTTTCTGTCGGCGGGTTTCATAACCTACAGAGCTGATAATGAGCATTAGCCTGGTGCCCTTGGCCGGGAGAGGCAACGCAAACCTGCCCTCCCGGTCGGTGCTTGTGCCAGTAGCTGTGCCCTCCAGCAGGATGGTGGCGCCGGGCATCGGTTCGTTCGTTTGGGCGTCCAGCACGAGGCCGGCCAGCCGATAGCTTTCGGTCAGGGGCTCCTTCTCAGCTATTAGCCGCGAAGTGGCTACCCGCCCCGACGGCGTAGGGGCCGCCAGGGCAACGGGCGGCTTGGCTCGCCCTGCTGCCTGCGCCTGGTCAGGCCGCCTCAGGCCAGCTACTAACAGGGCCGCGCCCAGCCAGGCATGCCAGCGCCTCGGCCGGGCTGCTGCCCTGGCCGCCAGCGGCCGGCCGAGCTGGTCGGCGCGCAGGCGCCCGCAGGCTTCGCCGGCGGCCTGCCGAAGCGCGGCCAGGATTTCGGCGTCCGTTTTATGGGTGAAATCGACCACCGTTTTCTGGCAGGCGGCGCAGTGGCGGCCGCCGCTGGCAGGCGTCATGGCGGCCCAGCTTTCGGCGCAGGGCTGGGCGATGTGGAGCGTAGGGTGAGGCATGGTGTAGAAGTGTGGTGGGCTAGCGGGAAGAGGTGCGGCGGAAGGGCTGCGGAAGTCGCTGATACCAGGGGCGATATGGTGGCCGCGCAGGAGGGGGCAGGGTATCGGGCCGGCTGGCCTGGCCTGGCGATAGTGGTTGGGTTACTACCAGTTCTTCTCTCATCATAGGCGCGCCGCCCATAATTTCCTCTCGTAGGCCGGGAGCTGTTCCTGAATAAATAGAGACAAGATTGATTCTCAGCGCCCGAGCGGCGCGGGCAGCCAGTGGCACACGTACCGTTTGGGCTACAAACCCTGCCTGCTCTACCACCAGCACCTGCTGGGTGTGCGGCCCGCGCCGGGCGGGCACCCACAGCCGGAAGTAGCCCTGGGCATCGGTCGTAGCCGTGCGGTGCGTGCCCTTCAGCCGCACCCTGGCCTGGGCCAGCGGCGCCCGCCCATCGGCAGTGCGCACTACGCCACGCACGAGCCGGCCCGCCACCTGGCGCGTGGGCGGCGCGGGAGCCGCCTTGCGGCGCGGGTGCTGGGCGCTGGGCGGCACCGGGGTCGCCAGCGGGGCGCCGGTTGCCTCGGCACGCAGGCTCCACAGGGCCAGCGCGGCTGCCAGCCACCCGCGCCAGCGCGGGGCCGGGCTGGCGGGCACGGCCGGCTGCAACGGCCGCGCCAGCTGGCTGGCCCGGAAGCGCCCGCAGGGCACGGCGGCACCGGCCTGCTTAAAGTAAGTCAGGATTTCGGCGTCCGTTTTAAGGGTAAAATCGACCACCGTTTGCTGGCAGGCGGCGCAGTGGCGGCCGCCGCTGGCGGGCGTCATGGCATCCCAGCTTTCGGCGCAGGGCTGGGGCAGGTGCAGGCTGATAGTGGGCTGGGGCATAGCTCAGAAAGAAGGGGTGGCTTACCGGGCTGATGCCGACGCGGGCGGCATTGCACACGGCCGGGCCGTATCTTGGCCGTTTACTAGTTTGCGTGCCCAATCTTCCCCTGGCCGAATGCCTCCCACCAATTCCTCGCTCTTTCGCCGCAAGACCATCGCGGCCATCCTAGCCAACCCGCCTGCCGATGCCGAGGGCCACGGCGGCGAAGCCGGCGGGCTAGCCCGCCACCTCACCGTGCGTGACCTCACCGGCCTCGGTATTGCGGCCATTATCGGGGCGGGCATTTTCTCCACCATCGGCCAGGCCAGCCTCAACGGCGGGCCGGCGGTGTCGCTGCTGTTCGTATTTACGGCCGTGGCCTGCGCATTTTCAGCCCTGTGCTACGCGCAGTTTGCGGCCACCATCCCGGTCAGTGGCTCGGCCTATACCTACGCCTACACCTCGTTTGGCGAGCTGGCGGCCTGGATTATCGGCTGGGCGCTCATCATGGAATACGCGGTGGGCAACATCGTGGTGGCCATCTCGTGGAGCGATTACTTCACCGGCCTGCTCGACGGCATTGGGCTGCACATTCCGCGCTGGCTCACCATGGGCACCCAAAGCGCCCACACCGGCTACCAGGCCGTGATGAGCCTCATGCAGGCCGGCAAGCCGCTGGCCGCCGCCAGCCCCGCCCAACTCGACGCCTACTACGCCTGGGCCCAGGCGCCCGAGCTGTTCAATGGCTTGCGGCTGGTGGTCGATTTGCCGGCCTTCCTCATCACGGTGGCCATTACGGCGCTCGTGTACGTGGGTATCAAGGAAAGTAAAAACGCTAGCAATCTATTGGTAGTGTTGAAGTTGATAATCGTGGCCGTGGTTATCGTGGTGGGCGCGTTCTACGTGAAGCCCAGCAACTGGTCGCCCTTCGCGCCCAACGGCATCGGCGGCGTGCTCAAGGGCGTGTCGGCCGTGTTCTTCGCCTACATCGGCTTCGACGCTATCTCCACCACCGCCGAGGAGTGCAAAAACCCCCAGCGCGACCTACCCCGGGCCATGATGTTTGCGCTCATCATCTGCACGGTGCTCTACGTCATCATTACGCTGGTACTCACCGGGATGGTGAGCTATAAAGAGCTGGGCGTGGGCGACCCGCTCTCCTTTGTGTTTGCTAAGGTGGGCCTCTCCAAGCTCTCGGCCCTGGTGGCGGTGAGCGCGGTGTTTGCGATGGCCTCGGTGCTGCTGGTGTTTCAGCTGGGCCAGCCGCGCATCTGGCTCACCATGAGCCGCGACGGCCTGCTGCCCCCGGTGTTTGCCAAGGTGCACCCCAAGTTTCACACGCCCTCGTTCAGCACCATCGTCACGGGTTTTTTTGTGGGCGTGCCGGCCTTGTTTCTGAACATGGATTTGGTGGTTGACCTCACGAGCATCGGCACGCTGTTCGCCTTTGCGCTGGTGTGCGGCGGCATCCTCATCATCGACCCCTACGGCAAGTCCGACGCCCGCTTCCGGGTGCCCTACCTCAACGGCCGCTGGCTGGTGCCGCTCATCGTGGTGGCTGCTATCTACTTGATAAAGACCTACAATGTGGCCGGCAACCACGAATTCTGGCTCGATGCCAGCGGCGCACACGGCTGGCTCATCACCGATGAGCTGACGGGCAAAGTCACCGGCGGCTTCGCCCATCAGATTCCCACGATGGTGTTTCTGCTGGCCTCACTGGCCCTGGTGGTCGTCACGTTCCAGAAAAAACTCTCCCTGCTGCCCGTGCTGGGCCTGCTCACCAACCTGTATCTAATGACGCAACTCGGCATCAACAACTGGACGATGTTCCTCATCTGGCTGCTCATCGGGCTGGCCATTTATTTCGGCTACGGCTACAAGCACTCCAAGCTGGGCAAGGTAACTAGCTAGGTAATCGTTTGCAAACAAGTGTGTTGCTGCAAACAGATTCTGATTCTGTGTCTTTATGATTCCCCGCGCCCGGCCGCTGCTGCTGACTTTCCTGCTGGCCTTGCTGCCGCTGGCCTTCGGCTACTGGGTAAATACGCACGCGCCGTACCCGCCTAGCCGGGCGCGGGCCGCCCACTGCACCCGCTACTGCGCGCTGCACAGCTGCCCCCACGCGACGCGCGCCAATAGCCCGGCTTACTTTCACCTGCGGCCCGTGTACGCGGCTACGGTTCGGGCGCTGGCCGCGGGTGGCCACCGTTGGTACGCGGCCGCCAATATTGCCTTTTACCTGGGGGTTTTGCCGCTGGTGCTGGGCTGGCTTACCTACGGCGTTTTGCGTGATGGCCAGGCGATTGCCAATCTAAGGCAAGCCCACAAACCATGAATACGTTGGTATCCCTCGCGGCCCGCTTCGTGCACGTAGCGTACTGGTATTGCGTCGATTTCATGGTAAACCTCGCCAACCTCACCCATACTTCTTACCACGAAGCCAACACTTGGGTGCTCCTGCTGGGGCTGCCGGGGCTGCTAACGCTGCTCATTGGGGTGCGGGTGTGGCAGCGGCTGGCGTTGCGCCGGGGCCGGGCGCGGCTGCGGTAAATGTTGCTAGTAAAAGGCCCTCATTTGTCTTCCTCACGACAGGCCCAATAAGCTTATTTTGCGGAGATTAACCTGCGTTGTTATGTCTGTTTCTAGCGAGGTGCCAGCACCGGCTACCCTAGCCACCCGCCTCGAAGCTGCCCGCCGCGAGCTGCTCGACCTGGGCCTGCGCAACCCGCTGCTGCACTTCCGGCTGCCCAAGGCGCAGGGCGTGGCTGTGGTGCAGGAAGATGCCGCCGCGGTGTTCGACGTGCTGGTGCGGCAGGGCAAGGCCATGTCCTTCGTGGCCGCGCCCGAAGCGCCCCGGCGGAATATTCCGCTGCGCAAAGAAATGCCCGAGGCCGCCTCCGACGACCTGCCGGCCATGACCGACTACCTGGTCGAAAATCCGCCCCTGCTCCCCACCGAGGCCGAGCGCGAGAAGCTGCTCACCGACAACAAGCTGCAAACCGCCGAGCCCCTCGCCCGGCTCGAAAGCCGCCTCCAAAAAACCTACTACACCGCCCGCACGAGCCTCGAAGAAACCGGCGCCAACATCCTCTACCTGGCCTTGGGCATGCTCACCTGGTACGACGATGCCACCCCCAACGAGCCCCGGCTGGCCCCGCTCGTGCTGGTGCCCGTGCTGCTGGAGCGCAGCACCGCCGCCGAGCGCTACCGGCTGCGCCACACCGGCGCCGAAGTGGCTGGCAACCTCTCGCTGCAAGCCAAGCTCCAGGCCAGCTTCGGCCTCGCCCTGCCGCTGCCCGAGCTGGATGAGGACGGCCAGCTGGCCGACTACTACGCCGCCGTGGCGACAGCCGTGGCCGGCCGGCCGCGCTGGCAGGTAGCGCGCGATAGCCTGGCGCTCGGCTTTTTCTCCTTCGGGAAATTTTTGCTTTACCGCGACCTCGACCCCACTACCTGGCCCGCCGGGGCCGGCCTGCTCGACCACTCGGCCATCCGGGCGCTGCTGGGGCCCGCTACCGGCTTCGCGGATGCGCCGCCCACGGTGGACGAAACGGCGTTTCTCGACACCGACAGCCCCGCCGCTGAGCTGCACCAGGTGCTCGACGCCGACTCGTCGCAGCTGCTGGCGCTGCTGGCCGTGCACGAGGGCCGCAACCTCGTCATTCAGGGGCCGCCCGGCACCGGCAAGTCGCAGACTATTGCCAACCTGCTGGCCGAGGCCATCGGGGCGGGCAAGAAAGTGCTGTTCGTGGCCGAAAAAATGGCCGCCCTCGAAGTTGTGAAGCGCCGCCTCGACGGGCTGGGCCTCGGCGCGGCCTGCCTGGAGCTGCACAGCCACAAGGCCAATAAAAAAGCCCTGCACGACGAGCTGCGGCTAACCCTGGGCCTCGGCCGCCCCGCCACCACCGCCGGCGCCGCCGACAACCTGGCCCAGCTCCCGCGCTACCGCCAGGCCCTCAACGACTACGCCCTGGCCGTGAACGCGCCCCTCGGCCACAGCCGCCGCACCGCCCAGCAGCTCGCCGGCGAGCTGCTGGCGCTGACCGAGGCGCGCGGACCCGCGCCATTGCCGCGCCTGCCCTTCACCCAGCTAGGCGCTTGGACCGATGCCGACGCCGCCCACGCCGAGGCCCTGGCCACCCGCCTGCAAGCCACGCTGCAAAAAATCGGCCCGCCCAAAGGCCTGCTCTTCTGGGGCAGTGAGCTGACCGTGTGGTTGCCCGCCGACCACGACGCCCTGGCTAATCTTATCCAAACAGCCACGGCCGCCGTGCAGCAGCTGCAAACCGCCGCCGAAATTCTGGCCCAGCACCTGGGCCTGCCCGTGCCCGCCGCCCGCCTCGCCGCCGAAGCCCTGCTGCCCGCCGCCCGCCACGCCCAGCTGGCCCCGCCGCTGGCCGGCGCCAACGCCCCCGACCCGGCGTGGCTGCCCCAGGCCGGCCGCCTTGCCGAAGCCCTGCAGGCCGGTGCGGCCCACCAGGCGCTCCGCCAGGAGTATGATACTGACCTATTGCCTGAAGCCTGGGACCAGCAGCTGTTGCCCGAGCGCGCCGCCCTGCTGGCCTACGGCGATAAGTGGTGGAAATTTCTCATCGGCGACTACCGCCGCGCCCGCCAGCGCCTGCAAGGCTTGTGGCGCGGCCCGCTGCCCAAGCCCGCCGCCAGCCTCGTGCCCGTTATCGATGCCATCCACGCGGCGGCGCGGCACGCGCACACGGTGGCCGAAGCCGCGCCGCTGGGGCAGGCGCTGTTTGGCCCCGGCTGGCAGGGATTACGCTCCGACTGGCCAGCCCTGCTCCGGGTGCAGGAATACCTGACGCTCACGCACCAGCGCATCGGGCGCGGCGAATTGCCCGCTGCCCTGCCCGGCTACCTGGCCCGCGCCGTCCAGCCCGCCGATGTGGCCGCCCCGCTGGCCGCGCTGGAGCACGCGCTGGCCCGGCAGCGCACCGCCGTGCAGGCCGTGGCCGAGGCCATGCAACTGAACGAGGCCCGGCGCTTCGGCCCCGACGGGCGTTTGCAGTTTCAGCCCTTCGCCGGGCAGCTGGCCACGCTGGCCGCCTGGGCCGCCGACCTGCCCGCCCTGCGCCTCACCACCGAGTGGAACAACGTGGCCGCCACCGCCCGCGCCGAAAACCTGCCCGAGCTGCTCCCGCTGGCCGAAACCTGGTCCGAGGCCGCCCAGCACCTCGCCCTGGCCGTGCGCCAAACCTGGCTCGAATACCTCCAGCGGCTGGCCTACGAACAGCACCCGGCCCTGCGGCAGTTTGAGCAAGCCAGCCACGAGGAAGTGGCCGCCCGCTTCAGGCTGGCCGATACCGACTCGCTGTATCACAACCGCGTGCGGGCCATGCGCCACCACTTTGCACAGCTGCCCAACCCCCAGGCCGGCGGCCAGATGCTGGTTATCAAAAACGAGTTTGCCAAGAAAAGCCGCCACCTGCCCCTGCGCCAGCTCATGGAGCGGGCAGGGCGGGCGGTGCAGGCCATCAAGCCCGTGTTTATGATGTCGCCGCTGTCGGTGGCCAGCTTCCTGCCGCCCGGCGCGGTGGAGTTCGACCTCGTGGTGTTCGACGAGGCCAGCCAGGTGAAGCCCGTCGATGCGCTCGGGGCCGTGGCGCGGGGCCGGCAACTGGTAGTGGTGGGCGACTCGCGGCAGCTGCCACCGACGAGCTTTTTCGACTCCCTCACCGGCCTGGATGAGAATACGGAGGAAGGAAACGTGACCGCCGACATCCAGAGCATTCTGGAGCTGTGCAAGGCCCGCCAAATGCCCGAGCGGGTGCTGCGCTGGCACTACCGCTCGCGGCACGAGTCGCTCATCGCGGCTTCCAATCAGCTGTTCTATGAGAATAAGCTGGTGGTTTTTCCCAGCCCCGGCGGGCAGGGCGAACTGGGCCTGGTATACCACCACCTACCTGCTACCCACTACGAGCGCGGCACCACCCGCACCAATCCCCAGGAGGCCGCCGCCGTGGCTGCGGCCGTGCTGGCCCACGCACGCGCCACGCCCTGGCTCACGCTGGGCGTGGTGGCCTTCAGCACGGCCCAGCGCCAGGCCATCCAGGATGCGCTCGAGGACCTGCGTCGCCAGCAGCCCGCGGCGGAGGAGTTTTTCGGCAACCATACGCACGAGCCGTTTTTCATTAAAAACCTCGAAAACGTGCAGGGCGACGAGCGCGACGTCATCCTCATCAGCCTGGGCTACGGCCGCACCAAAGACGGTAGCGTGGCGCTCAACTTCGGCCCGCTGGGCCGGGAAGGCGGGGCGCGCCGGCTCAACGTGTTGATAACAAGAGCCAAGCAGCGCTGCGAAGTATTCACCAACCTGACCGCCGATGACCTCGACCTAACCCGCCTGACGGATGCCAACCCGCACACGGGCGGCATCGCGGCGCTGCGCGCCTTCTTGCAGTTTGCGCAGGCCGGCCGCCTGCCGCTGGTCAGCGGCGAGGCTCTCCCGGCCGGCGAGTCGCCCTTTGAGGAGGTCGTGGGCCGGGCACTTATGGCGCGGGGCTACGTGGTGCGGCTGCAAGTGGGCAGCCAGGGTTTTTACCTTGATTTGGCGGTGGTGCATCCCGACGAGCCGCGCCGCTACGTGCTGGGTATTGAGTGCGACGGGGCCATGTACCACCGCGCCCGCTCGGCCCGCGACCGCGACCGCCTGCGCCAGGCGGTACTCGAAAACATGGGCTGGCGCCTGCACCGCATCTGGAGCGCCGACTGGTTTCGCGACCCCGCCGCCGCCACCGAGCGCGCCGTGGCCGCCATCGAGGAAGCCCGCCGCCTCGCCACCCTCGCCCCGCCCGCCGCGCCCGACCCGGCCCTCACGGCCGCCGCGCCTACCGAACTGGCCCGCGAGGCGCCGCCCGCGCCCACTGCTGCCGCCGCCGCGCCCTACCAGGTGGCGCAGCTGCCGCCCGCCATCCGGCAGCGCGAGCTGCACCAGCACCCGGTGGGCCGGCTGGCCGCCTGGGTGGCCGAAGTGGTGGCCGTGGAAAGCCCCGTGCACCTCGACGAGGTGACGCGCCGGCTGGCCACGGCCACCGGGGCGGCGCAGGTGGGCGCCCGCATCCGCGCCACGGTGGCCGAGGCGGCCCGGCTGGCCGGCAAAATCGGCAGCATTCGGGTGCAGGATGACTTTCTGTGGACGCCTAGTATGCCGCCTAGCGCCGCTCCGGTGCGCGACCGGAGCGCCCTGCCGCCCATTTCGCGCAAGCCGGGCCTGGTCGCGCCCGAGGAGTTGGCCGCCGCCGTGCGTACGGTAGTGCGCGACAGCTTTTCGCTGGCGCGCGAAGCGGTGGCGCTGCCGGCCGCCCGGCTGCTGGGCTTCGCCCGCCCCAGTGAGGAGCAGCGGCTGCTGATTGAGCAGGCTATTGATAAGCTGCTGCTGGATAAGCTAATAATTGACACGAATGGCGTGCTGACGCCAGGCTAGCTGCTTAGGGGAGCGACCCAGCTGCCGGGGTTAGCAAAAATTTCGTAGGTCGGGGACATGACCGCGCTTCTCTTGTTGCTCCTGGCGGGGCGGCCGGCCCCGGCCGACAGCCTGCGCCCCACCAGCCCCGCTCGCCGGCTGGCCTTCACCTTTGCCAACGACTTTTTCTTTGGCATCGATTACTACTTCACGCAGGGTATCACCCTCGATTGGGTGAGCCCGGTGCTGGCCCGCTCGCCCGCCAACTACCTGTTGCCCGCCGGCCCGGCCGGCAGCACCCGCACCCACGGCATGGCGCTGTACTTCAACGGCTTTACGCCGCTCGACGTGCGCGATGCGCGCCTGCGGCGCGGCGACCGGCCCTACGCGGCCTACATCTACACCTCGCTGTACCGCGTCAGCAACCAGGCGGCGCGCCGGCAGCGCCTGACCACTGCCCTCGAAATCGGCTACCTCGGCCCCGCTACGGGGGCGCGGGCCATCCAAACCAAGCTGCACGAAATCACCGGCTTTGCCCCGCCGCGCGGCTGGCAGTACCAGGTGCGCAGCGACCTCGTGCTGGGCTACCGCGCCGCCTTCGAAAAGCAACTGCTGGCGGTGGGCCGGTCGGCCGAACTCATTAGCAGCGCGGAAGCCTCGGTAGGCACGCTCTACACTTATGCCCGGGGCGGGCTGCGGCTGCGCGCCGGCCGGCTGGCGCCCTACTTTGCCGACCTGGCTGCGGCGGGCGCGGTGCGCCGCTGGCAGTACTACGGCGAGGCCACGCTCACGGAGCAAGTGGTGGGCTACGACGCCACGCTCCAAGGCGGGGTGCTCAACCACGGCAACCCCTACGTGCTGGCGGCCGGCGTGATTCGGCGCACGGTGCTGCACGGCTCGGGTGGCCTGGTGGTGGCGCACGGCGGGCTGCGCTTCTCGGCCACGGCGGTTTTTATCGCCCCCGAATTTGTGGGCGGGCTCTCGCACCGCTGGGGCGCGGTGGGCGTAGAGAAAGTGTTCTAGCCCAACCCGCTTCTGGCTAGCGGGCCCGGTGAATGATGCCCACCCCGACCAGAATAATGACCATGCCCGCCGCGTGCCACAGGTTGAACGCCTCGCCGTCGAGCGCACCCCAAGCCAGCGCCACGATGGGAATGAGGTAGGTGCTGGACGAGGCAAACAGCGTGGTGGAGCGCTGGATGAGCATATTAAACAGCACCGTGGCCACGGCCGTGCTCATGGTGGCCAGCAGCGCAATGTAGCCGAAGGCCGGCCACGCGCCCGGCACCGTGCCCAGCTTGTGCACGAAGCCCGTGCCCAGCAGCAGGTAGGCCAGCGCCGGCCCGCCGATAATCAGCAAGAGCAGCGAGGTCACGGCCACCGGCGTGAGGGCGTGCAGGCGGTGCTTGATGACGTTCACGCTGAGGCCATAGCCGATGGTAGCCGCCACGATGTAAAGGCCGTACCAAGCGCTGCCCCCGGCCCCCGGCGCAGCGTCGCCGCTGCCGCCCAGCAGCATCAGTACCACGGTGCCCACCAGGCCCAGCGCTATGCCCAGCACCCGTAGCCCCGTGAGGCGCTGCCCAAACAGCAGCGCGCCCACCAGCAGCGCAAACATCGCCGTGAGGGCATTGAGCACGCCCGCCAGCCCCGAGGCTAGCCGCGTTTCGGCGTAGGCAAACAAGAAGGCCGGGATGAGCGTGCCCACCGTGCCGCTCAGGGCCAGCCACTTGAGGCGGGTGCGGTCCACGCGCCCGATTTCGCGCAGGGCGAAGGGCAGCAGCAGCGCCGCCGCCACGCTCACCCGCGCCGCGCCCAGCTCCAGGGCCGAAAACACCACCAGGCCCTTCTTCATCAGGATAAACGAGGTGCCCCAGATGAGCGACAGTACCACCAGCAGCCCCCAGGCGGCGGCCGACGGAGCCGCGTCGGCGGGGCCGACTTCGGGCGCGGCCGATACGGCGGGGGCCACGGCGTCTTCGGGTGGGGGGAGGGGGGTACAGGATAGGGTAGGAGTGGGCATGGCGCAAATTTACGCCTCGCGGTAGCCGGCCCCGTGCCGTAACATTGCCGGGGAATTCCATTTCTCACCCCCCGCCATGTCTTTGCCCCCGCCCGCCCTCTCGCCCCAGGAACTTGAAAAACAGCAAGCCGCCGCCGCCGCCGTGCGCTGGGTGCGCGATGGCATGGTGCTGGGCCTGGGCACCGGCACCACCTCGGCCCACTTCATCCGGCAGCTTGGGGAGCGCGTGGCAGCGGGCCTCAAAGTGCAGGGCACCGCTACCTCGCTGGCCAGCGAGGCGCTGGCCCGGCAGCTGGGCATCCCGCTGCTGGAGCCGCGCCGGGGCCTCACCTTCGACCTGGCCGTGGACGGGGCCGACGAGCTGGATGGCCAGCTGCGCCTCATCAAGGGCGGCGGGGGGGCGCTGCTGCGCGAAAAAACCATCGAAACGGCCTCGCGCTACCTGCTCGTCATTGCCGATTCAAGCAAGGTGGTGCCGGTGCTGGGCCGCTTCCCGCTGCCGCTGGAGGTGGTGCCGTTCTCCCTGCCCTGGGTGCTCGATGCGGTGGCGGCGTTGGGCGGCGCGCCCGTGCTGCGCGTGCAGCAGGATAACTCGGCCAGCCCAGTCTACTCCGACCAGCGCAACTTCCTCGTCGATTGTCACTTCGGTCAGATTCCCGACGCCGAGGGCCTGGCCCGCCAGCTCAAAACCATCCCCGGCATCGTGGAGCACGGTCTGTTTATGGGGCTGGCCAAGGCGGCCGTGGTCATTCAGGGTGGCGTGGCGCAGGTGCTCAAGCCCGGCGAGGCTCCCCGCCCCGCCGCCGACTTCGCCGACCTGCCGTAGCCTGGTGGCTGTATAAAGCCCCTGATGGCGCGGGGCTCTGCCCCGTGCCGACTATTCGCGGGCCTCTGGCCCGCCCCGCCGCACGACACCCGCCCGACTCGTTCAACGACTGCCGGCCAGAGGCCGGCGAATAGTCGGCACGGGGCAGAGCCCCGCGCCATCGGGCTATCTAAAATTAAAAAGGGAAGCCGACTCCCCTCGCGAGGCAGCCGGCTTCCCTTTTTAACTAGCGGGGTAAAATAATGGGCTAACGGGTGAGCGCCTTCGCGGCCGCCTCATCCAAAAACCAATCGACCTGTCCGCCAGGTAGCTCGATGAGTTGCGCGGGGTACTGGTCCACGTTGCGCGGCAACTCCAGTATCTGATGCACAGCTTCGGCCTTGCCCTCGCCGTAGACGAGGAAGGCCACGGCCCGCGCCTGGTTGATGAGCGGGGCGGTGAAGGTGATGCGGAACACCTGCTGCTCGGGCAGCCAGGCTTCCTGCACGCTCACCGTTTTGTCGTGTAGCACGGGCGTGTGCGGAAACAGCGAGGCGGTGTGCGCGTTGTCGCCGAGGCCCAGTAGCACGAGGTCGAAATGAGCGGGGTCTTCCTTGAAAAACTCCTCGATTGCCACGCCGTACTGGGCGGCCGCTTCGGCGGGGGCCAGCCGGGTATCTACGGCAAATACCTGCCCGGGCTTGATGCCCAGCGGGTCAAAGAGGGCCTTTTTGGCCATCAGGTAGTTGCTGTCGGGCGAGGTGTGGAGCACGTTGCGCTCGTCGCCAAAAAAGAAGTACGCCTTGTCCCAGTCTACCTGCTCGTGGTAGGCGGGCGAGGCCAGCAACTCGTACAATTTCTTGGGCGAGCTGCCGCCCGAAAGCGCCACCGAGAAGCGGCCGCGCGCCGCCACGGCTTGGCTGGCCTGCGCCACGAAGTAGTCGGCCAGGGCGCTGAGCACCGCCTCGGCGGTGGGGGCTACGTGCAGGTTAAAACTACTTTTTTGCATGGAGCGGGAGCGTAAACCAATGGTAGCCATCCTTGGCCACGAGGGCTTCGGCGTCTTCGGGGCCCCAGGAATCGGCCGAGTAGTTGGGGAAATTCTGGCTGATGCGGTTCTGCCACGAGTTCAGGATGGGCATTACGAGGTCCCAGGCTTCTTCCACCTGGTCGGCGCGCATGAAGAGCGTCTGGTCGCCCATCATCACATCGAGCAGCAGCGTTTCGTAGGCTTCGGGAGCCTGGGTCTGGTAGGTGCCTTTGTAGTCAAACACCATGTCCACGGTATTCAGCATCATGTCGACGCCGGGGCGTTTGGCCTGCACTTGCAGGCGGATGCTCATCTCGGGCTGAATGCTGATGATGAGGCGGTTCTGGCGCATCGTTTCGGCCGTTTCGGGCGGAAAGATGAAGTGCGGCACCTCCTTAAACTGGATGGTGATGACCGACGCCGAGCGGTGCAGGCGCTTGCCGGTGCGCAGGTAAAACGGCACCCCTTTCCAGCGCCAGTTGTCCACGAAAAACTTCACGGCGGCGAAGGTTTCGGTGTTCGACTGCGGGTTGGCGCCGGGCTCCTCGCGGTAGCCGGGCACCTGCTGGCCTTCGAGCCAGCCCGCGCCGTACTGGCCGCGCACGGCCTGCTCGCGCACGGTTTCGGGCGTGAAGCGGCGCATGGCGCGCAGCACGTCCACCTTGCGGTCGCGCACTTCCTCGGCCGTGAAGCGCACGGGTGGCTCCATCGCCACGATGCACAGTAGCTGGAGCAGGTGGTTCTGAATCATGTCGCGCAGGGCGCCCGAGCCATCGTAGTAGCCAGTGCGTTCGCCCACGCCCAGGTTTTCGGTCACCGAAATCTGGACGTGCTCGATGTGCTCGCGGTTCCAGAGCGGCTCCATGATGGCGTTCGCGAAGCGGAAAGCCATGATGTTCTGCACCGTTTCCTTGCCCAGGTAGTGGTCGATGCGGTAAATCTGCTTTTCCTGAAAGATGCGGCCCAGCAGCGCGTTCAGCTCCTTGGCCGAGTCGAGGTCATGGCCGAAGGGCTTCTCGATGACGATGCGCGTGCGCTCGGTGTCTTCGGTGAGGCCGGCCTTGGCCAGGTTTTCGGCGATGATGGGGAAGAAATTGGGCGCTACCGCCAAGTAGTAGATGACGTTGGCGGGCGTTTTCCACTCCTTCTCGTAGCCCTTGATGAGCTTGGCGAAGTCGCGGTAGGTGTCGGCGTTTTGCACGTCGGCGGCCTGGTAGCGCACGTGCGGGCCGAAGCCCTGCCACTTATCGTCGGCCACCTTGCCGGTGCGCGAAAACTCGTTGATGTCAGCCAGCATCCGGCCCTGAAACTCCTCGTCGCTGAGCTTGGTGCGGCCCGTGCCGATGAGGGCAAACTGCTCGGGCAGCCAGCCTTCGAGGTAGAGGTTGTAGAGGGCCGGGGCCAGCTTGCGGGCGTTGAGGTCGCCGGTGCCGCCAAAGATGACGAAGACCGTCGGCTGTGATTTAAGAGCGGCGTTCATTTAGGCTTGCGGTGTAGTGGGCTCCTGGTTCGACTCCTTGGTGCTGGGCGTGGGCGGCGTAGCGGGGGCCTCGTTGGCTTCCTTGCCAGCCGGCGCATCGGCCTTGCTGCGCAGGCCCGTCCACTGGGTGTGGAAGACGCCTTCTTTGCCAATCAGCTCGTAGGTGTGCGCGCCGAAATAGTCGCGCTGGGCCTGAATGAGGTTGGAGGGCAGGCGACCCGTGCGGAAGGCATCGAAGTAGCCCAGCGCCGAGGTGTAGGCCGGCACCGGCAGGCCCGCCAGAAGGGCGGCCGAGGCGATGGCGCGCGCGCCACCGGCGCTGCCCTGCACCAGCTTCTGCACGTTGCTGTCGAGCAGTAGGTGGGCCAGCTTGTTGTCGCCCTCAAAGGCGTTGAAAATGTCGTTCAGGAACGTGGAGCGGATGATGCAGCCGCCGCGCCAGATTTTGGCGATGGTAGCCAGCTGCAAGTCGTACTTAAACTCGTCCGAAGCCCGCGACAGCATGTGCATGCCCTGCGAGTAGGTGATGACCATGCTGAAGTAGAAGGCTTCTTCCAGCTGCTTCAGCAGCTCTTCTTTATCGCCGGCCAGCGGGCCAGCCACGCCGTACTGCTGGGCCAGCTGCTCGCGCAGGGCCTTGTACTTCGACAAGTCACGCATCGACACGGCCGAGTCTACGGTCGGGAGCGGGGCCTGCAAGTCCATCGCTACCTGCGAGGTCCACTTGCCGGTGCCCTTGGCGCGGGCCTCGTCCTTGATGTCGTCGAGCAGCAGGTGGTCGCTGTCGGGGTTTTTGAAGGCGAAAATATCCTTGGTAATGTCGAGCAGGAAGGACTGCAAGCGGCCCTCATTCCACTTCGTAAATACCTGGCCGATGGCCTCGTTATCCAGGCCCAGGCCGTTTTTGAGCACGCCGTAGGTTTCGGCAATCAGCTCCATCAGGCCGTATTCGATGCCGTTGTGCACCATTTTCACGAAGTGGCCGGCCGCGCCGGGGCCCATCCAGGCCACGCAGGGTGCGCCGTCGGCCTTGGCCGCGATGGCTTCGAACACCGGCTGCATGGTTTTGTAGGCGTCTTTATCGCCGCCGGGCATCATGCTGGGGCCGAAGCGGGCGCCTTCTTCGCCGCCGCTCACGCCCATGCCGAAGAAGTGCAGGCCTTTCGCGTCTAGCTCTTTATCGCGGCGCTCGGTGTCGAGGTAGTACGAGTTGCCGCCGTCGATGAGGATGTCGCCGGGGGCGAGCAGCGGCACCATGTCGGCGATTACGCTGTCCACGATGGCGCCGGCGGGCACCAGCATCATAATGGCGCGGGGCGTTTTGATGCTTTGTACGAAAGCCGCCGCGTCGGTAAAGCCCTTGACGGGCTTGTCTTTGCCTTCCTGGCCCAGCAGGTCCACCTGCTTTTGGTTTTTGTCGTAGCCGGCTACGGCAAAGCCGTGGTCCGCCATGTTCAGCAGCAGGTTGCGGCCCATCGTGCCGAGGCCAATCATGCCGAATGCGTAGTCCGTGGGGGTGTCGCTCATCGTGCGAAAGAAAAGGTGTGAATGCGCAAAGGAAGGCTATACGCGGAAATGGCCGCTAGGCTGCCTCGGCCGGGCCGGTAAGCTGGCTTTGGCCGCGGGTAGCCCGGTTAGCGTAAGCAGCTTTCACCCTCTCAGGTTTGAAAATGGCGGTTACCAATTGGTTTTTCTGCGGAGTGGCGGTAGTGCTTTTCCCGCTGCTGGCCACGCAATCGGCCCCGTCGGCCGGGCTGGCCCAAGCGCTGCAAGCCAGCCGCTGGCAGCACCGGATGCTGCTCATCGGCGCGCCCACGGCCAGCCAGGCCGACTTTCAGCGGCAAAAAGCCCTGCTGGCCGCCGACGAAAAAGGGCTAGCCGAGCGCGATTTCAAAGTTATCGAAGTGGTCTACGACCAACTCTCAGCCGCTGACCGCCAGTGCTGGACGCAGCAGCTCGGCCAGCCACTCAGCAGCTTTCGGGTTGTGCTCGTCGGCAAAGACAGCGGCGTGAAGCGCACCGAAACCCAGCCGCTGGCCGCCGCCGAGTTTTTCCACACCGTGGATAAAATGCCTATGCGCCGCCAGGAAATGCGGGGGAGGCATAAGTAATTCATCCAAGCCAAAAAAGAACGTCATGCTGAGCTTGTCGAAGCATGACATTCTTTTATCATTGCGATTATCGCAAGCCGCTGGCTAGCCTACCAGCACCGCGTCGCTGGCCGCGATTTCCTCCAAAATGGCGTACACCTGCGGGCCATCCTCGGCATCGACCAGGCGGGTGCGCCACTGCTTGGCGCCTTCCAGGCCGCGGAAATAATGCGCGTAGTGGCGGCGCATCTCGAAGATGCCGGCCTTGGGGCCTTTCCACTCCAGGCTCTTGTCGAAGTGCATTTTGCACATGGCAATGCGCTCTTCCAAGGTGGGCGGGGCCAGCTTCTGGCCAGTGGCCACGAAGTGCTTCACCTCCCGGAAAATCCAGGGGTAGCCGATGGCGGCGCGGCCAATCATGACGCCATCCACGCCGTAGCGGGTTTTGTATTCGAGCGCCTTTTCGGGCGAGTCGATGTCGCCGTTGCCGAAAATCGGGATTTTAATGCGCGGGTTTTCCTTGATTTTTGCGATGAGGCGCCAGTCGGCCTCGCCCTTGTATAGCTGCACGCGGGTGCGGCCGTGCACCGTAAGTGCCTCTATGCCTACGTCTTGCAGGCGCTCGGCTACTTCCTCCACGTTGAGCGTGTCGTTGTCCCAGCCGAGGCGGGTTTTGACCGTCACGGGTAGGTGGGTGTTTTTGACCACGGCGGCGGTCATGGCCACCATCTTGGGGATGTCGCGCAGCAAGGCCGCGCCTGCGCCGCGCATGGCCACCTGCTTTACCGGGCAGCCGTAGTTGATGTCGATGAGGTCGGGGCCGGCCTCGGTGCTGATGGCTGCGCACTCGCCCATCGTTTCCACGTCGGAGCCGAAAAGCTGAATGCCGATGGGCCGCTCGTAGTCGAATACGTCCAGCTTCTGGCGGCTTTTGGCCGCCGCCCGTATCAGGCCCTCCGAGGAAATAAACTCGGTGTACATGAGGTCGGCGCCGTTGGCCTTGCACACGGCCCGGAAGGGCGGGTCGCTCACGTCCTCCATTGGGGCGAGCAGCAGGGGGAAGTCGGGCAGCTGGATATTACGAATATTGACCACAGATTTAACGGATTTAACGGATTACACAGATTTCGGCGACGGCGCTTTTGGGTAGCCGGGGCTAGCCTTGCTAATTGGCTGTCCTTGCGATTGCCGCGCTACGCTTGTGAGGACAACTGGTAGGGTAAAAGGATACCGAACGGCCTGCTGCCTACTCACCGAGAATTTATTGCGCAAATTTACACCCCCTTGAACACCCTTGCGCTTATGAAAGGTTTATCGCCCCGCCCTACGCACCCCGCCGCGCAACTGCTCATGCTGCTGGGGCTGGCCGTGGCGGGGCTGTGCCTGGCCAGCCTGCTCGCGCTGGTGCTGGCCAATGTTTTCTACGGGCTGTCGATGGAGCAATTTGGCAACCTGGCGGCCATGCCCGACCAATACCCCCATGGCTGGGATGTGCTGATGCTCTACCAAGGGCTGTCGCTGGCCGGGGTGGGGGCGGGAGCGCTGGTGCTGCCGCGCCTGCTGGGGCAGTCGGTGGCCAGCTACTTTGCGCCGCGCCGGCTGGGGGCAACGTGGTGGCTGATAGCGGCGGGGCTGGTGATTATCTGCTCGGTGCCGTTCCTCTCGGCGCTGGTGGCCTGGAATGCCAGCGCGCACTTCCCCGGCGCGCTGCACGGCTTCGAGCTGTGGGCCCGCGACAAGGAAGACCAAGCCGCCGGCCTCACCAAGTTTCTGACCGATTTTAACTCGCCCGCCCGGCTGCTGGTGGGCCTCGTGGTGATTGCCGTGGTGCCCGCCGTGGCCGAGGAATTGGTGTTTCGGGGCGGCGTGCAGCGCTGCCTGGTGCAATGGTTTGGGTCGCGGCACGTGGGTGTGTGGCTGGCGGCGGCCATTTTTTCGGCCATTCACGTGCAGTTTTTTGGGTTTGTGCCTCGCTTCGTGCTGGGGCTGGTGCTGGGCTACCTCTACGAGTGGAGCGGCAACATCCTGGTGTCGATGGCCGCGCACTTCACCCAAAATGCCTTTCAGCTCATCCTGCTCTACCTGGCGCAGGGCAAGCACCTACCCAGTTCCTTCGACCCCGACTCTACGCAACCTTTGCCCTGGCCTACCGTCCTGGCATCGGCCGTGCTCACGGCGGGGCTGCTCTACTGGCTGCATCAGCGCTGGACGGCCAGCCGCCCAGCGCCCACCCTCGACCCCGCGCCGCCCAGCGAGCGGGTGCTGCGTTAGCTTTCTCACTTCCTACCCCTGCCCGATTTGAACCCCGACGCTACCCCTGCCCCCACCCCCGAAGCCAAGCCCAAAGGCCCCAGCAACCTGCGCTTGCGCGCCATTTGGGGGGCGCTGGCGGCGGTGCTGCTCATCGGCTGCACGTTTGGCGGGCCTATCTCGTTCGGGCTGTTTTTTGCGGCCGTACAGGCGGTTATTTTAAAGGAATTTTATCGCATTATGCGGGCTAGTGGCTACCAACCGGGCGCGGGAATAGGCATAGTAGCTGGCTGCCTTATCTTCGGAATTACCGCTTGGGGAGCTTATTGGATGAGTGGTAGTGCGGATGTGTATCTGGCTGGCCAGCCGATGCAGAACCTGGTTTCAACCCAAATGCGCACCGAGCATATCGGCCTCATCGCTGGTGTTACCCTCGGTGTAGTAGTGCTGGCAAGTCTCGTCGCGTTGTTACGAGAGCTAGTGCAGTGGCCAAGCCATCAGCAGCCATTTGCTAATATTTGCATAGCAGTTGGTGGCCTTTTCTATGTGAGTGTGCCAATGGCACTGTTGGTACTTATCGCATACGGCTCGGGCCATTTCGAGCCTGGCCGCGTTTTCTGCCTCATTTTCTTTGTGTGGGCGGCCGATACCGGGGCCTACTTCGCTGGCAAAAACTTTGGCAAGCACAAGCTGGCGCCCAGCATTTCGCCCGCCAAAACCTGGGAAGGCTGGGCCGGCGGCGCGGCGCTCACGCTGGCTACGGGCTGGGCGGCGGGCTACTTCCTGCCCGATATCCCGCTGAGCCACCGGCTGGTAGCGGCCGGCGTGGTGGCCGTGTTCGGCCCGCTCGGCGACCTGGCCGAGTCGATGCTCAAGCGTAGCGCGGGCGTGAAAGACTCTGGTACGTTCCTGCCCGGCCACGGCGGCCTGCTCGACCGCTTCGACGCCTTCTTGCTGGTGCTGCCGGTGCTGGCCCTGCTGCAAGTACTGCTGGGCTAAACTGGTGAAATAGAGCGGGGGTGAGGTGGTGAGTTCACGTTTGGGCTCACTGCTTCACCCCCTGCCTATTTCACCAAGCGTACCTTTGCGGAGCTTTTTCGTAAGCATCCGCACCTTCCTACTTCCCACCCACTCCCTCACCCCATTACCTATTCACATGGCAGCCACCACTGTGTACAAAGAACCCGCTCCCCGGGTCGAGAATACCGAAAATCCGCTAGAGTCCATGATGTCGCGCTTCAATATCGCGGCCGAAATTCTGGGCCTCGACGACACTTCCTACGAAGTGCTCAAAGCTCCCGACAAGCAGGTAATCGTGCACCTGCCCGTGATGATGGACACCGGCAAAGTGCAGGTTTTTGAGGGCTACCGCGTGGTGCACAATACCATCCTGGGCCCCAGCAAAGGCGGCATCCGCTACGATAAAAACGTGAACCTCGACGAGGTAAAAGCCCTCGCCGCCTGGATGACCTGGAAATGCGCCGTGGTGGATATCCCCTACGGCGGCGCCAAGGGCGGCATCATCTGCGACCCCACCACCATGAGCGTGGGCGAGCTGGAGCGCCTCACCCGCGCCTACACCGTGTCGATGAAGGACGTTTTTGGCCCCGACCGCGACATTCCGGCCCCCGACATGGGCACCGGCCCCCGCGAAATGGCCTGGATTATGGACGAATTCTCGAAGACCGTGGGCCAGACTTCCTCGGCCGTGGTCACGGGCAAGCCCTTGGTAATGGGTGGCTCACTGGGCCGCACCGAGGCCACCGGCCGCGGCGTCATGATTTCGTGTCTGGCGGCCATGAGCAAGCTCGATATGAAGGTGGAAGAAACTTCGGTCGCTATCCAAGGCTTCGGCAACGTGGGCTCCTGGACGGCCAAGCTGATGTTTGACAAGGGCTTGACCATTAAAGGTGTATCGGACATCTCGGGCGCTTACTGGAACGACAACGGCATCAATATCGACGAGGCTATTGCCTACAAAAATGCCCACAGCGGCCGCCTCGAAGGTTTTGAAGGCGCTACCCCGATGGACCCCACCAAGCTGCTGATATCGGAAGTAGACGTGATTGTGCCCGCCGCCGTCGAAGACGTGATTACCGAGCACAACGCCCCCTTCATCAAGGCCAAGCTCATCGTGGAAGGTGCCAACGGCCCCACTTCGGCCTCGGCCGACCCCATTATCTACGAGAAAGGCATCTCAGTAGTGCCCGACATCCTGGCCAACTCGGGTGGCGTGACCGTGAGCTATTTCGAGTGGGTGCAAAACAAGCAGGGCTTCAAGTGGAGCCACGAAATGGTGACCGAGCGCGCCGACCGCATCATGACCGATGCCTTCGAAAAAGTGTACGCCACCAGCCAGAAATATAATATCTCGCTGCGCATCGCCGCCTACGTGGTAGCCATCGACAAGGTAGCCCAGACCTACCAGTACCGCGGCGGCTACTAAGACCGCAGATTTAACGGATTTAACGGATTTCGTGGATACGCCCGCTACGCGGGCTGACTACGTTTTTTGATGGTTTGTTGAGAGGCGCAAACAGCCTGATTTGAGGGAGGCGCGGGCTAGTTGGCCCGCGCTTTTCTATTTTTGAGGGCGCTAGGCATTGCAAAGCTTTCCAATTGTTACCTCTGCCCAGCTTCCTCACGTAAGGAAGGCCAGCGGAGCGCCCGTCCGTCCCCCTAACTCGTCAATAGTCAGTCAGCCCGCGCAGCGGGCGTATCCGCGAAATCCGTTAAATCCGTTAAATCTGTGATTAAGATACATAAAGAAGGCCGCCGTATCCTGTTCGTGACGCTGCTGGTGCTGCTGGCCCTCAACCTGTTGCTGAGCCGCTACAATGGCCCCAACGTGGTGTTTAACCGCATCTTCGCGGGTGCCTCCGTGGTAGCATTTTTGATGCTGCTCCAGTTTTTCCGCTCGCCCTTCCGGCGCCTGCTCACCCACGAAGACCTGCTGCTGGCCCCCGCCGATGGCAAAGTAGTGGTGATTGAAGAAGTTATCGAAACCGAATACTTTGAGGATGCGCGCCGCCAGATTAGCGTGTTCATGTCGCCCATCAACGTGCACATCACCCGCAACCCGGTGTCGGGCATCGTCAAGTATTTCAAGTACCACCCCGGTCAGTACCTCGTGGCCTGGCATCCCAAAAGCAGCACCCAGAACGAGCGCACCACGGTAGTGGTGGAGAGCGACGCTGGCCCGCTGGTGCTCTTCCGCCAGATTGCCGGGGCCATGGCCCGCCGCATCGTGTGGTACGTGAACGAGGGCGACGAAGTAAGCCAGGGCGAGGAGTTTGGCTTCATCAAATTCGGCTCGCGTGTGGATATTTTCGTGCCCCTCGATGCCGAAATCAAAGTAGAACTCGGCCAGAAAGTGAAGGGCGGCGAAACGGTAATCTGCCAACTCAAAGGGTAGCTGCCAGCCACGACTCTCGATGCTATCAAAAAGGCCGGCCATCTCCCGAAAGAGATGGCCGGCCTTTTTTGTTAACTGGCTACCGGGTTTATTTCTGCTGTACCTGCTCCATTTGCTGGCGAAATTGCTTCGCTGTCTTAGGGTTGAGCATGAAAAAAGCTGTGAGCAGCAGGATGCACGCCCCCAGGGGCAGCAACCAGTTGCGCGGCTGAAACTGATAGGTGCCCACATAGCGCGGCCAAAACCACCAGATGTAAGCAAAAATAATGGGCAGGTCGATGATAAAGGTGAAGGGCGTCATCAAGTTATTTTGAGTCAGCCAGGTAATAAGCAGGATACGCCCTAGCATGTACACCACCACGAACGCCGCCAGGCCCAGCACGGCCTTGCCGCGCTTCATCATGCGCATGTTGAGGGCCAGCAGCACGGCACCCGCTACCACCGAAACCATCGCCGACATCACCACAATGCCCGCCGGTGAATACAGGCGCGGTAACTCTTCTTCCTCGACTGGCGCGGGCACCTGGGCCGCCAGGCGCGCCTGCTCCTGCACTACGGCCTCCAAGCCGGGGCGCAGGGCGGCCTCTTCGGGGGCAGGCTGGCCCCGGCGGCGCAGCTCATCGAGAGCGGCCAGCACGGCATCCTCGCGGTACTGGGCGTGGCCAGCCACGTAGGCGCGCAGGTCGGCATCAGGCTTGAGGGCCATTTTGGCCGCGTAATCTTCCATCTGAATTGAATGGAGAAGGAAGCGTAGGGAATGAAGAAGTATTAGCCGAACAGTTCATCATCCCCCGCGCTGCTTTCTCACTTGTAAAAGGTGTGCAGGGCCGCGCCCGCCCGGCGCACATCCTCAAACGAATTATAGAGCGGTACGGGTGCCATGCGGATAACATTGGGCTCGCGCCAGTCGGCAATAATGCCCTGCGCCGCCAGGAAATCGAACAGCTCGCGCCCGCGCTCGTGCACCAGCAGCGAGAGCTGGCAGCCACGCTGGCTGGGGTCGGTGGGCGTGATAATTTCAAGCTTCTCCTTGGGCAGGCCGAGCTGATTAATCAGAAATTCGAGGTAGCCGGTGAGCTTTTCGCTCTTTTGGCGCAGGGTAGCCACGCCGCCAGCCTGGTCAAACAGCTCCAGGTTGGCGCGATGCACGGCCATCGGCAGCACCTGCCCGCACGAGAGCTGCCAGCCCGACGCGCCCGGCGATGGCCGGAAACCCGGCTTCATCTGGAAGCGCTCCTTGGGGTCGTGGCCCCACCAGCCAGCCAGGCGCAGCAAGTCGGGCTGGTGCGCAAAGCGCTCGTTAATAAACACGCCCGACGTGCCGCCCGGCCCCGAGTTGAGGTATTTATAGGTGCACCAGCAGGCAAAGTCCACGTCCCAGTCGTGCAGCTTCAGCACTACGTTGCCGGCCGCGTGGGCTAGGTCGAAGCCCACGGTAGCACCTACCGCGTGCCCGGCCCGGGTGATGGCCGCCATGTCGAACACCTGCCCTGTGTAGTAGTTGATACCGCCAAAAATGACCGTCGCCAGCGAGTCGCCCAGCTCCGCGATTTTGGCCTCAATGTCTTCGGTGCGCAGCGTGTGCTCGCCGGGTCGGGGCATTATTTCCACAATAGCGTCGGCGGGGTCGAGGCCGTGCAGGCGGGCCTGGCTTTCGAGCGCGTACTGGTCCGAGGGGAACGCACCGCCTTCCATCAGCACCTTGTAGCGGGTGGCGGTAGGCTGGTAAAACGAGATGAGCAGCAGGTGCAGATTCACCGTCAAGGTGTTCATTACCACCACTTCGATGGGCTGCGCGCCCACTACGCGGGCCGTTGCTTCGGCTAGCGTATCCTGGTAAAACATCCAGGGCGACTCGCCGTGAAAGTGGCCCTCTACGGCCTGCGTTTCCCACGACTTAAATTCGGCCTCCACGGCGGCGCGGGCCGCGCGGGGTAGCAGCCCCAGCGAGTTGCCGCAGAAGTAAGCCGTGGGCTGGCCATCGGGCCCGGGCGGAATGTGAAATTCCTGCCGGAAAGAGGCCAGCGGGTCGGCCGCGTCCTGGGCGGCGGCAAAGGTGGGCGAAGCGTCGTAGGTCATAAGGTCGTTTTTCGTTTTCCGCTGGTTGGCTTTCGTTCTTCGTCAAGAAAACTGTCTCTTAACGAATAACGAAAAGCAACCAACGGAAAACGCGCATTACATTTTTTCAAATACCATCGCCGTGCCCTGGCCCACGCCCACGCACATGGCGGCGAGGCCGTAGCGCACGCCCTCGCGGCGCTGCATCTCGTGCATCAGCGTGGCAATGATGCGGGCACCGCTGGAGCCCAGCGGGTGGCCCAGCGCAATGGAGCCGCCGTTGACGTTGAGCTTGCTCACATCCACGCCCAGCTCGCGCACTACCGCTACGCTCTGCGAGGCAAAAGCCTCGTTGATTTCCAGCAAATCCATGTCGGCCAGGGTGAGGCCGGCGCGCTCCAGCGCCTTGCGGGTGGCTGGCACCGGCCCCATGCCCATAAGGGAGGGGTCCACGCCCGCCACGGCCGACGAGATAATGCGGGCCATCGGCTTGAGGTTGTAGCGCTTCAGGGCGTCTTCGCTCACCAGCAGGGCAGCGGCCGCGCCGTCGTTGATGCCCGCCGAGTTGCCGGCCGTCACGGTGCCGCCGTCGGGCTGAAAGGCCGGCTTGAGGCTAGCCAGCTTTTCGAGGGTCGAAACGCGGGGCTGCTCGTCGGTGTCAAACAGGGCCGTATCGCCTTTTGGCTGGGGCAGGAATACCGGCACCAACTCCTTGCGGAAGCGGCCTTTTTCGGCGGCGCGGTGGTACTTGCGCTGGCTTTCGAAGGCAAAGGCATCCTGGTCCTCGCGGCTCACGCCGTACTGCCGGGCCACGTTTTCGGCCGTGTCGCCCATCGTATACGGGTAGTGGTCCTTGGCGAGCCGGGAGTTTACGAAGCGCCAGCCCAGCGTGGTATCGTGGGCCGTGAAGTCGCGGGCAAAGGCCGTCGAAGACTTCGCCATCACGAACGGTGCCCGGGTCATGCTCTCGGCCCCGCCGGCCAGAAACACGTCGCCCTCGCCGCACTTGATGGCGCGGGCGGCATCCATAATGCTTTGCATACCGCTGGCGCAGAGGCGGTTCACAGTGTTGCCGGGTACGGTCACGGGCAGGCCAGCCAATAGCGCGGCCATGCGGGCCACGTTGCGGTTGTCTTCGCCCGCCTGGTTGGCGGCGCCCATTATTACGTCTTCTACCGCGTTTTTATCGAGGCTGGGGTTGCGCCGGAGCAGCTCGCGGAGCACGAGGGCGGCCAGGTCGTCGGGGCGGACGCTGCTGAGCGCACCGCCAAATTTTCCAATCGGGGTGCGCACGGCATCCACGATATACGCATTAGGCATTCCGGGGTATCGTTGGGGCGAAGCGAGTCCGCCGGTTGAGGGCTAATTTTGGCCTGGCAACGCGCACTGGCGCGGGCCTTTTTCACAACCGCAAAGATGATACAAAGAATTCAAAGCGTTTTTCTCTTGCTGCTGGCTTTGTCAATGCTGAGCCTGCTGGCCCTGCCCCTGTGGCACAAAGTGGATGCCCTCACGCACCAGGAACTCACCCTGACGGCTTTCAACTTCCGCGCCGCCAATATGCCCCAGCCCACCACCAGCGCCCCCGTCTGGATTATTGGGGTATTGGCGCTGGCCTCGGCCGCCGTGGCGGTGTACGAGATTTTTCAATTCCGTAACCGCTTCACGCAGCTTAAGTTGGGTATGCTCAACCTGCTGCTGCTCGTGGCTACGTTTGGCGCGGCCTTTTATTTCTCCAACCAGGGCGAGGCGTTCCTCAACCCCAAGCTGGAGGGCCAGAACCTGCCCGCCTTCTACCTGCCCACGCTGGGCCTGATGCTCAACCTGCTGGCCAACCGCTTTATCCGGCGCGACGAGCAACTGGTACGCAACAGCTACGACCGCCTACGCTAGCCCCTCGCGGCTAGGCTATTACACAAAAAAGCCCCGGCTGTCCTCAGTGGCAGCCGGGGTTTTCTGTAGGGTGTTGTGAAGGTTGGAAAGGGCGGTTATTCGGGCGGCAAACCCACGGCCTGCCGTAGCGCACGAATGCTGGATTTGAATTGCAGCGCGCGGTATACCTGGCTGAAATTCTGCGGGTCGCTCACGTGCGCATAGCCAAAGCGGGCTAGCTCAATGCGCGACTCATCGTGGGTAAAGGTTTGCATCAGCGTAGTCAGCTCATCAGCGCTTAGGCTGCTTTGGTCAAGTGCTTGGGTGGCCGTGCGCAGGCGCTCGGCGTCAGTGGGCCGCTGGCGCAGGTCCTGGGCCAGTTCGTTCACTTCGGTTGGTTCGAAGGGCCGCAAATTACCGGCCTCGTCGGCTTCGCCGTTGTAGTTGCCACCGTCGCGGCTGGCATCGGGGTAGCCCTGGTTAGGCGCGTTGTTGTAGCCGCCGGGAGCAGGGTAGCCCGGTTGCTGCTGGCCGGGGTAAGCCGGCGCGGGTACTGGGTAGCCTTGTTGCTGGCCTTGGCTGGGGTAGCCGCCGCGCGGGTCGTAGCCGGGGCCATAAGTACCATTGTTATAGCCGCCCTGGCTGGGTAGCGGCGGCTGGGTATTGCCGTAGTAGCCGCCTTGCCCGTTGCCATACGGCGCGCCGCCCTGGCCGTAGTAGCCGCCGCGCCCGTAGCCGGCCCGGCCCAGCGGCACCACGCCCACCTGCCGTAGCTGCGGGCCATAAGGCCGCAGTACCAGCACATAATTAGTCTCTAAGCCCGGTTGTAGCCACAACTCAGTGCGAAAGCGCAGCGGTGGCCCATACGCCGTGGGCACGCTGAACTCGGCCCAGTGGCGGCCGGGCAGCAGCAGCCCCACGCGCACCTGCGGCGCTACCGGCCGGGTCAGCAGCCGCCCATCCAGCACCAGGCTGAAGGGCTGGCCACGCTCGGCGGTAATGCTGAGGTTGGCAGGCGGCGCGGCGAAGGCGGGCGCCGTTAGCACCCAGGCAAGCAGCGCCGTAGCAGCCAGCTTGAAAAGCATTTTCATGGGCGTAAAGACTGGGTGCCGACGAAGAATCTCGCTGGCTAAACACCCCAAATCCAAATGCCGTGCCAATAAAAAAGCCCCCGTGAGGCGGAGGCTTTTTCTGCTGCATATGCTAGGCTTACTTGTCGATGCGCGTCACCTTAAACTCGGTGCGGCGGTTGCGCTGGTACTCTTCCTCCGTCTTGGCATCCTTCACGATGGGCCGGGTTTCGCCGTAGCCCTTGGCCGTGATGCGGCTCTGGCTCACGCCTTTGCTCACGATGTAGGCCACGGCCGCTTCGGCGCGGCGCTGGCTCAGCTTGAGGTTGTAGGCGTCTTTACCGCGCTGGTCGGTGTGCGAGCTTAGCTCAATGTTGATTTTAGGATTGTCGAGCAAAGTTTGCACCAGCGTATCGAGGCGCACGGCCGCGTCGGGGCGGATGTTGAACTTGTCGTAATCGTAGAAAATGTCCTTCACCTCGATGGCTTTGTTCACGATGATTTTATTGAGCGTGAGCGTCACCGGGATGCGGATTTCATTCTGCTGCTGCGGCAGCTGCTCCTGGCTGGGGTAGCGGCCCACGGTGCTCACGCTGGCGCGGGCCGTAAAGTCGCCGCTCCGGTCGGCAAACAAGCCGTAGGTCTGGGCCGAGTCGAGCTTGGTGGTGAACTTGCCATCGGGACCGGTGCGCAGGTCCTGCTTCTGGCCGCTGCCGCTGGTGATGGTCACCGTTTCGCCCGCCACCGGCGTAGTGGTGCCGGCTTTGTCGTTGCGCTCCAGCACGGTGCCATCGACGAAGAAAATGACCGTCTTGCGGGCTTTTTTCTTGAAGGTATACAGGTCATCCGAGCCCTTGCCACCCTCGCGGTTGGACGAGAAAACACCCACGCCGGGCGCCGTGAAAAACGGCGCAAAGTCGTCGCCCGCGCTATTCAGGCCCGCCCCCAGGTTCACCGGCTTGCCGCCCTTCACCTGAAAAATATCGAGCTTCCCAAAGCCCGGGTGGCCATCCGAAGAGAAATACAGCGTGCCATCGGGCGCCACGCCGGGGAAGTTGTCGTTGCCCACCGAGTTGATACCCTCGCCCAGGTTTTCTGCTGGTGAGAAACGGCCATTCGCCCCCAGCGTAGCCTTGTAGAGGTCGTTGCCGCCCTGCCCGCCCCGGCGCCCCGAGGCGAAGTAGAGCGTAGTACCATCGGGCGCAAAGGCCGGCGCAAAGTCATCGGCCGTGCGGTCATTGATATTCGCCAGAATCGGCTCCGTCCAAGCTCCGTTGCGGTAGTACGAAATCCAGAGGTCCACGCTACGGTAGCCCTTTTTCGAGCCGTCGTTCGAGCGGGCGAAGACCATCGTCTTGCCGTCGGGCGTATAGGTGGCGCTGGCTTGCAGCTCTTTATCGTTGTTAAAGAGCGGCTCCAGCTTGCGCGGCGTGCCGCCGGTCATGGCCGCCGGGTCGTCAAACTTCTGCGCGTAGAGCGCCGTGTAGCGCTCACCATTACCGGGATACGGCTTACCATCGCGGCCGGAGGCGAACACCAGTTCGCCGCTATTGGGCATCCGCGCCGCCGAGAAATCGGAGTTGGGCGAATTTACCGCGTCGATTGGGGCTACGTCGTAAGTGGGCGCGGCGCCCGCCAGCGCTTTGCTAGCGGCGGCACTGCGAGCCTCGGCTTCGGCCTGGGCGGCCAGGGTGCGGTTGGTGCCGCTCTGGGCGTAGGCACTGAAGCGGGTGGCGGCCTCGTCAAACTTGCTGCTGGCTTTCAGCGACTGGGCATAGCGGTAGCCGAGGTCGGCGGTGCGGGCGTTGCCGTCCACCGCCGCCTTGTAAAACGGCTCGGCCTGGTCGAGGCGGTTGGAGAGGCGGTAAGCTTCCCCCACTCGAAAATTGGCGATGGCTGCTCCTTTGCCCTTGGCTACCTGGGCTTTATAAAGTGGAATAGCCGCCTCGTACTCGCCGCGCATGAAGTGCTTGTCAGCCTTGCTGAGCTTGCCCGAGGAGGCGCAGCCACTTAGCACGAGGGCCGGGCCGGCTACCCCAATCACCATTATTTTTCTAAGGGACGAGTATCGAATGGAGAGCGCCATGCAGCCGGAAAAAGCGAGTCTGGTAGTTTGATTAGCAATAATACAACCGTTTGGCCCCGCCGGTTAGTGCCCAGCCGCAGGCTAACTAGCGAAATAGCTGGCTAGCCAGGTTTGACCGGCCGGCGCCGGCCACTGTTCGTCCAACTGGCCTTTCGTGGTCAGGGTATTATTGAAGTACAGGGTGTCGGCTTGCACCTGCCCGGCGGCAATGGCCTCGCGCAGTTCTCGACGCGTAAGCAGCCGCAATTCGCCATTGGTTAGGAAGGCCATGCGCGACTTCTCCAGCAACTGCACGCCCAAGTGCTGCTCCAGCTCCTGCACAAAGCGTACTGAGGCATCAATGGAGCAGCCGCTGGCCCCCGCTACCTGCTCATCAAGCCCAATCACTAAAAACTGCCGGTGCAGCAATTGCCCCGAGGCCGCCAGCTGACGCCCGTGGCTCGTCCACTCCTCGGCAAAAGCGGCCAGGCGGGGCAGTAGGGGCATTATTTCTTCTTCAGCCAGCGGGCGGCTAGCCTGGTAAATCCACACGCGGGCCTGCGGAGGCAGGTGGTCAAAAGCTACATACATAGACCGCAGATTTAACGGATGAAACGGATTTCGCGGATACGCCTGCTGACGCAGGCTGACTACGCTGGAGGCTGGGTTTTGGGCCGCGGCCGGTTACGGAGGTGGCGGTAGCCCAGCCAGCAAAAGTAACGAAAAACGAAAGAGGGAGCGGGGCTGCCCCGCTCCCTCAAATGCAACCCTGGCAACCGGTGCTCAGCGGCACCAGCCAAGTCAAGTCAGCAAAGCCCAGTCGCATAATTTTTACTTTAACTAGGCACCTCACCCAGCCACGTAGTCAGCCTGCGTCAGCAGGCGTATCCGCGAAATCCGTTTCATCCGTTAAATCTGCGGTCTTAGGCGTTGATTCCTTCGGCGCTGGCTATTAGTTCGGCTAAGTCAAATACCTGGACGTTAGCCTCTTGCTCTTTGTTTTTTACGCCGTCGCTCATCATGGTCATGCAGAAAGGGCAGCTGACGGCGATGATGGCACCCTGCAAGCTGTGCTCGCTGGGAGCGGAGCGCTCGGTTTCGACGCCGCGCAGGTTGTCCAGCGCTGCCGCTTGGCCGCTGAGGGTGGCTAGTGCTTCCTCGGTGCGCTCAATGTTGATGTCCTTCTTGCCGGGCTCGGGCTCTTTCCACATCTGGGCCCCGCCGGCGCCGCAGCAGAGGCCGTTGGCCTTGCTGCGCTTCATTTCGACGAGGTCGGCGTCGAGGGCGGCCAGTACGTCGCGCGGAGCTTCGTAGATGTTGTTGGCGCGGCCCAGGTAGCACGAATCGTGGAAGGTGATGCGGCGGCCCTTGAAGCTCTCGCCACCCTGCACAGCTACTTTACCCTCATTGATAAGCTGTTGCAGGTAGGTGCTGTGGTGAATTACCTCGTACTCGCCGCCCAGCGCCGGGTACTCGTTCTTGATGGTGTTGAAGCAATGCGGGCAGGCAGTCACGATTTTCTTGATGCCGTAGCCATTCATCGTCGTGATGTTTTGCATGGCCTGCATCTGAAACAGAAACTCGTTGCCGGCGCGCTTGGCGGGGTCGCCAGTGCAGCTTTCTTCCAGGCCCAGCACCGCGTAGTTGGTGCCCACGTGCTCCAGGATGCGGGCAAAGGCGCGCGTCACGCGCTTGTAGCGGTCGTCAAAGGCACCGGCGCAGCCCACCCAAAACAGGATTTCGGGCGCTTTGCCCTCGGCCGCGAGGTCAGCCACGGTGGGCACGGTCAGCTGGCGCTTGGCGGGGGCAGCCGGGGAGGAGGTAGGAGTCATACGAAAAGAATACTACTGCTTATAAATCAAAATTATGCCTGAGCCGGAGCCTTTTCCGCTACGTACAGCTCGTCGGCCCAGTTGAGGCGGTCGGAGGGCGAGAAGGCCCACGGCGCACCGTTGTTTTCGATGTTGGAGAACATGACGTTCAGCGAGTTGGGTGCGGCCGACTCTTCCAGCACCAGGAAGCGGCGCATCTCGATGATGCTCTCCAGCGGGTTGATGTTCACCGGGCAGCTTTCCACGCAGGCGTTGCAGGTGGTGCAGGCCCAGAGCTCCTCGGGCGTCACTTTGCCGCGCAGCAGCGTGGCGTTGGCGAGGTCGGTAATGGGCTCGTGCTTAGCTTCTTCCCCATACACGTTGGGGTGGAAGATGAGCGGCGAGTTGTACTTCTCCTCCACCCGGTCGCGGGTGTCCATGATGATTTTACGCGGCGAAAGCAGCTTGCCCGTGAGGTTAGCCGGGCACACCGAGGTGCAGCGGCCGCACTCGGTGCACGAGTACGAGTTCATCAGGGCCGTCCAGGGCAGGTCTTCCACATCCTTGGCACCGAAGGGGGTGGGCGCTAGGGCCGAACCGTCGGGGTTGGTGGCCGGGGCGGGCACCTCGTAGCTGGGGTCCATCATGGCCTTCACCTCGTGGGTGATGCTCTCCACGTTGCTGAACTGACCCTGCGGCACCAGGCGCGAGTACCACACATTGGGGAAGGCCAGGATGATGTGAAAGTGCTTGGAGCTAGGCAGATAGTTGAGAAACAGCAGGATGCCAGTAATGTGAATCCACCAGCCGGCGCGCTCCAGTACTTCCAGCGTAGCCACGCTAGTAGCGGGCAGCAGGTTGGCCAGGAAGTGGCTAACGGGAAAAGCGCCTGGCAGGTCTTTGCCTTCCAATTGGTGCAGCTTGATATCGGCCGAGTTCATGAAGAACAACGCCAGCATCAGGGCTACCTCAATGTAGAGAATCACGTTGGCGTCGAGCTTAGGCCACATGCGCAGCTCGGGGCCGGTAAAGCGCTGCACCGGCGGGTTGTGGTTGCGCCGCCACCAGAAGGCCGCCACCGCTACGATAACCAGCGCCGCCAGCCCCTCATTAACGGCCATCAGGGCGTCGTACACCGGCCCGAGAAAGCTCAGAAAGCGGTGCGTACCAAAAAGGCCATCAATGATAATCTCGATAACTTCGATGTTGATGACCAGGAATCCTACGTACACCACCAGGTGTAACAACGCGGGCGTGAGGCGCTTAAACATTTTTTGCTGCCCGAAGGCCACGAGCAGCGTTTTGTTGAGGCGCTCCCCGAAGTGGCCGCTCATGTCACGGTCGCGGCCGACGAGGATATTGGCCCGGATTTTCCGAACCTGCCAGGTAAACAGGCCGAATGCTGCCAGTAGCAGCAGCGCGAAAAGGATGGGTTGCAGCATAGATGGTAAAGGTAAGCCGACGGGGTGGGATGGGCCCGCAATTTAGTAGGCATGACGACTACTTTGGGCGGCCAGCCGGCCGCATAGCGTACGAATTACAATTTTTTTTGCCGAATTACTTGCACCATTGCCTTCTTGGCGTACTTTTGTGCTCCCAAGCCGCTCAAACGGTCTGCGGAGAAGTTGGCAACATAGCTCAGTTGGTAGAGCACAGCACTGAAAATGCTGGTGTCGTTGGTTCGATTCCAACTGTTGCCACAAAAGAAAAGGCCCTGACGTAATCGTTAGGGCCTTTTCTTTTGCCTGATTCTTACTACAGGACCCGACTAGTTAGCGGCCCCGAATCTGGTCGAGCAAATTGGTGCGGCGCTTGAATAGCACGTAGCGGATAGAAAATGCTGTGGGAAAGCGGGCGTAGTCGTCGCTGTTTATTTCGAGGGTAGGCTTAAAGTCGAAGCTGAGCACGACGGGCAGAAAAGCTACCTTGTACTCCACGCCCACCAAGCCGTCGAAGCCACCAAAGTTGCCCGTGTCCTTGTTGTGGCCCAGGTGCCCGCCCGCCCCGAAGTAGTAGTTGAGGCTAGGCCCCAAAATACCAAAGTGATACTGGCCCAGCACCGTGCCGCTATACTCGCGCTCACCCAGCCCGGCAATGCCCTCAATGGTGATGCGGGAGGCAACCCGCTGCTGGAGTGTGATGCCGTAGTTGCCGCCCCCCAGCCGGGCGCCGAGGGCCGTATTGTACTTCTGGGCGGCGGCGCGCTGCCCCAAGGCCAGCAGCAGTAGCAACCCGCCGAGGCGAAAAAAACGTAGGTGCATAAAATAGTAAAAGCAGGTTTGCCAGCCAGAAAGGCAACTACGGTGCCAACGCCAGCCCGGCCCTTGCTAGTGCCTGCGGCCGGTTTATCGACGAGCCGGGACGTGTAAGATTCCGGCTTTTGTGGCTTTTATTCGAAGGCTAGCGTTTGTTAGCCGGACCTTTGTAACTAGATTTCTTCACCCACTACCCACTGCGTGTACCTTCATCACGTGGCTGCCTACCTACCGGCGGCCGTTGTTACGAACGAACATTTTACCCGTCTGAATGGACTGGCTTCCGACTGGATAATCGAGCGTACCGGCATCCGGGAGCGCCGTAAGGCCGCCCCGGGAGAAAATGCCAACACCATGGCCATTGCGGCAACGCAGGCCCTGTTGGCTGAAGTCCCTGGCTTTGAGCCGGCTAGCATCGACCTTATTGTGGCGGGTACCTATACTCCTCACGATACAATTTATACTGCTGCCCATGCTGTGCAGCGCTTCTTGAATACTAACGAGATACCGGTAGTTAGTATCTCCTCAGCCTGCTCCTCGCTGCTCAATGCAGTAGAGATTGTGGAAGGGTATTTCGCCCTCGGCAAGGCTAGCCGGGCGCTGGTAGTCGTGAGCGAACATAATACTGCTTACAACAACGAGGAAGATACGATGGCGGGCCATCTCTGGGGCGATGGCGCGGCGGCGCTGCTCTTCAGTAAGGAGCCGTTGGCAGTGGGCGACCTGCGCGTGGTGCAGGTACTCACTGGCGGGGCCGCGCCCATGGGCAAGGCCGACGAAGCCGTGACGCTCAAGCCCGTGGACAAAGGCATCGTGATGCCTTTCGGGCGCGACGTGTTTCAGCAGGCCTGTACCTACATGGCGCGCATCACGCAGCAGCTACTTGATAAAAACCAATTGACGGTAAGCGAGTTGAGCTACCTGATTCCGCATCAGGCTAACCTGCGCATCTCGGCCAATGTGGTGAAGCAGCTGGGCCTGGACCCGGCCCGCGCCGTGAACAACATCGAGCGGCTGGGCAACACTGGCTGCGCCGGAGCCGCCATCGGCCTGGCCGAAATCTGGCCCCGTATTCAGTCGGGTGATAACCTGATTGTGACCGTATTTGGGGGCGGCTACTCCTACGGGGCCATGCTGCTGGCAAAGCAGTAAGAGACAAATAAGAAGTAGGCTGCCCGTTACCGCTACCGTCTGCTGAGTACCTATGCTGCCACCCGCTCCCGCTTTTTTGCCTGAAATCACATTTCAAACCAGCCGGTCGAGCGGGCCGGGTGGGCAAAACGTGAATAAGGTGGAAAGCCGCGTGGAGTTGCGCTGGCACTTATTGGATTCGCAGGTGCTCACGCCACTGCAAAAGCAGTTGATTCTGGAAAAGCTAGCCGGGCAACTTACGTCGGAGGGCTACCTGCTGGTAGTTGCCCAGGATGACCGCAGCCAGCTGCGCAACAAGGAAATCGCGCTGGCCCGATTCTATGAGCTGCTCCAGAAAAGCCTGCGCCGGCCCAAGCCGCGCCGCGCTACCCGCCCCAGCGCCGGCGCCGTGCGCAAGCGTTTGGAAGGTAAAAAAATCCAAAGCCAGAAGAAGGCTAACCGGCGGCGCTTGAATTAGGGGGCAAGTGCTCGGCTCAAAAAATGGCTGAGCAGCGGTTGTCAGTGGGAGCAAGCAAGTGGCTGACACGATGTGCGCTACAAAAAACTGGCCGCCCAGAACAGGAGCGGCCAGCGAGGGCAATGCAGAAAATGATTTTACGGAGCACTTAGCTGCTAATGTGCTCGGTAGGGCAAACGGATAGAGTGGTAGGCTTCATAGCTCAGGAAGGGCGAAGACAACCAAAAGTGCGGCAATTACCCCGGCTTCTGATTGCCAGCACAAAGGAACTGCCTTGAGCTAACGGCTTTCAGCGTATAAATACGTGGTTTTGGAACCGCGTATTTATACGTGGTGGTTGCTTGCCACTACTTAGTACCGGGCAGCTAATCGATGAGCCCGTGCCGGGCGGCGTATACTACCAGCCCGGCCGAGTTGGGGGCGCTGGTTTTTTCCAGCAGTTTCTGGCGGTGGCCCTCCACAGTGCGGCGGCTGATGAAGAGCTGCTCGGCAATGTCAGCCGCCGTGCGGCCTTGGCAAATGAGGCGGAGGACTTCGTGCTCGCGGGTAGTAAACTGCACGAGGTCGGGCATTTTGGGGCTCGGGGTGCGCTCGGGGTGCTGCACGCCCCGGATGAGCGCGCGCGAGATGCGGGGCGTAAAGTGGAAGCCTGTCGTCAGTACTTCTTCGATGGTGAGGCGGAGCTGGTCCTGGTCCACGTCCTTGGGCAGGTAGCTGCGGGCGCCAGCCTTCATCATCTGGGTGATATACTTATCGGCCGAAAACATGGAGAGCACGATAATCTTGAGGTCGGGAAACTCCTGCAAGAGCAGACGCGCCGCCTCGGGGCCATCGATGTTGGGCATTTGCAGGTCGAGCAGCAGCACATCGGGCAGGCGCTGGCGGCAGGTAGCCTGTAGCTCGGGTAGCTCGGCTGCCTCCGATACCGACTCCACGTAGGGCAGCGCTTGTAGGATGTAGCGCATCCCCTGCCGAAACAGCGGATGGTCGTCGAGCAGGGCAATATGAACGGGAGAGGTAGGCGTTGGCATAGCTGTAAGAGAATAGGTGGGAGAGAGTTACGCAAATATGGGGTTTTCCAGCTCCACCAGTGTGCAGGTACCTTCGCCGGGGGCCGACTGCTGGCTGAGGCGGGCCCGCAGCATCTGCACACGCACCTCAATGCTGCGCAGCCCGGCCCCGCCTGAAGCAGGCCGCTGGTGCTCCAGGGCTGCTGCATCGAAGCCGCAGCCGTCGTCTTCTACCGCCAGCACGAGGCCCGCGTAGCGCTGCTGCAGCCGCACCTGAAGCTTGGTGGCACCCTGGGCGTGCTTCTGGGCATTGTGTATCAGCTCCTGGCAAATGCGGTAGAGCGCCAGCTCCTGGGCCAGCACCAGCGGGCGTGGGTAGTCGATGGTAAGCTCCACGCTGAGGGTGCTGGCCTCGTCGCACACATCGGCCAGGTGCTGAAGGGCTTCGGCCAAGCCAAAGCGGTCGAGCACGGCGGGGTAGAGGCTATGCGAGAGACCGCGCACATCGTGCACGGCATTGCCCAGAATGTCTTTGACCATGTAGGTCAGGTTGGTGGTTTCTTCGCCGGCGCCGATGTTTTCGAGGCGGCCCACGAGCAGCTTGGCCGTGGCCAGGGTCGAGCCGATGCCATCGTGCAGGTCGCGTCCGATGCGCTCACGCTCATGTTCTTGGGCTTCGATAACAGCCGCCAGGAGCTGCTGTTGATAATCGGCCTCGGCGGCGCGAAGGCGTAGCTGCTGTTGCAGCAGCCGCTTCTGGTACACCACAATAAAGAGGACCAGTGCCACGGCCGAGAGCAGCATAAAGCTGATGCCGCCGACAAGAAGCTGAGCGAAGGCTAATTCCGGGGGCGAATCCATAGGGCTACAAGGTAGCAGCTATACAGCACTACTAAAAGTAGCGCGTGAATATCCCACATGTTCACATTCAGCCGGGTAGAGTAGTGGCTGAGGGTAAAATTACTGAACAGGTAAATTTGTAAGCTGCCCAGGTGATTGATAACCAAGCCAATGGATACCCAGAACATAGGTTCCAGGCCCAGATTGGTTACGCGCAGCTCACTGAGCAGCTTACGGAAATACAGAGCTACCAGCCCCAGTACCAGCAGGCTTTCCAACACGAGTAGCGTGGGTTTGAAGCGTGCCACTTCGGGGGCCAGCAGGGTATCGAGCGCACAGTAGGCTACAAAACCACCAGCCAGCCAGGGCCGCAGCCGGGAAAAAGCATTCCAGCTTAAGGCTTTATCATATAGCAGCGCCAGCAGCCAGACTTCACCGGCTACGAAGATGGGGATGATAAATAAGTTTGGCTGGTGGTAGTAGCGTAAGAGGGCGCCGGCCAGCTCCGTAGCGACTTCCAGGCCCAATAGCGCAACCAGGTAGCGCAGGTTGGCTGGCAAGCGCTTGTACTTGCTCAGGCCTACTGCGAAGGCCGCTACCAATACCACTTGAGATAGCGTGACGATGCCTCGGTGCAAAGAAAACGTTTGGAGAATGGTCGCTATCAAGTGAGTAAGAGGTAGCCTGATAAGGAAAATCGGTACGTAAGGCCCGTTATTGCCGACCCTTAGTTGGGCGGGCTGGGCTCAGAAAAGTCGTAGAACGGCTGGCCGGTGGGAGCGATGTCGGCCATGTGCTTTTGGGCGGCCTGCACCAACGCAGCGGGAGTGGTAGCTTCGCTGATAGCCTTTAGAAAAGCAGCTTGGACAGTGGGAAAGTCAGCTTTTGCGGCGGCACTCGCCTTATCCGTCTGACGAATGCGCAGCACCATGCCGAACGTTTGCTTCAGCGTATAGCAGTCCGGGAAAGCAGGATAATGCTGATGCAGACCGAAAAGTACCAGCAACTCCTTGGTTTTTTCCGGGCTGGCGTAGAAGAAAGAGTTCAGGAAATCACCCATACTGAAGGTGTAACCCGTGAGCGGGCCGTAGCTGCTGCTAAACATATCGGACGTTATCAGCGATGCACCCTTCCAGTTATTCAGCCAGGTGTGCACCAACTCGTTCGGAATCTGGTCGCCCAAGCTGGTGGTCAGGTCCTCGGGCTCGTAAGCCTTCTCAGGCGCATCCCCTATTTCGAGCGCTGGTTGGGTAGGGGCAGGCGGCATAGGCTGCGCCAGGTAGTAAGCCGATACCCGCCCGTCCATTGCATCCGTGGCGTAGAGCACTAGCGAAAAGCGCTTTTCGCGCGAGTGCTCGTCCTCCTGTAGTACAAACCGCGCCTTGATGCGCTGGGCTCCTACAGTGGACAGCAGATACTCCAGGGTTTCGAAGGAAAACCGCACGGCTTGCATCTGGCCGCCCCCAGGCTGTTGAAATACGGCCGATAAATCCTGGTGGTGGCTTACGTGCCGGCTCCATGCCGCCGCATATTTATCGAATTGTTGCTGGTCGAGGATGTGTACAGGGGGCGGAGGGGCCATGCTACTATGGAGAGAAAGTGAAAGGAAAAGCGAAAAACGCGAACAGAAGCCGCACAACTTTTGGCTAACGAACAAGCCAGCCAGGCAGCCTGGATGAGTACCGTAATACATGGCTACTAAAAAGCCCCTACGCATGGGCACAGGGGCTTTTCTAGTAGCCTTCTACCAACAAAAGCCTTGGATTGGGACTACAAAGGGACGATGGCGCAGCCGCCGGGCTTAGCGTATTTCTACGTGGTTTTCAAAACAGGTATTTATACTTGCTCACCAAGCACGCTGCCGGTAGCTACAGCAGCGTGCCGCGCAGCATCACCAAAGCCACGGTGAAGTAAATAATCAGCCCCGTTACGTCCACGAGCGTAGCCACGAAAGGTGCCGACGAGGTAGCCGGGTCGAGGCCCAGCCGGCGCAAAATGAGCGGCAGCATGGAGCCCGCAATGCTGCCCCACAGCACAATGCCCACCAGCGCCACCCCCACCGTGCCCGCCACGGCCAGCCAGTGCGGCCCGTAAATGGGCGTGATGCTCTGCCAGATGGCAATGCGCCCAAAGCCCACTAAGCCCAATATAACGCCTAGCATAAGGCCGCCCGCCAGTTCGCGCCGGAGCACGCGCCACCATTCGCTCAGCGTAAACTCGCCGAGCGCCATTGCCCTGATGATAAGCGACGTGGCCTGCGAGCCCGAGTTGCCGCCCGAGCTGATAATCAGCGGAATAAACTGTACTAATACGATGGCTTTTTGCAACTCGCCTTCGAAAAACTGCATGGCTGAGGCCGTCAGCAACTCGCCCAGGAAAAGCACCACGAGCCAGCCGGCCCGCTTTTGCACGAGGCGGAGCAGCGGGGTGGTCATGTACGGCTCGTCGAGGGCCTCGGAGCCGCCAAATTTCTGGATGTCCTCGGTGTCTTCTTCCTCACGGATGCTCAAAATATCGTCGAGCGTCACAATGCCGAGCAAAATGCCTTGGTCGGGGCTCACCACGGGCAGGGCTACGCGGTCGTTGCGCCGAAACACGTCGATGGCCTCCTCCTGGTCCTGGCCAGCCGTGAGCTGCACGAAGCGGTGGTCCATGAGGTCGCGCACGCGGGTGGTGGGCGCGGCCAGCAAGAACTCGCGAATGCGAATATCGTCAATCAGCTTGCCCCGCACGTCGGTGACATAGAGCATGTTGAGCGTTTCGGACTGCCCGCCGTGCTGGCGCACAAACTCCAGCACCTGCTGCACCGTCCAGTTCTCGCGGATGGCAATGTAGTCGGGCGTCATGAGGCGGCCCACCGAGTACTCGGGGTAGCCCAGCAGCTGCAAAGTCACGCGGCGCTCGGGCTCGGACAGGTTTTGCACCAGCTCGGCCACGAAGTTGGCGGGCAAAAATTCGAGCAGAGCCGTGCGGTCGTCCGGCGACATCTCGTTGAGGATGTCGGTAATCTTATCTTGGGCCAGGTTTTCGAGAAAGTGGCGCTGCACCTCTAGGTCGAGGTACTCGAAAACCTCGGTGGCCAGCTCCAGCGGCAGCAGCCGAAAGATGATAAGCTGCTCGCGCTCGTCCTCGTTTTCAATCAGCTCCACGAGTTCGCTGGCTTGAAAGCCGCGCAGGAGTTTTTTAAGCTTGAAAAACTCGCCCTCCTGAATCAATGTCGTGATGTGGTCCACAGTTTCGGGCGCAGTCATAGGCAGGGCGGTAAGGGCCAGTAAAGGCTTCGGTAAAGGTGGTTGTTTCGCTAGGCAAAAAGGGGTGACGGGGCAAAATTACGCCCGCGCCGGCCCTAGGTTGGTAGCCTCCCCGGCATTTTTGGCGTACTTGCCGCTGTATTCGCCATAGTTCGCCGTTTTGACCTTCGCTACCCCTTCGCCCCCCGCCGCTGCCACGCCCCAGGGCACCATTGTGGTGCTGGGCGGCGGCTACGACGACCCCACGCTGACGCTGCTAGCCGGGCTGTTGCCCGACCGCACGGCCCCCATCGAGATTTTGACTGCCGCTACGGCCTACGACCCCGCCCGCACCCACGCCGCCTACGCCCGTGTGCTGCATAAGCAGGGTTGCCCGCATGTGGGCCACCTGCAAGTAGACGACGCGCACCCCGCCGACGCGCCCGCCACCCTGGCCCGCCTGCGGGCAGCCGCGCTCGTCTTCCTGACTGGCGGCGACCAGGAGCGCCTCACCGAACAGCTACTCGGCACTGAGTTTCTGCAAATTCTACGCGAGCGCTACCAGGCTGATACGGGATTCATGATAGCGGGCACCAGCGCCGGCGCCTCGGCGCTAGGCAGCCAGATGCTGGTGGCTGGCCGCGGCTGGCGCAGCCTGCTGGCCGGCGGCATTGAGGTGATTCCGGGGCTGGATATTCTGCCCAATCTGCTTATCGACCAGCACTTTGTGGAGCGCGCCCGCTACCCGCGCCTGCTCCACGCCGTGCTGGCCCACCCGCAACTGCTGGGCCTGGGCCTAAGCGAGGAAACCGGCATCATCTTCCGGCCCGGCCAGCCACCCGAAGTATTTGGCGATGAAGTAGTATTCCTGGTAGATGGTCGCCAACTAACGGCCAATACCTACGCTGGCCGGCCCACTGGCAAGCCCATTGGTGGCCAAGGCTTTAGCGTGAGCCTACTGGTAGCTGGCGACACTTTTGCAATGAGCAAGTAACAAGGAGCAATGAGCAATGAATAGGTGTTGCCATTTTATTGCTCACAGCTCCTTGTTACTTGCTCATTGCAAAGCCCGGGCACCAAAACCGGATACATTTGCGTTGGGCTGCCGGATAATTCTGTACTCGTTTTCATGTCGTTGCTTCGTTCTCGTTGGCAGGTAGTGGGGCTGCTGGCCCTGTTGGCGGTGGCCTGCACCCGCAAAACGGTGTCGTTCAACTCGCGGCCCGGCGATATGGTGGCCGATAATATGGTCGCGCCCGGCGACACCCTTACCACTACCGGCCGCAAAGGCGCGCCCAAGCTCAGCACCGCTGGCCGCAAAACGGTGCTTACCAAAGCCGAGGAAAAAGCTGCCAAAGACGAAGAAAAAGCCGCCCAGCGCAAGAAGCCCACCAAGAAGAAAATCTTCCTGGGCGAGCGCACCAAAAAGGCGTTCGTGAAGTCGGGCCCTAAGGGACGCAACCAGATTATCGAGGTTTTCTACTACCTCAAAACCTTCCAGCAGCCCAACCCGATGGCGCCGGCGCGCTACTACTACAGCGCCAAAAAGCACCGCATCTACAAGGCGACGGGTGAACTCGATGCCTCCACCGATAAGGTACTGCACGGCCCCTACAAGAAGATGCAGAACAACCAGGTGCTCGAAACCGGCTACTTTGCCCTCGGCACCCGCCACCTACGCTGGGAGAAATTTGATACCAAAGGCACTCTGACCGCCAAGACCCACTACGAAATGGGTTTCCCGCGCGATGCCAATATCAGCTATTACGACGCGGGCCGTACCATGCTGCGCGAGGTGGTGCCCTACGTAAATGGCAAGCTGGAAGGCGATTATATAAAATACCGCAACGACGGCCAGCGCGAGTGGACCGGCCAGTTTGAGAATGGCCGTCGGGTAGGGGAGTGGACCAATTACTGGGACTACAAAAACTACCGCCACTATGTGTACCAGTACGGCGAAACCGGCTACGAGCCTGAGGTGGAGGAGCCCGAGCTAGTCCGCGAGTACAGCCACGGTGGCTCCGTCATTTACGACAAGGAGAAAAACCTCGACAAGCGCGGCCAGGCCGACCCCGACGCCACGCCTGTGAACGACCCGCGCCGGCCCGGCAGCCACGGCGTGCCCACGCCCCGCCCGCCCGTGCGCAAGGCCCAGGACCGCCGCCCTGGCTACCACCCCGCCGCCAAGCCACCGGCCGTGTCGCCCACGCCGCCCGGTACCCCGCCCGCCGCCGGAGCTACAACTCCCTAGCGCCACTTAGTAAAAGGCATCTTCAAACACTTCGAGCCGAAAGCCATTGCGCAGCTGCGTAATGGCCAGGATATCGAAGCGAATGTCGCCGCGCCAGTCCAGCTCCTCTTGCAAGTGCGTGGCCGCCAACCTAAAAAGCTCTTTCTTGCGGTTCGAGACGAAAGTTTCGGGTGGCCCATATTGACTACCCGAGCGCGTTTTAACTTCTACAAACACCAGCAGAGCCGTGCCCTGGCGCATCACCAAGTCTACCTCGGCCCGGCCGTGGCGGTAGCCCTGGGCCAGTACCTCGTAGCCCGCCTGCCGGTAAAAGTCGGCCGCGGCGGCTTCGCCGGCCTGCCCCAAGGCGTGCGCATCAGTTGCCATAAGTAAATGGTTGCTTGAGTTGTAAGGGGACAATAAGCTGAGTCGTGGGCAGCAGTGAACTGGAGCGGCCGGCCCGGCCCGCAAGCTAAACCATCTGCTACGAAGTAACTTTGTAGTACCAGCCCGTCCTTTTTCTGCTCTCCCGATGGATATTTACCCGGCCTGCGCGGCCCCTGCCGCGCCGCTAGCTTCTGGCCCGGCTGCACCCGTTGCCGCCGCGCTGCCTGGGCCCGCCCAGCGGGCCATCGTAGTGCAGCGCCTGGGCCTAATGCCCTACGTACCCACCTGGGATTTGCAGGAGCAACTGCTGGCCGATACGCTGGCCATTAAGGCCGTCAACCGCCAGGCCGAAGCCGCGGACCAGGCGCCGCAGGCCACGCCCAATTACCTACTTTTTTGCCAGCACCCGCCCACGTATACGCTGGGTAAAAGCGGCAAGCCCGAGCACCTGCTGCTCGACGAAGCAGCCCTGGCGGCCCACGGTGCCACGTTTCACCGCATCAACCGGGGCGGCGACATCACTTTTCACGGCCCTGGCCAACTGGTAGCCTATCCGCTGCTCGACCTCGAAAACTTCCGGCCCGATATCCACTGGTACCTGCGGGCCCTCGAAGAAGCCGTTATCCAAACACTGGCTGGCTACGGCTTGCAGGCCGGCCGCATCGCGGGCCTCACCGGCGTGTGGCTCGACTGGCAGGAGGGCGCTGCCAACCCGCGCAAAATCTGCGCGATGGGCGTGCGGTGCAGCCGCTGGGTCACGCTCCACGGCCTGGCCCTCAACGTCAACACTGACCTCAGCTACTTCGGCTACATCGTGCCCTGCGGCATCACCGACAAGGCCGTTACCTCCATGCAGGCCGAGTTAGGCCACGCCGTGCCCGTCGAAGAAGTGCAGGAACGCCTGCTGGCCGCCCTGCTCACGCAGTTCGACGCCTCGCTGGCACCTACCTCGCTAGCCTCCAGTTTTTTGCCTACTTTATGAAGCAGGATATCTCTTTTGACCCCGTGGAGGGCGTGTCCATCGCCATTGTGCCCGACAGTGTTGCTGGCGCTGTGGAGGGTGATATCACCACCTGGACGGTTTACTTGCTAAACAGCAACGACACGCCGCTCGAAAACGTCCTCATTGCCGCCGATGGCTACGGCACCCAGCCCACCGGCGAAGCCGTGCGCACCTCCACGCTGCGCTACCACTTCGGGCAGGTTGGGCCGCAGTCGGCCACCCCGGTTGAGCTGATTGACCCCGCCGTTTTTCACCTCACCAATCAGTATTGGGTGAGCTATTACCAGGGCGGACGGATTTTTGATAAGAAATTTCTCTTCGTGCCCGATGCCATTGTGCCGGCCAATCTCAGCCCACTCGCCCTGCTCGACGGCCGGGCCGGCGTGCTACACGGCTAGCCGCCCTCTTTGCCAGTAAATTGCGTACATGAATTACCCCAGCTGCTACTTGATAATGACGAGCCTGTTACAACTTACGACTCCTGTTATCGGGGACCATTTCAGTGTGTATCTGGGCCTGGCGGGCCTGTGGGCGTTGCTGGTGGCGATGTTTGCCGTGCCTTCCATCGTGCACATCGCCCACCTCAAAAACCTGCTCGACACGCCCAATGGCCGCACGGTCCATCAGTCGCTTACGCCACGCCTGGGCGGGGTGGCAGTATTTGCGGGCTTTATGTCGGCCCTCACCATCTTCGCCCCGCTCAATAATGGTGTGAAGGAGCTGCTGGCTGGCTGCATCATCCTCTTCTTCGTGGGTCTTAAAGATGACCTGGTGACCATCTCGGTAGCCAAAAAATTTGTGGGCCAGCTGCTGGCCAGCGGTGTCGTGATGATAATGGCCGATGTGCGCGTCACGAGTTTTCAGGGTATCCTGGGCATCTATACGCTGCCCGTGGGCGTCAGCTACGCCTTCACCTTTGTGATGATTATCGGCATCACCAACGCCATCAACCTCATCGATGGCCTCGATGGGCTGGCGGGCACCATCGTCCTCATTCTCACTGGCACGTTTGGGTATTATTTCTATCGCTACGGCGGGGCTGCCTTCAGCAACTACGCTTTCGTAGCCGTGTGCCTCATCGGTGGTATGCTGGGTTTTTTGCGTTATAACTTCCATAAGGCCAGCGTATTTATGGGCGACACGGGTTCCCTTGTCTGCGGTTTCATTGTGTCAATTCTGGCCATCCAGTTTATCGAATTGGGTAGCCGTACCGGGCAGCCTTTCGGCAACGTGGCGCCGGCCGTAACCCTGGGCGTGCTCTTCGTGCCGCTGTTTGATACGCTGCGCGTATTCATCCTGCGCATGGCGGCTGGCCGCTCGCCCTTCTCCCCCGACAAAAACCACGTGCATCACCGCATTATGGCGATGGGCTTCCCCCAAATCAGCACGGTACTGCTGCTGGGCCTGCTCAATATTGTGGTAGTATTGTTCGTTATCAATTTCTACTACCTGGGTAATCTGCCGCTCATTGCCATCCTGGTGCTTTTCTCCGTGTTGCTCAGCGTATTCCTGGGCGTGTACCAAAGCCGCGCCGCCCGTCGGCAGGTAGCCACGCCTTCCTGATTTTGGATGGCATGTTAGTGACTGCGGGCTGCTTCTTTTCTCGTTGCCGCCGCTCCGGGGCATGGCTGGCTTGGCTGCTGTTAGGGTGGCTGCCGCTGCTGCCGGCCCACGCCGCCGAGTACCAGCCTCTGCCGCCCGCCGCCACTACTGGCCTCGCCCCCGACGACTGGCTGCTGCACGATGCCGCCGGCAACCGCCTCATCCTGTACCTGCCCGGCTACCACGCTCCGGCGCACGCCTATTATCAGTGGGTGCGGTTCGTGCCCCGGCAGCCCTTTGTGCTCTCCTTTTCGGCAGCACCCGGGCTGAGTATTTTCCTAGATAATCAGCTGGTGTACACGGCGGCCATGGCCGGCCGCTTTAGCTTCGACTTGGCCCAGTCCGTTGCGCCCGACCGCCTCGCTCGGCCACATCTACTGGCCGTGTGGCAGCCTGAGGGCTATCCCGTGCTACGCTCCTTCAGCGCCGAAACTAGTGCGCCCGCGCGGCCGGCGGCCGCTACCGCAACAGCGACCAGCCTGCCGCCGCGCCTGCAATTGCGCTTGCCGCCCGGTCAGGGTACCAACGTGCTGCTGCTGCTACTGCTCGTAGTGGGCGTGCTCTACGGGGTGGTGCGCAGCACTTACCCCACGGGGCTAGGGCGTATTTTAGAGGTAAATGAGCTTTTCGGCAGTTCGGCCGACCCGCAGAGTTTTCTCACGCGGCCTGCCTTCACGTGGCTTAACATGGGGCTGGTGGTCTTGTTCTCGCTATCGCTGGCTTTGCTGCTCACGGCCTTGCACACTGATTTTAGCAGCTTGCCCTTGCTTCAGCGGGTGCTCGATGTGCCCGAGTCGGCTATTGTGGCTCGTGTATTTCTCTACACTGGCCTTATTCTCAGCTTTATAATCGGCAAGTACGTACTGGTCGAATTGCTCAGCTATATCTTCGACCTGCGCCTGCTCGTCAACCTGCACTACCGCGAGTTCTTGCGCACCACCCTGCTGCTGGGCTTGCTGGTGCCCGTGGTACTGCTGCTGTATCTCGGACTGAACGCCCGCTGGCCCGCTGTTGTTGGGCTAGCCAATGGCTGCGTGCTGTTGCTACTCACTGCTACAGTGCTACGCGTGGCCCGAACGCTGCACCAGCGGGCCTCCCTTCTTAATCTTCATTTGTTCGCGTACCTTTGTGCTACCGAAGTACTGCCTCTGGCCGTATTATTGAAGCTCATTGTGTTTACGTACCCCGCGTAAGCAATACCAAGGCCCTCGGGCAAGGATTACTTTTCTCCTATAGTTCTAGCGTTACCCCTTTACTTCTTTCTATGGCCGAGAGCGCAGCACAGCCGGGTCTGGACCGGCACGCCCAGCCCATTCGCAGCATCCTGGTTACCCAGCCCAAACCAGCTACCGACGTTTCGCCTTACTCTACCCTGGCTGAGAAATACGGTATTCGCGTAGACTTCCGGGAGTTTATCGACGTGCAGGGGGTACCCTACAAAGACTTCCGCAAGGACAAGGTCAACATCCTGGAGCACACGGCGGTTATCTTCACCAGCCGCAATGCCGTGGACCACTTCTTCCGCATCTGCCAGGAAGCTAAGCTGGAAATGCCCGCCGAGATGAAGTACTTCTGTATTTCGGACCAGACGGCCAATTACCTCCAGAAATACATTGTGCTGCGCAAGCGCAAGCTCTTCGTGGGCCTGCGCACGGCCGCCGACCTGTTTGAGGTTATCAAGAAGCACAAGGGTGAGAAGTTCCTGTATCCGTGCTCCGACATTCGCAAGGACGACCTGCCCGAGTTCATGCGGGCCAATAACCTCAAGTTCACGGAGGCCGTCATCTACCGCACGGTAGCCAGCGACCTGTCCGACCTGGCCGAGGTGAAGTACGATTGCCTGGCTTTTTTTAGCCCCTCCGGCATCAGCTCGCTGTTCGTCAACTTCCCCGATTTCACCCAGGACGGCACCCGCATTGCCGCCTTCGGCCCCACCACGGCTAAGGCCGTCCGTGATGCCGGCCTGATTCTTGACATTGAGGCACCCATGCCCAATGCCCCGTCCATGACGGGCGCCATTGAGGCGTATATCCGCCAGCACGCCGCGCAGTCGGGCATGGCAGTGGGTAAAGACAAGTCGGCCAGCAGTTGATGGAACCCATTTACGCGCTGGCCGATTACATGCTTTAGCCAGTCGTTTCTTTTCTGCGTGGGTAGCGTATAGAGGTCGGTTGGTAGTTACATTTGAACGTAGGTTGTTTTGGCTGCCTGCTACCTTTTCCTTCTTCTCCCGTCCCTTTCTTCGTAGCCCCTATGAAAGGAATTGTACTTGCTACGCTGCTAGCGGCGATGGCGGTTCCGGCGCTAGCCCAACAGCAGCCGCAGTTCACCCACTACGGCCTCAACGGCATGTACCTGAACCCGGCCTACGCTGGAATCAAGGGACAAACGGAGGTCAACGTCATCGGGCGCTACCAGTACCTGAGCCTTGGCAATTCGCTGGGAGACGATAACGGCTCGCCGCGCACGGGCATGGTCTCGGCTTCGATACCCATTCTGCCACTTAGCGGTGGGCTGGGTCTCGTCGTTTATTACGACCAGGCCGGCGTGACGAAGATGACCAATGCAGCGCTGTCGTACTCACAGCACATCAAGCTGGGGCGCGGCCGGCTGGGTATTGGCATCCAGGGCAGCTACACCTACATCGGTAAGGGTACCTACCGGGCCATCGACCCGCTCGACGTCAATATCCCCGCCAACGCCTCCGACCACAAGTACGACGCGGGCGCGGGCATCTGGTACGAAGCCCCCAAATTCTACGCTGGCCTGAGCGTCAATAACCTGCTTCGCTCAGAATATTCTTTCAAAAGTAACGGCACCGTAGGCATCGCCAGCCAATACCTGGGCGAGAACCACGCTTACTTCACCACGGGCTACAATATCGAGGCTTCGTCCAGCGTTACGGTCACGCCGATGGTATTAGTAAAAGCCGTATTGCCAGGCAGCTACGACACCAAAAGTAAGTACGACAACGAGCACAACTACTCGGTTGAGGCTGGGGTAAGAGCCACACTCAACGACCAGTTTTGGGCCGGCCTCAACTACCGCTACGACGAATCCATCTCCGGCCTGCTCGGCTACGGCTTCGGCCCAGACAACCGCTACCGCATTGGCTACGCCTTCGACTTCATCGCCTTCAATCAAGCCGCTCGCGCATTCAGCTCTCACGAAATAATGCTTTCTCTGCGCCTCCCTAAAGCAGTGCCGCTCACCCGCCCGGCCATTCGCACTCCCCGCTACAGTTTTTAGCGTAGCTAAAAAGTTAATTTTTACCGGAGTAGGCCCTTAAAACACGGCCTTGATTGCATCTAACTTAGGATTTTAGGGTCATTTAACGAGTTTTTCGCTACGCTCAGCGAAATAGGGGCTTTGGCGCCTACAGGCCATATTGTGTGGCTACTTGGAATACCGTAGATTTGCCAATAGTTACTCAACTTGCCCCAATCGCAGCCTGATTATAAATTAGTTCTTTCTTCCTATTATGAAAAAATTTCTGGTATTACCCCTAATCGCCTTATCGGGGGTATTTCTGGGTGGCTGTTTTACTAAAAACTTCCAAGGCGACCTGGTAGGCACCGACGACCGGCCCATTTTCAACCCGCAGGAGGTCCCCTTCGGCATGGTTCCCTGCCCCGGCGGCACGTTCCACATGGGCCAGACCGACCAAGATATCTCGGCGTCGATGGTCAACATGAACAAGCAGGTGACCATCGCCGGCTTCTACATGGATGAAACCGAAATCACGAACAACGAATACCGTCAGTTCGTGAATGCTATTATGCAGGATTCGGTAGAAGCATTGGGTGAGGACTATATTAAAACAGAGCTTTATCCTGACACCACCGTGTGGGTGCGCGACTTCACCTACCACATGGGTGACCCGCTGCTTGAGTACTACTACTCGCACCCCGCCTTCGACGACTACCCCGTGGTAGGGGTCGACTGGTTTGCCGCCCGCTACTTCTGCAGCTGGCGCACCAAATACAAGAACACGACCGCCGAGGAAACCGGCGACGCCCCGTACCCCAACTTCCGCCTTCCTTCCGAAGCCGAGTGGGAATACGCCGCTCGCGGTGGCCGTGAAGGCGCTACCTTCCCCTGGGGTGGCCCCTACGTTCGCAACACCAAGGGGTGCATGCTGGCGAACTTCAAGCCGGGCCGAGGCGATTACGCTTCCGATGGCTACGCTTACACGTCGGAAGTAGGCTCCTACTTCCCCAATGATTTTGGTCTGTACGACATGGCCGGCAACGTATCCGAGTGGTGCGATGACGCCTACATGGAAGCTTCGGTGCCGGTGGTTTGGGACTTGAACCCCACAAACCCCGACGATAATGAGCCCCGCAAAGTAGTGCGTGGCGGCTCGTGGAAAGACATTCAGTATTTCCTCGAAACGGGTACCCGCAATTTTGAATACCAGGATTCGGCCCGCTCCTATATCGGTTTCCGCTGCTCCATGATTCAGATTGGCATGGGCACCAACCGCCGCCTGAACTAACCTCCCTCGTAGTCCAATTCATCCCTTTCCCTTTCTTTTAAAATAAGCTTTACTAGCTTTCAACTCACAATGGCTGTTAAGAAAAGTTTTCTCTACGACGATGTAATGCCTAAAGTATATGGCATTGGTGCAGCAGTAGTTATCATCGGCGCACTGTTCAAAATTCTTCACTGGAAAGGCGCCGACATCATGCTGATGGTAGGCCTGGGCACCGAAGCCGTTATCTTCTTCCTGAGCGCATTCCAGCCCCACCAGGCTGAAACCGACTGGGCTTTGGTTTACCCCGAATTGAGCGAAGGCTATGACCCTTCGACCAACGATAACCGCTTCCGCGAAAAGACTCCGGCTCCCAACGGCCTCACCGGCAAGCTGGATGACATGCTGAAGAATGCCAACGTTACCCCCGAGGCCCTCACCAACCTGGGCCAGGGCCTGAACCGCCTCAGCGCTACCACCGCCCAACTGGGCAAGCTCGGCGAGGCTACCAACGTAACCGACGAGTACACCCAGAAAGTACGCACGGCGGCCCAGTCGCTTGACGGCATCAACAAGGCTTACGCCAATACGGTAGACGCCATTACTTCGCTTTCGAACGCTACGGGCGATGCCAAAGAGTATCACCTGCAAGTGCAGAACGTAACCAAAAACCTCGGCGCCCTCAACGCGGTGTACGAAATGGAGTTGCAGGATGCCAACACCCACCTCAAGTCGATGAACCAGTTCTACGGTACGCTCGGCAAAGCCATGGAAAACATGGTGCAGGCTGGTAAAGACACTGAGAACCTCCAGCATCAAGTGGCCGACCTCACCGGCAACCTGTCGTCGCTCAACCGCGTGTACGGCAACATGCTGAACGCCATGCGTGCCGGCGCCACTAGCTAAGCGAGCTAAAGTATTTTAATCGCTTATACTACCACAATTTAGCAATATCTCTAGCAGATGGCAGGCGGAAAAGAAACACCGCGGCAGAAGATGATTGGCATGATGTACCTCGTGCTAACCGCTCTGCTGGCGCTTAATATTAACTCTGCAATTTTGCAGAAATTCGTTCTCATCGATGGCAGCCTTGTCGATGTGAACGCCAAAACCGATAAGAGTGCCGAAGGCACGATTAAGGGCATTCAGGAGGCCGTAGCTAAAAACCGCAACCAGGCAGCCGACCAGGCCGTGCTGAAGCAAAGCGAGGAAATCCGGGCCAAGACCAAGGAGATGACCGCCTACCTGCAAGACGTGCGCACCAAGCTCCAGAATGCCACTGAAAACGCCGGTAGCAAGAACGAGTACAAGAACATGGAGGCTACCGACAAAGTAGCCATCACCATGCTCGGCGGCAAAGGAGACGGCCTGGCCTATCCCTTGCAGAAGAAGCTGAACGAGTACTCCGACTACATCAAGCAGTATGTGCCCGACGCCCAGCCACTGGCCCTCGACGCTAAGGCTGACTCCCGCATCACCGACCCCGAGCAGAAGAACAAGAGCTTTGCGGAGTTTAACTTCGAAAGTACCCCGGTAGTAGCGGCTCTGGCCGTACTGAGCCAGAAGGAAACGGAAGTGTTGAAGTACGAAGCCGACGCCTTGCAAAAGCAAGCTGAGAAGGTCGGTGCCAAAACCATCGTATTCGATAAGCTGGGCGCTTTTGCCTCGGCCGAGTCGAACACGGTTGCCGCTGGTACCAAGTACAAAGCAGAGTTATTCCTGACGGCTGCCGCCAGCGGCCTGAAGCAGAACATGACCTACAATGGCAGCACGCTGGCCGTTGACCCCAAGACCAACCACGGCAAAATCGAGTTTACGGCTAAGCCCGGCAACTTCGACGCTGCTGGCAACGCTAAGGCTAGCTGGACTGGTAGCATTCGCATCAACCAGAACGGCCGCGATACCACGTTCAAAGTGACGGTACCCTACACCGTTACAAAGCCAGTAATGCAGATTCAGTCGGCTTCGGTGCAGGCACTGTACTACAAGTGCGGCAACAAGCTGAGTGTACAGGTGCCAGCCCTTGGTGCCCAGTATCAGCCTAGCTTCTCGGCCTCGGGTGCCTCGGTTATCAGCGGCCAGAAAGGCGACGTAACACTGGTGCCCAACGCCCGCGAAGTGACCCTGAACGTGAGCAGCGGCGGTAACGCCATTGGTTCGCAAACCTTCAAGGTTCGCCCCATTCCGAACCCCACCATCAAGTGTTTTGCCGGTGGCAGCGAAGCCAACGAAAAGCAGGGAACTCCCGGCCTTCAGATTCGGTCTATCACGCTGCGTGCTATTCCGGACCCTGGCTTTGCCACCTTCCTGCCCGAGGATGCCCGCTACCGGGTATCGCGCTTCACGGCCGTACTGGCTCGTGGCAAGCGCCCGGTAATCGGCCCGAAGACTATCAATGGCCCGCAGGGTGATTTCAGCGATATGACGGGTGCCTATAAAGAAGGTGACCGTTTGTTCATCGAAGTACAGGGCGTGCAGCGCATGAACTTCCAGAACCAAACGGAGGATGTGAATATGACCCGCACGTTCAACATCCCGCTGCAATAAGGTAATTACGTAATTCGTTAGCTTTAAAAATTCTATTATGACCCGCTATTTCAAGGCACTGCCCTTCACCGCTGCGGCCCTTATGGTCGCGCTGGTGGGCCGGGCGCAGGAGCAGGCTACGTCGACCGCTACGACGGGTGCCATTCGCCAAATTCCGGTTTCCGACCAGATGTTCCGCAAAACCATCACGCGGGCCATTGACCTGCGTGAGAAGCAAAACCGCCCGATGTTCTCGGATGGCAAGGAAATCAGCCGGGTTATTATAGATGCGGTAAAGCGCGGCGAACTGACGGCTTATAAGAACGACTCAGTAACCTCGACGTTCACGCCGAAAGAAATGTCGTCAAACATGTCGTACGCCATTGATGCGCCCATCAGCGCGGATGCCGATGGCGGTGACTGGGGCGCAACGCCGGCTCCAAAAAGCACCAAGAAAGCTGCTCCTGCCAACGATGGCTGGGGCGCGCCGGTCGCTTCGGCTCCTTCAACCACCAAAAAGGTGAAGGTGCTCGACAGCAAAGGCAAGCCGGTGAAGAAGAACGGCAAGTATGTATACAAGACGGTGAGCACTACTTCGGTAGCCCCTGTCGCGCTGGCCCCTCCCGCTACGTCGGCCGAGTATCGCCCCAAGGACCTCTACCAGATGGAGCTAACCGAGGAAATGATATTCGACAAGAAGCGCTCGCGGATGTACCACCAGATTAAGACGGTGACGCTGAAGCTGCCTTCTACGCTCTCGACCAACACGTCGGGCCTGGAGAAAACGGTAGCTACGTTCAAGTATTCGGACTTGGTAAAGGTGTTCCGCAACAATCCGCAGCAAGCCATCTGGTTTAACGCGCAGAATGATGCCCAGCACAAGAACCTGGCTGATGCGTTTGAACTGTGGTTGTTCAACTCGTACATCGTGAAAGTGTCGAACCCCTCGGGTGACGACTTGGCTACCCAGTACGGCAGCGAGCGCGAAGGCCTGTTGGCTGCTCAGCAAACTGCTGCTGACCTCGTTGAATACGAGTACAGCCTGTGGAGCTTCTAGACCGCAGATTTAACGGATGAAACGGATTTCGCGGATACGCCCGCTGACGCGGGCTGACTAGCCAAATACGTTTTAATAAGGCAACAAAAAAGCCCCAGCTAAGTAGTTGGGGCTTTTTTGTTGCCTTATCGTAATGTGAAGGTTGAAGAAGTGTTGCCCTGCTTAGCTAGACCTGTTGTGCTTAGCTTAGTCAGCCCGCGTTAGCGGGCTTCTCCGCGAAATCCGTTTCATCCGTTAAATCTGCGGTCTGGTTGAAGTAGCTTAGGAGTACTTTGGCTTTGGCTTTGCCGACTTCGGTTTCTAGCTCGGCTTGGGTTAGCTCCTTAATTTTCTTGACAGACTTAAACTTGTTCAGGAGCTTGTCGGCGGTGATGGGGCCGAGGCCTTTAACGTCGGTAAGCTCCGTTTTGAGGGTGGCGGCGTCGCGGGTGTTGCGGTGGAAAGTGATGCCAAAGCGGTGAACCTCGTCGCGCATACGCTGGAAGAGGCGCAGGCTTTCGCTCTTCTTGTCGATGTAGAGGGGTAGGGGGTCGTTGGGGACGTAGATTTCCTCCAGGCGCTTGGCGATGCCGATGATGGCCATCTGGCCCCAGAGGTTGAGGTCTTTGATGGCCTTCACGGCCATGCTGAGTTGACCTTTGCCACCGTCCACTATGATGAGTTGGGGGAGGCTAGCACCCTCATCGACAAGGCGGCGGTAGCGACGCGTGACGACCTCGTACATAGTGTCGAAGTCGTTGGGGCCGACCACCGTTTTGACGTGGTAGTGGCGGTAGTCCTTCTTGCTGGGGCGAGCATTGCGGAAGCACACCATTGCCGATACTGGATTGTCGCCCTGGAAGTTCGAGTTATCGAAGCACTCGATGTGCTTGGGTAGCTCCGTGAGGCGCAGGTCTTTTTTTATTTGCTCCATGATGCGCACCTCGTTCACATCCTTGCTCTTCTCGTTCATGCTCTCTTTTTCCTTGCGGGCGTAGAGTACGTTTTTGAGGCTAAGCTCCAGCAGCTTGCGCTTGTCGCCGATTTGGGGCACGGTAAACGTGACACCGGGTAGGGGCAGGCCTTCGACGGGCACGTTGGTAAGCACTTCCTTCGCTTCGCTCTCAAACTCTTGGCGGAGCTGCATGATGAGCGGAGCCAGGATTTCGGCGTCGGTTTCGTCCAGCTTTTTGGTCAGCTCCAGATTTTGGGTGAGGATGATGCTGCCGTTCATCACCTTGAAGTAGTTGACGAAGGCTGCCTTCTCGTTGGAAGCGATGGCGAACACGTCGATGTTGGTGAGCGTGGCGCTCACAATGGTGCTCTTAGCCTGGAAATCATCGAGCTTATCCAGCTTTTGCTTGAACTGGTGGGCTAGCTCGTACTGCATTTCTTGTGCAGCGGCGGTCATCTTGTCGCGGAAGTACTGCTTGGGCAGGCGCAGGTCGCCGCCCAGTATCTGGCGGATTTGCTGGATGTACTGATTGTAAGTCGCCTCGTCCTCCTTGTTCTCGCACGGGCCTTTGCAGTTGCCGATGTGGTATTCGAGGCACACCTTAAACTTGCCAGCGGCCACGTTTTCGGGGCTCAGGTTGTAGGTACAGGTGCGGAGCGGGTACAGGGCTCGGATAAGCTCCAGCAGCACGTTGAGCGAGCCCTGGTGGGCGTAAGGGCCGAAGTACTGGCCATCGCCGGGCTGCTTGTTGCGCGTGGGAATGAGGCGCGGAAAGCGCTCCTTGGTCAGCAGCAGGTAGGGGTAGGTCTTGCCATCCTTGAGCAGGATGTTGTACTTAGGCTGGTGCTGCTTGATGAGGTTGTTTTCGAGCAAAAACGCATCCGACTCCGAGTTGACGATGGTGAACTCGATGCGCTGGATGTTTTTGACGAGCTGCTGGGTCTTCTTGTTGTGGTCCTGCTTGGTGAAGTAGCTGCTCACGCGCTTGCGCAGGTCCACAGCCTTGCCCACGTAGATGATGCCCTCATCATCGTAGTAGCGGTACACGCCGGGCTGGTGAGGCAGGCGGTTTATCTGTTCTTGTAGTTCGGGTTTGGCTGCCATAGACCGCAGATTTAACGGATTTAACGGATTGCGCGGATACGCCTGCTGCGCAGGCTGGCTGGCTCCGGTGGGCTGTTACGTGATAGAACACGCGACAGCTGGCAAAAGTAGCCGGAGCATCCGGCATCTACCACCAACGAGGTGTAAGAACATGTTCACCTCCTCTCGTTCCAAAAGCGTAGCCAGCCCACGCAGTGGGCGTATCCACGAAATCCGTTTAATCCGTTAAATCTGCGGTCTAGATGTCCTTGTCGTCGAGGTCGTCGAGGTTGGGCTGGGCCATCTTCTGGTCGCTGGGGATGGTGTCGCGCTGGCCGGCTCCGTAGTACTTCGAGCAGTCCAGTTCGATGGTGAGCGGCGCGGCGGGCGCGGGGAAAGGGCCGGTGTCCACGTCGAGCGACTTATCGGCGTACACCTTCTTCATAAAGATGCCGTAGAGCGGTAGGGCCAGCCGGGCTCCCTGGCCGTAGGCGCCGGTGCGGAAGTGGATGCTGCGGTCTTCGCCGCCAATCCACATGCCACACACGAGGTTGGGCGTGATGCCCATAAACCACGCGTCGGAGTAGTTGGAAGTAGTGCCGGTTTTGGCCCCGATAGAGGTGTTGAACTTGAAGCCGGTGTGCAGGATGGTGCTGGTGCCGCCCGGCTCGGTGGTGCTGGCTTGCAGCATATTAGTCATCACGTAGGCCGTTTCTTCGCTAAGGGCTTCTTTGGTGGCAGCCACAAAGCGGCGCAGCTCGTTGCCGTTCTTATCCTCAATGCGCGTCACCATGATGGGGCCGGTCCACACGCCTTTGTTCACGAAGGTGCCATAGGCCCCGCACAGCTCATAGATGCTGCAATCGGAGGCGCCGAAGCCCACGGCTGGCACCGGGTCGATAGGTGAGGTGATGCCCAGGCGCTTAGCGTAGGCCACCACCGTTTCGGGGCCCAGCTTGTACACTAGCCACGCCGTAATGGAGTTCATGGACTTAGCCAGCGCCTGCCGTAGCGTGAAGGTGCGGCCCGAAAAGCTGCCCTCAAAGTTGTGCGGCGTGTAGGGCGGGCGGCCCGCCGCGCCGGGGAAAGTAGTAGCCACGTCGGGCCGCGGAAAGCACGGCGAATACCCCTGGTCAATGGCCGCTGTGTACACGATGGGCTTGAACGTGGAGCCCGGCTGACGCTTGCCCTGCCGCACGTGGTCAAACTTGAAGAACTTGTAGTTAGGGCCACCTACCCAGGCTTTTACGTAGCCGTTGAGCGGGTTTACGGCCATGAAGCCGGCGCGCAGGTAGCGCTTGTAGTAGGCCAGCGAATCCATCGGCGACATGAGCATTTCCTGCTCGCCCTGCCACGAGAACACCGGCATGCGGTACTTGTGGTTGAGGTAGTAGTTCACCGAGTCTTTGTTGCCCTCGTAGCGCTCCATCAGCGACTTGTAGCGCTGGGTGCGGCGCATGGCTGTTTCGAGGAAGCGCGGGATGACCTTGCCGTTCTCGTCGCGCCAGGGTAGCTGGCCCTTCCAGTGGGCCGAAAACCACTTCTGCTGCAACGACAGGTGCTCGGTCACGGCCTTCTCGGCGTAGGTCTGCATCCGCGAGTCGAGGGTGGTGTAGATTTTGAGGCCGTCGGCGTAGAGGTCGTGGTCGGTTTCCTTGGCCCAGGCTTGCAGGTACTTAGCCACCTCGGTGCGGAAATAGGGGGCCAGCCCCTGCACCGAGCTCTCGACGCTGTAGTGCAACTTGATGGGCTGGGCGGTATCCTTCACCATCTGGGCTATCGGCAGGTAGCCGGCATTGGTCATTTGCCGAAGCACCCAGTTGCGGCGGCGCTTGGAGCGCACCGCGTGCAGCACAGGGCTAAAGCGCGATGGTGCATTCACAATGCCCACCAGCGTGGCCGACTCAATAGTGGTCAGCTGCTTGGGGTTTTTATTGAAAAACGTCTTGGCCGCCGTGTTGATACCGAAAGCGTTGGAGCCGTAATCCACGGTGTTGAGGTACATCCGCATGATTTCGCGCTTCGTGTAATTGCGCTCCAGGCGGATGGCCAGCAGCCACTCCTTGGTTTTGGTGATGAGCAGGCCCAGCTTGCCGGGTCCGTTGAGCGAGCCGTCGTTGAGGTTGCTTTCCTCGCCGGGGCGGGTTTTGAACAGCACCTTGGCTACCTGCTGGCTCAGCGTGGAGCCGCCGCCGCTGCGGCCCAAACCGGCCACGGCCCGCATGATACTCTTGAAGTCGATGCCCGAGTGTTCCTCAAATCGCACGTCCTCGGTAGCAATGAGCGCGTCGATAACATTCTGCGGCAAATCTTTATAATCGACTGGCGTGCGATTTTCGCGGAAGTACTTGCCTAGCAGTACGCCATCGGCCGAGTAGATTTCGGAGGCCAGCTCGCTCTTGGGGTTTTCGAGCGTCTTGAGATTGGGCATTCGCCCAAACAGGTTCATGAAATTGATGCTGACCGCGCCCACGTAGAGCAGCGTGGCCAGCGTGCCCCCCACAAACAGCACCCACATGGTACGCGTGAAGGCCTCGAAGCGCCCCTTGCGGGGCGGCGGTGGTCCCCGGCGAACGGGCGGTGTAGAGCGGGCCGGGGAGGAAGAAGAAGTAGGCATTTTAAGGAAGCGGAGAAGCGGAAAAAAGGCGGCGCGGGCGCTGTAACTGGTACCCGGAGCCCGGCCTGCGCCTTAATTCCAGATTCGCCTATTGGTAAACCTTCTGGTAAAATTGTTGGTAGCCGGCGAGGTCGCCCCCGGCCTCCTGGAGCAGCGTGAGGTTGGCCAGGCTGATGACGAGCGCCTGGTACCCCTGGCCGCGCAGGCGGGCCAGCGGCGACTGTGGCCCGCGCAGCTTGGTAGCATAGCTTTGGGCCACCTTGGCGCCCGGCAAAGACCGGACCACCACCATTTCCTGGTCGGCCCCGAGCGGCTGCGCCGGCTGCACCGCCAGGTTATTGGCCCGGAAAAACTTGCCATTGTACGCAGTAAGCTGGGTAGCGAGGTCGGCGGTGGGCGCGGTGCCCTTGGGGTACACGAGCACCACGGCGTGGGCGGCACTCAGCTGCGTGGCGTACGCCACAGCTGGCGCGGCAGGGGCCGCCGGCTCGGGGCTGGCCGGTGCGGGGGAGGCTGCTGCATTGGCCGGCGTGGCGGCGGTCGGTGTAGTAGCGGGTGGCGTAACTGGTGCGGTAGTAGGCTTGCCACTGGTGGAAGTCGGCACAGTAGCCTTCAGGTTTGCCGGGCTGGCATTGGGGGTTGCCGGGACTACCGGGTCAGCTAAGAGGTTGGTTGCTTTAGCGCCTTGAGCAGCCTTGTCAGAGGCAGCAGCGGGCGTCGGGGTGGGCACCAGCGGCTTGTACGGCGACTCATCTTCGGCGTATAGAATGCGCATCCGGTTTTCGACCTCGCCGGGCCGGAACTGCGACACCACGGGCTTTTCGGTAGAGGCCAGCGCGCCGGTGAGTTGCCCAGCTTCGGCCTTCTGGAAAGCCCCGGCCAGCGCCTGTGCTTGCGGCACGAGCGGGCTATCGGGGTAGTCTTTGGCAAACTGCGCCACCGAAGCGCGCACTGCCACCGGCGGCTGCGTGCGAATGGCTAGTAGCAACTTCAGGTAGGCCACCCGGTCGGTGAGGTCGCTCTTGGGATATTGCTTTTCGAGGCGGGCCACGGCGGCCTTGGCGCGGGTAAAATACTGGTCTTTATACAGCGTAAAGGCCGAGTCGAGCCGCGCGGCCACGGCGTTGTGCAGGGCGCGCTCGTGCTCGCGGTAGAGCGGGTCGGCGATGAGCTTGGCGTAGGTGGAGGCCGGAAACTCGCGCTGCAAGGCGGCGGCGTACTGCGCGGCCTTGGCGGGGTCGGGCAAGTCCTTGTAGTAGAGGTAGAGCAGGTAATCGGCATCGGGGGCGTGCGCGCCGCGTGGGTAGCGGGCTACCTGGCCGGCGTAGGTTTCGTAGCCACGCTGCTTTTCCTTGAGCAGCTCCTTGTAGATGCCGCCCAGCTCGTACATGGCGGTTTCTATCTGCTTATCAGAAGCTTCGAGCTGGCCCGGCGTGGTGGGTAGGTCCTGGCGGTACTTGGTTACCAAGTCGTTTTGGGCGGCCAGCGGGTCAACGGGGGCGGCGGGCGTGGCTGGGCTGGCCCCGGTGGCGTCGCCGTTTACGCGGGTCTGGTCGTTGCCGGTAATGCTGACGGGCGCGCCACCGTTCTGCGGGGCGTTGGGCGAGTTGCTGGGCGTGAGGATTGTACGCCAGTTGTCTTGCAGTTTGCGGTCGCCCCACAGCCGCAGAAAGTCACCCCGCGCCGTAGCCAGCGAGGTCGGATTATCAAAATACCACTGCGCGCCGCTGGCCACCGCCGTGGTGGCATCGAAGGCATTGGGGTTGCTGATGTCGCGCTGGTTGCCACTGAGCGCGCTGGGCGTGCCGGTGATGCGGCTGGCATCGGCGCGCGCCTTTTGGGCTTGGGCTTTTTGGGCAGCCAGGGCTTTGGCCTCGGCTTGGCGCTTAGCCTCTAGCTCGGCGGCGGCGTAAGTGTTCAGGCGCTTATCCAGCTCGGGGGCGGGCAGCTTGGCGAGGGCTTGCAGGCTGTCCTGCGTTTCGATGATGACGTACTGCTTGGCGAAATCCTTGAGAATGTCGGCCCGTTCTTTGGTGGCGGCGAACAGCGGGTTTTCCTTGGGCATGGCCTGCACCGTGCTGTCGTAGTAGGCGGCAGCCAGCGGGTATTTGCGCAGGTTTTCGTAGTAGATGCGGCCGGCCAGCAGGTAGGTGTAGCCCTTCTGCGACTTGCTGACGGTGGGCACCTTGGCTGCCTTGCGGAGCAGGGCCAGCGCATCGCCGTACTGCTGCTGGCGGTAGGCCAGCCGGCCCATTTCGTAGTAGATTTTATCCTGGTACTCCTTGTTCTTCGGGTCCTTCAGCAGCGCAGCAAAGTATTTATCCAGCCGTTCCTTACTCTGTTTATCAAGCTCCGAGACCTGCCCGAGCAGCAGCTTGGCTTGAAAATCAAGCTCATAGGGCGGGTTGTGTTTCAGAATGTCATTAAGTTGCGCGGTAGCCTCCTTGTCCTGGCCCTGCGCCTGGTAGAGCTGCGCCAGGATGAAGCGCGTGCGCGAGCGCTCGTTCTTGGCCGGGATGAGTGGCACGGCCTTTTCCAGCTGGGCAATGGCCAGCTTGGGCTCCTCCACTTGCAGGTAGTATTCGGCGCGGGCCAAGAACAGCTCACGAGCATCCTTGGCTAGCCCCACTTCCTTATCGAGTAAGTCCGATACGGCCTTGGCATTATCGAGCTGCTTGGTAATGAGGAAGCTGCGCATCAGCCCAATCAGCGCCTCCTGCTTGGCAAATGGGTCGCGGCTGGTGCTATTCACGTACTTAAACGTGAGGATGGCGTCGTCAAACTCCATCTTGTAAAAGCGCGACCACGCCACGAGCAGATACGCGTCGTCGGTCCAGTCGGAGCCCGCCCGGTGCTGAATGGGCAGCGACGCCTTCTTGATAACGTCGTTGAGGTCGGCGCGGGTGGCGCGCACCGTGGTGCTGTCCAGAGTGGGGTAGAGGGGCAGCACGCGGTTGTAGTCGTCGTTGCGGCCCTTGTAAAGGGTAGCTTCGGTGGCCCACAGCTTCTCGCGGGCCAGAAAAAAGCCGTTGTCGCGGGCGGCTACGTTGTTGAGCGCGTGGCTCACCAGCGACTTGTCGGAGGCGCAGCCCGCCGCACTTAGCCCCAGCCAGGCCAGCAGCCAAAACCGGTAGTATCTCAGGGAAATAGCGATTTTCAACGTCGAAAGCTGGCTTGGTAAGTAGGTCGCAACGCCGGCCCCGGCGCAAATTGTTCGGCTCTGCCGTCCCTAACGGGCGGCAACCCGTAAAATTACGCCCGGCCCGGCCGAAACCTTCATCCAACGCTTAGCTTTACCGCTACCCAACTGCCTGCCCAAATGGCTACTACCCCACCCACTCCCACCCCCTCCGACGCCAGCGACGACGCCCGCAATAGCTCGGCCCTCGGCAAATTTTCCGGCATCGCCGTGCAGATGATTGCCATCATCGGTCTCAGTACCTGGGCCGGCGTGTGGCTCGACGGCCATTTTCAGACCAAAACGCCCTGGTACACCATTGGCCTCACGCTGACGGGCATCTTCGGCGCGCTGTACCAAGTCATTCGTTCCGCTACTGCTAAGTAAGGCGATGAGCACCTGGGCAGGTCGTTGGGTGTGGGTAATCAGCTGGCTAACTGGCTTATGCGCCTCTTTAGTCAGCCACGCCCAAACGCCTGCTGCCGGCCTTGTTACTACCGACATCATCGTGCTGCGCAATGAGGGCAACCTGCTACCCTTGCAGCGCCTCGACACGCTGCGGCTAGCCACCATGAAGCTGCGCGCCCAGCCCGAGGCGCCGGACCGGTTAGACTTCATTTGGCCCCTGCCGCAGGAAGTGGCGGCGTATGCGCCGGCCAGCTTCTTCACTGGTTCCCAGCCGCAGGATACTAAGGCTTTACGCACCCACAACCTGCTGCTGCTGGCCCTGCCCGATGGCCCTGCTACCAACCGCGCCGCGCTCCGCCGCCTGCTGGCTCTGGGTAAAAAAACGGTGGTCATAGTGTTCGACAGCACCGCCCTCACCGCCTTGCCCGAGCTGCGCCAGGCTACCGCCGTGGTGCTGGCCAGGGAGCGTAGCTACCGGGCGGTGAGCCAGGCCGTGCAGGTCATATTTGGTGGAATGAGCGCCGCCGGGCAACTCCATGTGCCACTGGCTGGCTTCGGGCCGGGCCTGCCCACGCGTGGTGGTATGCGGCTGGCCTACGGCACGCCCGTCACCGCTGGCCTACGCGCCAACCTGCCGGGACTCGTTGATTCACTGATGAAAAAGGCGCTGGAGGCGGGTGCGTTTCCGGGCGGGCAGGTAATCGTGGCGCGGCACGGCGTGGTGGCGCTACGCCGCAGCTACGGTGTGCTTGAAGCGCCAGCCAGCCCCACCGCGCCGGCCCAGCCGGTGCTTAACAACACGCTCTACGATTTCGCCTCATTGACCAAAGTAACAGCCGCGCTACCGGCCCTCATGTTGCTGCAAGACCGGGGCCTTTTTGGCCCCGACTACACAATGGGCGCGCTCTTCGACTTCCTGCAAGGCACCAATAAGCAAGACTTGCGCCTGCGCGATGTGCTCACGCACCAGGCGCGGCTGCGGGCGTTCATTCCTTTCTGGCAAGACTACGTGCAGCCCGGCGGCCGCCGGCGGCCCGAGTTTCTGCGGCCCGATTCCTCGGAGGCGTTTCCGCTGCCGGTGGCGGCGGGCGTCTGGGCCAGCCGGGCGCTACCGGGGCAGCTGTACCAAGGCATCGGGGCCTCGGCGCTCAATGCCAAGCCGGGCTACGTGTACTCCGACCTGTCGTTTATGCTTTACCCGTACTACGTGCAAAAAGCGACGGGCCAGCCGCTTGACCAGTTTCTGGCGCGGGAGTTGTACGGTCCGCTGGGGGCTGCTACGCTGGGTTTCAACCCCACGCGGCGGTTTCCGGTCCGGCGCATCGCGCCTACCGAGTACGACTCCGCGTTTCGCCACCAGCTAGTGCGGGGCACGGTGCACGACGAAGGTGCGGCGCTGCTGGGCGGCGTGAGCGGCCACGCGGGCCTCTTCGGCTCGGCCAACGACTTGGCTAAGCTCGTGCAGCTATACCTCTGGCAGGGGCGCTACGGCGGGCAGCAGCTCATCAAAGCTGAAACGATAGCCGAGTACACGCGCTGTCAGTTTTGCCCGGATAACCGCCGGGCGCTAGGCTTCGACAAGCCTGACCCCCAGAACCCGGCCCTGAACGCGGCGCGCAGCGCCAGCCCGCGCAGCTATGGCCACACCGGCTTCACGGGCACGTATTTCTGGGTGGAGCCCGACCTGGATTTGTTCGTGATTCTGCTCACGAACCGCGTCAACCCCACGCGCAACAACGGGAAGCTCGGCGAGCTGGGTGTACGCTCGGCGCTACTCCAGTTGGCTATCGAGAGCGCGCAGCCCTAGCCCAAGGTGCCGCATTACGGCAATGTGTGCAAAATGTGAAGCAGAGGTGCGGCTTTTCTCGAATTTTTTGCATCTTTAGTCGCCCGAAACCGCCCAAGCTACTTAGTGCTGCGGTAGTTGGGTTTTGAGCTGCTTTTTCTGGTCCGTTTGGCTAACCGCTGCTTTGGCGCGGGCTGGCCGCTTATTCTCTTTCCTTTCCTGCTCTTTTCACCACTTTTCTATGAGAAAAATTTACTGGCTACCGCTGGCTTTGCTACCTGCGCTGGGCACCTCCCTGCCAGGGCGCGCCCAAACCAACCCGGCCGCGACGGCGGCTACCGGCTCCATCACCGGCACCGTGCGCCAGGCCTCCGACCGCACGCCGCTGCCGGGCGTCAACGTTATTGTGAAGGGCACCAGCAACGGCACTTCGACCGGGGCTGATGGCCGCTACACCCTGGCCAACGTGCCGGCCGGGGCCACGCTCGTGTTCAGCTTCGTGGGCTACGAGCCGGTGGAGCGCCGCGCCGAGGGCGGCGCGCTCGACATCACCCTCACGGCCAGCAACAGCGACCTCGACGAGGTGGTGGTGCTGGCCTACGGTATCAAGCAGGAGCGGCGCGACCTCGTGACGGCCGTGCAGGAAGTGACCAGCAAAGACATCATCGACTCGCGCCAGACCAACATTGTCAATGCGTTGCAGGGCAAGGTGGCGGGCGTCAACATCACCTCGTCGGGCGGCGGGGCGGGGGAGGGGGCCAGCATCGTCATCCGGGGCGGCACCTCGCTCGACGGCGACAACCAGCCGCTGTTCGTCATCGACGGGATGATAATGGACAACTCGTCCTTCCAGGAAAGCACCGCGCCGGGCGGTGGCTCGGCCTTCAACGGCCTGATGGGCCGCTCGGTGGGCGCCGCCAACCGCGCCGGCGACCTCAACCCCGAGGACATTGCCTCCATGACGGTGCTCAAAGGCCCCGCCGCCGCCGCGCTCTACGGCCTGCGCGCCGCCAACGGTGCGGTGGTCATCACCACCAAAAAGGGCGCGGCGGGCCGCACGCAGCTCAATTTCCGCACCCAGTACTCGGTAGACCAAGTGAACCGGCTACCCAAAGTGCAGGACCAGTACGGCCAGGGCTCGGGCGGCATATTCGATGCCAGCACGCGGGTGTCGTTCGGGCCGCGCTTCCAGCCGGGCCAGCCGGTGTACGACAACCTGGGCAATTTCTTCCAGCGCGGCAACACGTTCCAGAACTTCGTCAACATGTCGGGCGGCTCGGAGAAAGCCAGCTTCTTCGCCTCGGCCTCCAACCTGCGCCAGAACGGCGTGACGCCGCAGAGCCAGTACGATAAGACGACGGTGCGCATCTCGGGCACGGCCCAGATTTCGCCCAAGCTCAGCGTCACCGGCTCGGCGCAGTACCTCAACTCGGGGGCCATCCGGCCGTTGCAGGGGCCAGGCTTGTTTGGCAGCTCGGGCGGCTTTTTGGTGAGCCTGCTCAACTGGCCGCGCAACGACGACGCCCGCAACTACCTCAACCCCGACGGCTCGCGCCGCCGCCTGCTGCCGCTGAGTGTGGGCACCGACGCCGACGCCGACAACCCGTACTGGACGGTAGACAAAAACCCGCAGAGCGACCGCACCAACCGCTTCGTGGGCAACGTGCAGGTGTCGTTTTCGCCCATCAAGGGTCTGACGCTGAGCCACAACATCGGCACCGACGTGTACACCTCGCGCACGCAGTCGGTGCGCGCCGTGGGCACCTCGCAGGTGAATAACCAGAACGGCGGCATTGCCCAAACCGTGGACCAGAACCGCCTCATCACGGCCACCACCCTGGCCACTTACAACCGCAGCTTCCTGGCCGATAAGCTGCGCGGCAGCCTCACGGTGGGCAACACCATTGAGGAAAACAAGGACGAGGCGGTGGACTACATCGGCCTCATTTTTCAGAACCCCGACTTTGTCGGCCTGAACAACACCGTGAACCGGGGCGCTTTGCAGCGCGACCAGACGCGCCACCTCATCGGCAACTTTGCGCGGTTTTCGGCCACGATTTTCGACCAGCTGATTGTGGAGCTGCAAGCCCGCTACGACCAGTCTTCGACCCTGCCCCGGCCCGATGAAGGCAAGATTTTCGGTAAAGGATTTCTCTACGGCTCGGGCGCGGTGGGCTACGAGTTTACCAAAATCCTGGGCCTCGACCAGAACCCCGTGCTGAACTACGGCAAGCTGCGCGCCTCGGTGGCCGAGGTGGGCCGCGACACCGGCCCATACCGCGTGCAGGCCCCGCTGACCACCAACACCTACATCGGCGGCGGTTTTCGCAACGACTTCTACGGCTCCAACCCCAACCTCAAGCCCGAGCGCACCCGCACCTACGAGGCCGGCGTGAACCTCCAGTTCTTCAAAAACCGCCTGAGCCTGGACCTCAACTACTACCGCTCGCGCACCGTGGACCAGCTCATTGCGCCCCGCGTGAGCCAGGCCACGGGCTTCATTCTGCAATACATCAACGGCGGCGTGGTGACCAATGAGGGCCAGGAAATCAGCCTCAGCGGCACGCCCGTGCGCAGCGCCGGCGGCTTCACCTGGGACATCAACGCCAACTTCTACCACAACACCAACAACACCGAAAGCCTGCCCGCGCCTCTCACCGTGGTGTACCAGTCCGATGCCTTCGTGACCGACGTGCACGAGGGTGGGGCCTTCCCCGGCAAGCCCATCTCGGGCATCGCCGCCTCCGATTTCAACCGCGTGACTGATGCCAGCTCGCCCTACTTCGGGCAGGTAATTGTGGGCGCGACCGGCTACCCCTCGGCCAACCCGACGTTCGTGTACGCCGGCAACCGCGCCCCGCGCTTCACCACGCAGCTCACCAACACGTTTGCCTACAAAGGCTTGTCGCTCACCTCGCTGCTCGATTTCCGCGTGGGCGGCGTGGTGGTGAACGGCAACGACTGGTTCCAGACCAACGTGGGCACCTCGCAGCGCACCGCTGACCGCTACAACACCGTCGTCTTCGACGGCGTGGTAGCCCAGCGCGATGCCAGCGGCGCTACCACCTACGTGCCCAACACCCGGCCCGTGGAGTTGAACCAGACCTACTACACCACCATTTTGTCGCGCGTGGGCACGGCCTTCATCGAAGACGGCTCGTGGGCGCGCCTGCGCTACGTCACGCTCAGCTACGCGCTGCCGGCCCGCTGGCTCGGCGGCTCCGCCTCCTACCTCAAGGGCGTGGAGCTGAGTGTCACCGGCCGCAACCTCGTGCTGCTCACCAAGTACAGCGGCGCCGACCCCGAAACGGCAGCGGCTGGCGCGGGCGTGCGCGGCGGCGGCTCGGGCGGCATCGACTACGGCAACATCCCCGGCACGCGCGGCGTGGACATGGGCGTGCGGGTCAATTTCTAAGTCTATAGCGAGTCCTGAATTATGAAAAAATATCTCCTCTGGCTCTCCCTGCTCGGAACCTCGGCTGCCCTGACCTCGTGCGAGAAGTTTCTCGACGTGAATACCAACCCCAACAACCCGGTCGTTTCGACGCCCAACTTCCTGCTGCCCAACGTCATTACCAACGGCATCCAGACGCAGATGTTCACGGCCTTGCGCGTGCCCTACATCACGCAGTACATCGTGAGCCGCACCGCCAACAGCGGCGGCAACGACCAGTACTACTTCACCAATGCGCAGAGCACCAATACGTTCAATTACTCCTACTTCTACTCGGGCGGTAACATCCCGCAGATGATGCAGGCCGCCCAGGCCGAAGGCTCGGTGTACTACGTGGGGGCGGGCAAGATTATGCAGGCGCTCATCCTGGCGCACGTCACCGACATGCTCGGCGACGTGCCCTACACCGAGGCCTACCAGGGCGGGGCCAACTACACGCCCAAGTACGATTCGCAGGAGTCGATTTACGCCGTCATCAATCAACTCTGCGACGAAGGCGTGGTCGAAATGTCGAAGCCCGCTACCGCCAATTTCCGCCCGCTCTACAGCACCTCGCCCAGCGAAAGCGGCGACATTCTCTACAAAGGCGACCCCGCCAAATGGGTGCGGCTGGCCTACGCCCTCAAGGCGCGCCAGGCCCAGCACCTCACCAAAAAGGCCAGCTACGACCCCAACGCCGTGCTGGCCCTTTGTAATAAAGCCTTCACCACCAGCGCCGATGATGCGCAAATAAACTTCATCGTGCCCGTATCGCCGGCCACGAATACTACGAACATCTTCGGCCCCACGCGCGCCAATTTCGGCACGGCCACGTTCTCCACCAACCTCATCAAGTACCTGAACGGCACCACCTTTTCCGGCGTGGTAGACCCGCGCTTCGGCATCCTTACGCCCACCACGAGCACTGGCGCCGACCCCGGCGCGGGCACCGCCACCACCACCAACCTCACGCCCGGCACCACCAACACCACCGACTTCTACGCCAGCTGGTACGCCCGCGACCTCGGCTACTTCGAGGCCATCACCTACCACGAGCTGAAGTTTATCGAGGCCGAGGCGGCCTACCGGGCCGGCAACTCGGCGCGGGCGCTGGACGCCTTGCAAAAAGGCATTCGGGCGCACATGACCAAGGTGGGCGTGGGCGGCTCGTTCAGCGTGCCCACCGTCACGTTTCCCCAGATTTCGACGGCGCAGATAAACGCCTACCTCGCCTCGGCCGCCGTGCCCCAAACGCCCGGTGCCGTGACCATGCGCAGCATCATGGAGCAGAAATACGTTGCCATGTTCCTCAACCCGGATTCGTGGTCGGACCTGCGCCGCTTCGATTTTGACCCCACCATCTACGTCAATCTCGTGTACCCCACCCGCACCGTGAATCCCATCGTGGCGGGCCAAACCGACCCGCTGCGCCGCTACCCGCGCCGCCTGCTGCCGGGTGCCACCGAGGTGCTCTACAACCCTAACGCCGTAGCCAAGCTTTTCAGCGACGCTGGCGCCACCACCAACGACGACTACGTCACCAAGCCGCTGTGGTTTGACCAGAAATAGGGCTTTCACTTTTTCTACTAATCGATTATGAAGCCTTTTTATAAAAACCTGCTCCCGCTGCTGGCTGGGCTAGCCGCCCTGGCTGGCTGCAAAAAGGAGCTGGACGACTACTACACGCCCGTAGCGGCGGCCGGCTACTTCGTGGTGGGCCTGCCCAACGCTACGCTCAGCACTACCTCAACCACCACCTTCGCCGCCAAGTACGCCCCTGGCGAAACCGTGCCCATCCTCGCCGGCTACAACCAGGCCGATAACCCGGCGACCATCACGGTCTTCCAGGCTACCAAAACCGACTCGGCCCAGGTCGGCAGCTACCCCGTCAGCGGCACCTTACTGCCCAGCGCGCAGCTCACCACCCAAACCGTACCTTATAAGGTGCCCGCCACTTACCCCGTCGGCACCGCTGTGCGCGTCGACCTCACGCTCACCTTCCCCGACGGCAGCCAGCGTCTGCGCCGCTTCACCTACCAGGTAGCCAACGCGCCCACGCTGGCCTTCGGCACGCCCACCGCTACCTACCGCAACGGCCTGTCGGCCACTGCCCAGGCTGAAGGCGACCTGATAGGCTACGCCCTCACTATCAACGCGGGTGGCATCTCCACCTCGGCCACGCCCGTGACCAACCTCTTCAAAAACGTGGATAGCCTCGTGTACTACGCCCGCATCGGCGGCACTGGCCCGCGCCTGCGCCAGGGCGTCATCCGCACGCCCACGGCCGGCGTCGAGAACAAGCGCACCATCGACCTGCGCGTGCCGACCGGCGCGGCCGCCGGGGGCGGCGTCACGTTCGAGTTTATCGCCTACGCGCAGTTCACGGCCGCTGGCATCAGCACGCCGCTGCTGCCTATTATCGCCTCCACGCCCTTCAAAACCACCCGCACCGGGCGGCTGGCTTTCGGCGGCGGTATCACCCCCGATTCGCTGGCCTTCAACCTGAACACTGGCCTCAACGAGCCCGCCGCTAACCCCGCCACCGGCAAAGACCTGCAAGTAAGTGGCCTGGCTAGCTCCGGCAGCCTCACCCTGGGCGCTGGCAACACCACCCGCTACTACAAGCTGACGGCCGCCCAACTCACCGCTAATCCCTACGCCACGGCTACCGCCAACGCCGTGGGCAACCTGCTCTACCAGAACACGACCACCGCCGACCTCGGCGCGCCCGCTGTGGGTGATGTCTACGCCGTGCGCCTGCGCGGCGGCCCCGAAGTGATGCTCCTGCGAGTGCTCGCCCTGCGCGCCAGCACCAACGGCGGCGTCGGTCGCCTCCGATTTGAGTACCGTTCTCTGTAGCTCAGAGGCATTTTCAGCAGTTTTTCATAAATAAAAGCCCCGTTGGCCCCGGCCGGCGGGGCTTTTGCGCGCTTCTGTGCCGACCTTTGCGGCCCGGTTTCGACCTGCTGCCCATGAACGCACGCTTTTTCACCCAGTTTACGGCCTTCACGCTGGTCTGCTTAGCAGTCCTTTTCGGGCTGCGGGCGGGCTTCGGTACGGCGGTAGTGCACCCACTGGCGCCGTACGTGGTGGGGGTGATGCTGGCCCTTACGCTGCTGGCCTACTGGCTCACCGCAACCGTCACCCGCAGCTCGCCCGACAACTTCCTCGTGGCCTATTTCGGCGGCGTGGGGCTGCGCCTGGTGATAGGCATCGGCATTATTCTCGTCTACTTTTTTAACAGTAATATCCAAGATAGTCACAGCCTCCTCACCTTCCTCGGAGCCTTCTTTATAGGCTACTTTGTGTGTGCCGGCTTTGAAATATGGGCTATTTTTAGTAACTTGCGCCCGTTTTCAGCGAAGCAAGTCCCAAAAGCAGAATAATTTACCCCCGGACTTGAGTTTTAACCAATATTGAATGAAGCGTTTACTCACCCTCTTGCTTTGCCTGAGCACGTTCGTCGGCTTTGGCGCCGAACCCACCGAAACGGGTGAAAAAGGGGAGTCCTTCAACCCTGGCGAAGTTATTTTGCACCACGTTGCCGACTCCCACGAGTGGCATTGGTTCAGCACGGATAATGGCAACTTCGTTACCTATCTGCCCATCATCGCCTACCAGCCAGGCAAAGGACTATCCGTATTCTCCTCCGAAGAAGTAGCCGAAGGCAAAACCCACGGCAACCTGAAGCTGGAAGAAGAGAAGCTCGTAACCACCGATGGCAGCAAAGTCTACGACTTCTCCATCACCAAAAACGTGGCTGCCCTCGCCATGAGCAGCATCGTGCTGCTGATTGTTTTCGCCTCGGTAGCCAAATCGTATGGTCGGCGCACCGGCCAGGCTCCTTCGGGCCTGCAAAATGCCTTGGAGCCGTTCGTAGTGTTCATCCGCGATGAAGTTGGCAAAAAAAGCATCGGCCCCAAGTATGAGCGCTACATGCCGTACCTGCTCACGGTATTCTTCTTCATCTGGTTTAACAACCTGCTCGGCCTCACGCCCGGCGCGGCCAACCTCACCGGCAACATCGCCGTTACGATGGCTTTGGCACTCTTGACGCTGATTATCACCCTGTTCAGCGCCAATAAGAACTACTGGGGTCACATCTTCGCGCCTCCCGGCGTGCCGTGGCCGCTATACATCATCATGATACCGGTCGAGCTGGTAGGGGTGATTGTGAAGCCTTTCTCGTTGATGATTCGTCTGTTTGCCAACATCACGGCCGGCCACATCATCATCCTGAGCTTCATCAGCCTCATCTTCATCTTCCGCTCGGCGGCTACTGGTTTCCTCGCGGTTCCCTTCGGCCTGTTCATCAGCGTGCTGGAATTGCTGGTGTCCGTGCTGCAAGCCTACATCTTCACCCTGCTAACTGCCATGTACATCGGCAGCGCCGTGGAAGAGCATCACCACGACGAGGAGCACGGCCACGGCGAAGACTTCGGCACCGCCGAGCAGCGCGCCGGTGGCTCCAACCTGGCTCACCTGGGCCGCCCCGACGTAGCCGCTCACTAAGCTAACCGGGCCGCCACGTAGGCAGCCGGGTCTTTATTTCCCCAAGTTTCTCTTTCCCTACACACATTTTTCTTTTTACCATGCTTCTTTCGTTGTTGCTGCAAGTTGTTAATTCGGTTGGTCTGGCTGTAATGGGTGCCGGCATCGGCGCTGGTCTGGCTATCCTGGGCGCTGGCCTGGGCATTGGCCGCATCGGCGGTAGCGCTATGGAAGCCATCGGCCGTCAGCCGGAGGCTTCGGGCAAAATCCAGACTGCTATGCTTATCGTAGCGGCTCTGCTGGAAGGTGCTACCCTGTTCGCCATCGTAGTCTGCCTGCTCATCGCCCTGCGTTTGCAGTAATCGCGTCGGTTTAAGCCCGGCCGGCTGGCTTCCCCTGCGGGAGCCAGTCGCGCCGGGTTTTCGTTCGGCTACAGCCTGAGTTTACTCGACAAAATCAACTAAATCAGGCGCTTTGGCAACTTAGCTGCCGCTGCCGGATGTTTATCGGTGCCGCCTAGCCGCGGCGCTGCTACCCCCGATAATTGCCGTCCTTATGAATCTTATCACCCCCGAATTTGGTTTGCTTTTCTGGCAAACCCTGATTTTTCTTCTCCTGTTTCTGCTGCTGGCTAAGTTCGCCTGGAAGCCGATTCTCGGCTCCCTCAAGGAGCGGGAAGACAGCATCGACAGTGCGCTGAAAATGGCCCAGCAGGCTAAGGAAGAGATGCAGAGCCTGAAAGCCGGCAACGAAAAACTCTTGGCCGAGGCCCGCAAGGAGCGCGACCAGATGCTGAAGGAAGGCCAGGCAATGGCTGCTCAATTTGTAGAGCAAGCCAAAACCACCGCTTCGGAAGAGGCAAACCGCATCACGCAGCAAGCCCGCGAAGCCATTCAGCAGGAGAAAAGCCAGGCCCTGGCCGAGGTGCGCAATACCGCCGCCCAGCTCAGCGTGGACATTGCCGAGCGCTTGCTCCGCCGCGAGCTAGCCGACCCCGCCGCCCAGCAAAAGCTGGTTGACGACTACCTGAAGGACGTAAAACTTAACTAAGCCATTGGCTACTGGCAGTTAATAGCCTTGTTGCAAAACAAGCTAGCTGCTAACCGCCAGTAGCTCAACGCTAACTAACCAATGGCCGACCAACGAGTAGCCGCCCGCTACGCCAAGTCTTTGCTGGACTTGGCGCAGGAAATGGGCACCCTGGCAACCATCAAGCAGGACATGGACCTGCTGGCCAATACTATGGCCGGCAGCCGCGACCTGCGCCTGCTGCTGCGCAACCCGATTGTGAAGCACGACAAGAAGCTCAGCATTCTGAATGCCGTGTTTCAGGGCAAGGTGTCGGAAACGCTCACGCGCTTCTTCCAGATTCTGACCAGCAAAAACCGCGAGGCCGCGCTGGAGCACATCGGTACCGAGTTCCTGGCCCAGTACAATGCCCTGATGGGCGTGCAGGTAGCCGAGGTAACGTCGGCCGTGCCGCTGACGCCCGCTACCCGCGCCGAAATCGAGCAGATGGTAAAGCAGCAAACCGGCCTCAAGGAAGTATCGCTCACCGAGAAGGTGGATGCTTCGCTGATTGGCGGCTTTATCCTGCGCGTGGGCGACCAGCAGATTGACGATTCGGTTCGGGGTGGCCTGCGCCGCCTGCGCACGTCCCTGACCGATAATTCTTACCAACCTAGTCTAAACTAATTATATCATGGCAGAAGTACGCCCGGACGAAGTATCCGCTATCCTGCGGCAGCAGCTGTCCAACTTTAAATCGGCCGCTGAGCTGGAAGAAGTCGGCACCGTGCTCCAGGTTGGCGACGGCGTGGCCCGTATCTACGGGCTTTCGCACGCCCAGTCGGGCGAGCTGATTGAGTTTGAAAACGGCCTGCAAGGGCTGGTGCTGAACCTCGAAGAAGACAACGTAGGTGCCGTATTGCTCGGTGACTACTCTGAAATCAAGGAAGGCGCTACCGTGCGCCGCACCAACAAAATCGCTGCTATCCAGGTAGGCGAGGGCATCGTGGGCCGCGTGGTAAACACGCTGGGCCAGCCCATCGACGGCCGTGGCCCCATCGTGGGCCAGACCTACGAGATGCCCCTGGAGCGCAAGGCTCCCGGCGTAATCTTCCGCCAGCCGGTAACCGAGCCGCTGCAAACCGGCATCAAAGCTATCGACGCCATGATTCCGATTGGCCGTGGTCAGCGCGAACTGATTATCGGTGACCGCCAGACCGGCAAGTCAACCGTAGCGCTCGACGCCATCCTTAACCAGCGCGAGTTCTTCGAGCGCGGCGAGCCTGTTTTCTGCATCTACGTCGCCATCGGCCAGAAGGCTTCGACGGTAGCGCAGGTAGTGCAGGCCCTCACCAAGGGCGGTGCCATGGACTACACGGTCGTGGTGTCGGCTTCGGCTTCGGACCCCGCTCCGATGCAGTTCTACGCGCCTTTCACCGGTGCCGCCATCGGCGAATACTTCCGCGATACGGGTCGCCCGGCGCTCGTGGTTTATGATGACTTGTCGAAGCAGGCCGTGGCTTACCGCGAGGTGTCGTTGCTGCTCCGTCGTCCTCCGGGCCGCGAGGCTTACCCCGGCGACGTATTCTATCTGCACAGCCGCCTCTTGGAGCGCGCCGCTAAAATCAACGCTTCGGACGAGATTGCGCGCAACATGAACGACCTGCCCGAAAGCCTGAAGCCGCTGGTGAAAGGTGGTGGCTCGCTGACGGCCCTGCCGCTTATCGAGACGCAGGCTGGTGACGTATCGGCCTACATTCCGACCAACGTAATCTCGATTACGGACGGCCAGATTTTCCTCGAGACCAACCTCTTCAACTCCGGCGTGCGCCCCGCTATCAACGTGGGTATCTCGGTAAGCCGCGTGGGTGGTAACGCCCAGATTAAGTCGATGAAGAAGGTATCGGGTACCTTGAAGCTTGACCAGGCCCAGTTCCGCGAGCTGGAAGCCTTCGCCAAGTTCGGTTCCGACCTCGATGCCTCGACCAAGCTCACCATCGAGCGCGGCCGCCGCAACCTGGAGATTCTGAAGCAGCCCCAGTTTTCGCCCGTGAAGGTGGAAGACCAGGTGGCCATCATCTACGCCGCTACCAACGGCCTGCTCGACACCGTACCGGTTAACCGCGTGCGTGAGTTCGAAGCCGAGTTCCGCCAGGTGATGAACGCCCGCAACCCCGACGTACTCAAGGCTCTGAAAGCCGGCAAGCTCGACGACTCGGTAACGGGTGCCATCCGCCAGACGGCCAAGGATGTAGCCGCTGGCTACGCCGCTAAGTAACTAGCAGAAAGTCGCCTGTCATTGCGAGCAACGCGAAGCAATCGCACCCGCACGACAACGTACTGGTGCGGTTGCTTCCCTTCGTTCGCAATGACAGGCGATTTTTAGTTTATAATCAAGTTTATGGCTAGCTTAAAAGAAGTTCGCTCGCGCATCCAATCGGTTTCGAGCACGCAGCAAATCACCAAAGCCATGAAGATGGTGGCGGCGGCCAAGCTGCGCCGGGCCCAGGACAACATCATCCGGATGCGCCCCTACGCCCAGCGACTCACCAGCATCCTGGCTAATCTCACCCGCACCACCACCGACGAGGTAGTGAGCGAGTACGGCGAAGCCCGCGACGTGCGCCGGGTGCTCATCATCGCCATCACCTCGGACCGGGGCCTGGCGGGTGCCTTCAACGCCAACGTGTTTAAGGGCGTGAATGCGCTGATTGCCGAGCGCTATGCCAACCTGCCCCAGGCCAACATCTCGGTGATGGCCATCGGCAAGAAGGCGCACGACTACTACGGCCGTCGCAATTTTCAGCGGGTGGGCGACTACACGCATGTCTTTGCCAAGCTCTCGTTTGACACCGTGCGCGTGGCCGCTGAGGAAGCCATGCGTGGCTTCGCCGAAGGCGACTACGACCAGGTCGTGATGGTGTACAACGAGTTTAAAAACGTGGCTACCCAGGTTATCCAGGCCGAGCAGCTGCTGCCGCTCGTGCCCACCGAGGTACCCGCTGATACCCCCAGCGCCACCGCGCCGGACAACAGCATCGACTACATTTTCGAGCCGAGCAAGGAAAGTATCATCCAGACGCTCATCCCGCAGAGCCTGAAAATCCAGCTCTACAAAGCAGTGCTGGAAAGCAACGCCTCGGAGCACGGTGCCCGCATGACGGCCATGGACAAGGCCACCGACAACGCCGGTGAGTTGCTGAAAGCCCTCAAGCTGACCTACAACCGCACGCGCCAGGCGGCCATCACCACCGAGATTCTCGAAATCGTGGGTGGTGCCGAAGCCTTGGCCGCCAGCCGGTAAATACCACAGAACACACCTGCGAAAGCGCCGGGACCCTAGCGGTTTCGGCGCTTTTTTGGTGAAAAGAACCTGCTTGGAGAATGCGGTATAGCACCGCAGAATAGCCCAGGTTTGCAGGCCTGCTAGTGCCGCTACGCTCTGAGGCTATTGCCCTTAAAGCACACCGCCTAAACTACTGCTAGGCAAACTGGTTGAGAAGAAAATTGTAGATAAGCTGGCGTGTTTCTTACTGGTAAACGACTACTACTCCTGTTTCTATGCCTGGCCTTGGCCAGTAGCCTTGCCTGGGCGCAGGGCCTGCCCGTGCCATTGGCGCGGGTGGCCACCGTGCGCGACAGCATTGAGCGCCTGCTGGCGGCCCAGCCCCGGCTCGATACCCAGCGCGTGACCCGCCTCAATGCCCTGGCCTTCCTGCTGCGTACCAACGAGGCCGGGCCGGCCGAGCGCCTGGCCCGGCAGTCGCTGGCCCTGGCCCGGCGCCTGCGCTTCGACAAGGGGCTGACGGAAGCGTACTTTAATATGGGCTACCTGCTGCGCACGCATAGCCAGTACGACTCGGCCATCTACTACTCGCAGCAGGCGCTGGCGGCGAGCGTGCGCACCGGCAACCGCTACACCCAAACGCGCGCCTACTACAACCTGGCCCGCATCTTTACCGAGCAGGGCAACTACGCGGCCGCCCTGGGCCCCAGCCTCGACGGGCTGGCCCTGGCCCGCACCCTGCCCAACCCCCGGGCCCTGATGTTTCAGCTGATACAGGCAGGACGCATCGAGCTTTTCCTCGGTGAACGCGCGGCGGCCCTGGCCCACGTGCGGGAGGCCCAGCGCCTGGCCCCGGCCGCGCACGACCCGCTGGGGAGCGGCTACGTGGACTATGCCCTGGGCGACATCAGCCGCGCGCAGGGGCAGTGGCTGACGGCCCGCACCTACTACGCCAAGGCGGCGGCCAATTTCGGCAAGGTGTACAACGCGCGCGGTCTGCTGCCCGTCGAGCTGAACCAGGCCGAAATGACCAACCGCCTCGGCAACTACCTTGTGGCCCGCCGCGCTGCCTATGGCCTGCTGCGCCGCGCCCAGGCCAGCGGTACCCCCGAGCAGCGCGCCCAAACCGCCCTGCTGCTGGCCCAAACCTGGCTGGCCACCGCCCGCCCCGACAGTGCCCGCCGCTACGCCGCCCGCAGCCTGGCCACGGCCCGCCCTGCCCACCTGCGCCCCGTGGCCCGCGACGCCGCCCTGGTGCTGGCCCAGGTCAGCGACCAGCTCGGCCAGGGCCACCTGGCCTACCACTACCAGGCCCTGGCCGGGGCCTACGCCGACAGCATTACCGGCGAAGACACCAGCCGCCGCGTGGCCGCCCTGGAGGCCCAGGCCGCCCGCAGCCAGCAGCAAGTGCAGGTGCGCCTGCTACAGCAGCGGGCCCGCCTGCAAGCCCAAGCCCTGGAGCTGGAGCGCCTGCGCAACCGCCAGCAGCTGGCCGGCCTGGTTGCGCTGGCAGTAGCCGGGCTGGCCCTGGCGGGCTACCTGCTCTGGCGCTACCGCCAGCGCGAGGCCCGCCGCCAGGAGGCCCTACGCACCCGCATCGCCGCCGACCTGCACGACGAGGTGGGCAGCATGCTTACCCAGATATCCATGCAAAGCACGCTGCTGCGTGGGGGAGGCTACGCCCCGGCCCAGCAGCAAGCCTACCTCGACCAGATGGCTGAGGCCAGCCGCCGCGCCGCCCGCCAGATGAGCGACGCCGTGTGGAGCATCGACGCCCGCTACGACTCGGCCGCCAGCCTGCTCGACCGCCTGCGCGACCACGCCCACGAGGTGCTGCCCCCCGCCGGCCTCGAGCTGGACTTTGCCGCCGACGCCGGCATTGAGGCGGTAGCCGTGCCGCTGGCTACCCGCCAGGCCCTCTACTACATCTACAAAGAGGCCCTGCACAACGTGGTGAAGCACGCCCAGGCCCGCCAGGTGCAGGTGCGCCTGCGCCTGCTGGGCCGCGCCCTGGCCCTGGAAATCCGCGACGATGGCCGGGGCACCGTGGCTGCCAGCCGCCCCGGCGGCCAGGGCCTGCCCAACATGCGCATGCGCGCCCAGGCCGTGGGTGGCACCCTGCACCTCGCCCCCGACGGCCCCGGCCTGGGCCTGGTCGTGCGCCTGCCGCTGTAGCGCGAAGCGCCCGCTTCGTAGGCGCGCGCAGCGCGCATTCAGGGCCGGCTAAGATGGCGCGGGGCTCTGCCCCGTGCCGACTAGTAGTGGGCCTCTGGCCCACACCGTGCGCGCCATTCGCACCGCCCACACCGTGCCCGTCGCCTGCCCGCCACCGCGCTAGCTCCTGCGTTACTGCGGGCTAAAATTCACATCTTTATGCGATACCGCCGCATGGGGCACGCGCCGACCTTTGCCCCTGTGATTACCCTCGGCATTATCGAAGACCAGGCCGCCATCCGCGAGGCGCTGTGTGAGTACCTCGGGGCGCAGCCCGAGTTTGACTGCGTGCTGTGCGCCGCCTCGCACGAGGAGTTTATGGCCGGGCTGGCGGGGCTGGCCGTGCTGCCCACCCTGGTGCTCTCCGACATTGGCCTGCCCGGGCGCTCGGGCATCGAGGGGCTGGCCGTGCTGCGGCGGGTGCTGCCCACGGCCGAGGTGCTCATGCTGAGCGTGTACACCGATGCCGCGCATGTGTTTGAGGCACTGCGGCAGGGCGCGGTGGGCTACCTCGAAAAAACCACCCCGCTGCCCCTGCTCAAGGAGCACCTGCTGCAAGTGGCGGCCGGCGGCTCGCCCATGAGCCCGAGCGTGGCCCGGCACGTCACGCGCTACTTCGCGCCCCAGCCCAAGCTGGCCAGCCCCCTCACCCTGCGCGAGCGCGAGATAGTGCAGGGCATCGAGGACGGCCTCAGCTACAAGCTCATCGCCAGCCGCCTCAACCTGAGCCTCGACACCGTGCGCTCGCACATCCGGCAGGTGTACCGCAAGCTCGAAGTCAACTCCAAGGCCGAGATAATGGCCCAGGCCCGGCAGCGCCCGCTGCGGCCCTGGTAGCCCGCTGGCCCGTCGTGGCCGCCCCGTAGTTTTTACCCGCCCTTCTGAGCTGTGAAAAAGCCCCCGCCTCCTGGTCTGGAAGCGGGGGCTTATCGCGTGAGGCCGGGTGGGCTAGGTGGTGGCGGCGGCGGCGGCGGGTGCCGGGGTGGCCTCGGGGGCTTGGCTTGCGCCTTCCTTGGGTTGCAGCAGCTCGAAGCGGAAGTAGGCGGCGGCGCGGGCCGCGTCGCGCAGGTAGTGGGCGGCCACCAGCTTCACGGCGTCGGTGAGGCGCAGGGTGAGGTCCTGGCGGTGGGTGGTGGCGGCGGCGCGGGCCTTGGCGGTTTGCTCGTCGCCCTGGCCGGTGGCCTGGCGGGCGGCCAGAAAGGCTTGCAGAAAGCCGGTGTAGCGGGCGGCGTCGAAGTCGGTGCCCAGGGTTTTGGCGTGGGTGGTGGCGGCGGTGGCGGCGCGGTGCAGCAGCAGCTCGGCCGTGAGCAGGCTGGCGCTGGCATACTCGCTGCGGCCGTGGGGCAGGAAGTCGGCCAGCAGGGCGGGCGTTTTCTTGGCCTTGTAGCGCAGCAGCTCCTCATCGTCCTCCAGCTGGGCTTGCAGGTCGGCGAGGGCGCCCCACATGAGTTGGGCGGCGGTGCTGCGCTGGCTTAGGCCGGCATCGGCGCTGGCCTGGGCCCCAAACAGGTCGGTGTGCCGGGCGGTAAGGTCGGCCACGAGGGTGGTGAAGGCCCCGCCGGGGTTGTCCTGGGTGAGGCGGGTGATGACGTCGACGGTAAATTTCTTGAGGCGGCCCAGCGTCACGTCGCGCGTGGCGAAGTAGTCGGCGGCGAAGAAAGGAGTAGGGTTAAGCATCTGGTTTGGAAGCAGTGGGCGTGGGTGAAAAACAGGAATGCGCAGCCGCAGCCGGCCTTCAATATTACTACGCCGCTAGGCTTGTGGAAAGCCTACGCCCGAGGTTATTTCGCCGGCCCCGGCCCAGCCCCTCCCGAAGCCTTGGGGGTGCCTGTCGCCGGTGCTGCATGGCACCCCGAAGCCTTGGGGGTGCCTGTCGCCGGTGCTGCATGGCACCCCGCAGGCTTGGGGGTGCCTGTCGCCGCTCTTGCATAGCACCCCCAAGCCTTGGGGATGCTTGTCGCCGCCCTTGCATAGCACCCCCAAGCCTTGGGGGTGCTTGTCGCCGCTCTTGCAGGGCATCCCGAAGGCTTGGGGGGGCTTGTCGGCGCTCTTGCAGGGCATCCCGAAGCCTTGGGGGGGCTTGTCGGCGCTTTTGCCCGTCGGCGGGCGGGGGAGTGGGGGCCAGCGGGGCGGGCGGGTGCCGGTTCTTTTGGGGCCGGCCGCCTCCTTCGCCCGCCCAGGGGGGCCAGTCGCTAAGGATAGAAGGCCAGCCAGCGCCGGTTTTGAATTTTCACATCTTCATGCGATGCCGCCGCATTGGGCTGCCGCCGTGCTTTATGGGCAATTCTGCGAAAGCCCCGGCCGCAGCTGCTACAAGCCAGGCAACAACCCCCTATTTAGTATGAGAAACCTCTCCTCTCTGGCCTGCCGCGTGCGGCGGGCCACCCACCCGCTGGCCCGCCCCCTGGCGGCGCTGGGGCTGCTGCTGGCCACGGCCGGCGCGGCCCGGGCCCAAACCACTACCAACAACGCACTGGCCTTCGATGGCACCGACGACTACGTGAACTTGGGCAGCCCGGCCGCGCTCAGCAACCTGGGCCCGGGCGGCTACACGCTGGAGGCGTGGGTGTACTACGACGGGCGGAGCGGGGCCAGCTCGATTATCCGCAAAACCGGCGATTACAACCTGTACATCAATAATGGGACGCTGGGGGCTGAGGTATGGCCCCAGGGCGGAGGCAACGCCAGCTGGCGCGTGGCCGGCGGCTCGACCATCCTCGTAGCTAACCGCTGGTACCACGTAGCCGCTACCTGGACGCCGACCACCAACACGCTGGCCCTCTACGTCAATGGCGTGGTTGACCCGCTGGGTGGCAGCGGCACGGGCAACATCAACAACAGCGAGGGCCTGGCGCTGGGCGCCTCGACCATCTATGGTAACTACCTGGGGGGCCGCCTCGACGAGGTGCGCATCTACAACGCGCCCCTGACGGCCACGCAAGTGCAAGCTGATATGTACAGCACCAGCTCGGCCCTGCCGGGCCGCCAGAAATACTACGCCAACTTCGACCAGGGCACGGCCGGGGGCAACAACGCGGACCTCACGAGCCTGACCAACCAGAGCGGCAACGGCAGCACGGGCACGCTCACCGATTTCGACCTCACCGGCACCAGCAGCAACTGGGTGCGCAGCTTCCCCACCATCACGAGCATTGCGCCTGCTTCGGGCAATACCGGCAGCAGCGTAACGCTGACCGGCACCAACCTGACCGATGCCACCGGCTTCGCCTTCAACGGCACGGCCGTGTCACCCTTCCCCACGCCTGGCGGCGACCTGACTGCCACCGTGACCGTGCCCAGCGGCGCCACCACCGGCCCGGTGAGCGTAGCCTCGGCCACGCTCACGAAGTACAACGGGCCCACCTTCACCGTCACCCCCGACCTGGTGGTGACGACCACGGCCACCATCCCGGCGGGCACCTACAACAGCATCACCGTGAACAGCCCCGGCGTAGCCACGCTGGGCGGCAACGTGACGGTGAACGCGAGCACCACCGTGAACAACGGCGCTACCCTGAATGATGGCTGCAACGTGCTCAGCGGCGCGGGCAGCTTCACGCTGGCGGCCGGCGGCACGCTGGGCATCTGCAACGCGGCGGGCATCGCGGCCAGCAGCGCTACGGGCGCCATCCAGAGCACGGGCACCCGCTCGTTCTCGACCGATGCCAGCTACGTGTATAACGGCACGGTGGCCCAGAGCACCGGCGCGGGCCTGCCCGCCCAGGTGCGCAACCTGCGCACGAGCAACAGCAACGCCGTAACCCTGCGCGCCGCCACCAGCGTGGCCCAGGTGCTGACGCTAGCCGGCACCGGCAACCTGGCCACGGGCGGCCAGGCCCTAACGCTGCTCAGCAGCGTCGCCGGCACGGCCCTCCTCGTGAACAGCAACAGCGGCGTGGTAACCGGCGCGGTCACCATCCAGCGCTACATCGACCCCAGCCTGAACCCCAGCACCACCGCCAACCCCGGCGGCAAGGGCTACCGCCACTACAGCAGCCCGGTGGCCAACACCACCGTGGCCGACCTGACGACGACCAACTTCGCGCCCGTGCTCACCCAGAGCTACAACACGAGCGCCACGCCGGGCACCACCACGCCCTTCCCCAACGTGTTTGGCTACGACCAAAGCCGCCTGACCACGGCCAGCAACAGCAACTATTCGGCCTTCGACAAGGGCTTCGTGGTGCCCGCCGCCGGCAGCGCGCTGGTGCCGGGCCGGGGCTACGCCGTGAACATCGCCGGCACCGAACTGGTCGATTTCGTGGGCACGCCCAACAACGGTAACCTGACGGTGAACCTGAGCCGCAACAGCGACGCCACGGCCGCCGTCGCGGGCTGGGCCCTGGTGGGCAACCCCTACCCAGCCCCGCTCGACTACGCTCAATTGCAGTTTCTTGACCTGCTGGGCGTAGACCGGGCCATGTACGTGGTGCAGAGCACGGGCCAGTACGCGGGCCAGTACCGCAGCTACGTCAACGGCAACAGCGCCAATGATACCCGCCTGACGGCCGAGGCCTCGCTCATCGCGGCGGGCCAGGGCTTCTTCGTGCGGGTGAGCAGCGGGCAGACCAGCGGCACCATCACCTTCCGCAACCCCCAGCGCGTGACGAGCTACGACCGGCAGTCGGCCTTCCAGCGCCCGGCGGCTGATACCCGCCCCAGCGTGCACCTGACCCTGGCCGGCGCCGGCCTGGCCGATGGCTTCGTGACCTACGCCGAGGCCGGGGCCACCCCCGGCTTCGACAGCCAGTACGATGCCGCCAAGCTGCCCAACCCCACGGGCCTGAACCTGAGCAGCACCACGGCCACCGACAACCTGGCCATCGACGGCCGGGCCGCCTTCACGGCCGCCACCACCCTGGCCCTGAACGTGGGCGTGCCCGCCGCCGGCACCTACACCCTGAGCGCGGCCAGCCTGGCCAACCTGCCCGCCGGCCTCACCGCCACCCTGCGCGACGCCGCCACCGGCCAGGCCACCAAACTGAGCGAGGGCACCTCGTACAGCTTCAGCGTATCGGCCAGCGAGGCCACGGCCCTGCTCACGGGCCGCTTCACGCTCCAGTTCAGCAGCGCCACGGCCCTGGCCACCGCCGCCAGCCTGAGCGCTACGGAAGTGACGGTGTACCCCAACCCGGCCCAGGGCCGCTTCACGGTGCTGGTGCCGGCTGTGGCTTCGGCCAGCGCCGTGCAGGCCGAGCTGCTCAACACGCTGGGCCAGGTAGTGCGCCGCCAGTCGGCCGCCCTGCCCGCCGCCGGGGCCACGCTCACGGTCGAAACGGCCGGGCTGGCCACGGGCGTGTACACGCTGCGTCTGCAAGCCGGCTCCTCGACCATCGCCAAGCGCGTGGTACTGCACTAATTTCTCTCCTCAATGCCGGCCCCGATGCGGGGCCGGCTTTACCCTCTTTCCTAATGAATAAAGTACTGCTAACTGCCGCCCTGCTGCTGAGCGTGGGCGGGCTGGCCCGGGCCCAGGCGCCGGGCTCCACGGGCCCCACGCCCAGTGCCCCCACCGCCGACCCCACCGAAGTGCCCCTCGACGGCGGGGCCTCGCTGCTGCTGGCCTCGGGCGTGGCCTACGGCCTCAAGCGCCTGCGCACCCGGCGGCGCCAGGCCAGCTAAGGCCCGCTGGCTGCACCCAACCATTAAGCCCCCGCTGCCACCCGGCCGCGGGGGCTTTTGCGTGGTAGCGGCGGTACTTTTGACGCACTCATGCGTTATTTCATTCACTTAGCCTACGACGGCACGGCCTATAGTGGCTGGCAGGTGCAGCCCGGCGTGCCCACCGTGCAGGAGGCTCTCAACACAGCCCTGAGCCGGGTGCTGCGCCAGCCCATCCGCACCCAGGGCAGCGGGCGCACCGATGCCGGCGTGCACGCCAGCCACCAGGTGGCCCATTTCGAAGCCGATTTCCCGCCCGAAATGACCTTCGACCTGCTGCGCTACCGCCTCAACCGCGCCCTGCCGCCCGATGTGCAGGTCTTCCGCATCCACGAGGTCGATGAGCGCGCCAACGCCCGTTTCTCGGCCGAGGCCCGCACCTACGAGTACTTCGTGAGCCTGCACCCCGACCCGTTTCGGCGCGACCAGGTGCTGTACCTTGACCGCGCCCCCGACGTGGCAGCCATGAACGAGGCGGCCGCTTTCATCGTGGGCCAGTTCGATTTCACGGCCTTCTCCAAGGTGAAAGGGGCCGAAACGCACTACATCTGCTGCCTCTACGCGGCGGGCTGGCACGAGGTGCCGGGCGGTTTGGTCTTCCGCATTCGGGCCAACCGTTTTGTGCGGGGCATGGTGCGCCTGGTGGTGGGTACGCTGCTCGACGTGGGCCGCGGCAAGCTCACGCCGTTGGCTTTCCAGCAAATCCTGCACCGCCAGCAGCGCATCGCGGCCAGCGGCGCCGCGCCGGCTAAGGGCTTGTATTTGAGTAAGGTAGAGTACCCGGCCGAAATAATGCCGGCAGAGGCGAGTTCCTAATGTTCTTATCTGCGGCACAAAAAAGCCTGTTTCGCTACTGGTCAGTTCCATAAGTAGTACAAAACAGTACACTGACAAGCCGGCCAGAAGCCGCGCCAGCAGCAACGAAACGTGCCGACCTTTGTTAGCACGTTACTTCTATGGACCCAACTTCTGCTACCAAAACCGGCCAGGTATTCGACTGGCAGGTGCTGCGCCGCCTGCTCGCCTACGTGCAGCCCTACCGGGGCGTGTTTATCGGCCTCATCGCGCTCACCGTGGCTACGGCCGTGCTGGGCACCGTGCGCCCCGCCCTCATCCAGCGCATGGTGGACGTGGATATCACCAACAACGACTGGGCCGGCCTCAACCGCTCCACGGTGTGGCTGCTGGGCCTGCTAGTGGTGCACACGCTGGTGAGCTACCTCCAGACCTACTACGGCGGCTGGCTGGGCCAGTACATCGTGCGCGACATCCGGGCCGACCTCTACCGGCACCTGCTCAGCCTCAAGCTCAGCTTCTTCGACCGCACGCCCATCGGCGTGCTGGTCACGCGCAACATCTCGGACGTGGAAACCCTGGCCGATGTCTTTAGCGAAGGGCTGGCCGCGATGGTCGGCGACCTGCTGCAAATCGTCTTCCTCATGATTTTCATGTTCTGGACCAACTGGCAGCTGGCGCTCATCAGCCTCTCGGTTATCCCGCCGCTGCTCTTCAGCACCTACGTCTTCAAGGAGAAGGTAAAGGGTAGCTTCCAGGAAGTGCGCAACGCCGTGGCCAAGCTCAACTCCTTTGTGCAGGAGCACCTCACGGGCATGAACGTGGTGCAGATTTTCAACAACGAGCAGCGCGAATACAAGAAGTTCGAGGCCATTAACCAGGAGCATACCAAGGCCAACATCAAGTCGGTGCTCTACTACAGCATCTACTTCCCGGTGGCCGAGGTGTTGGGGGCCATCGGCGTGGGCCTGCTGGTGTGGTACGCCGCCCAGGGCCAGATTGCCGGCACCATCTCGAAGGGCGAGCTGATTGCATTCATTATGTACAACGCGCTGTTTTTCCGTCCCATCCGCCAGATTGCCGACCGCTTCAACACCCTCCAGCTGGGCCTGGTGAGCACCGAGCGCCTGCTCAAGCTTCTCGACAATGCCGACTTGGTGGCAACTTCCGGCACTAAGCCCGTGCCCCAGCTGCGTGGCGAAGTGGAGTTCGACAAAGTATGGTTTGCCTATAACGAGCCCGAGTGGGTGCTCAAGGACATCAGCTTCCACGTGAAGCCGGGCCAAACGGTAGCCTTCGTAGGCGCCACCGGCGCGGGTAAAACGAGCATCATCAACCTGCTTTCGCGCTTCTACGACATCCAGCAGGGCCACATCCGCGTCGATGGCGAAGACCTGCGCGAGTACGACCTCAGCCAGCTGCGCCGTCAGATTGGCGTGGTTCTGCAAGACGTGTTCCTATTCGCTGGCTCCATCCGCGACAACATTACGCTCGGCAACCGCGACATCAGCGACGCCAAAATCTGGGAAGCCGCCGGCCTCGTGGGCGCCCAGCGCTTCATGGAGCGCCTGCCCGGCGGCCTCGACTACCCGGTGATGGAGCGCGGCGCCACGCTCTCGGTGGGCCAGCGCCAGCTCATCAGCTTCGTGCGGGCGCTGGTGTACGAGCCCCGCGTTATCGTGCTCGACGAGGCCACCTCGTCCGTCGATTCGGAGACCGAGGAGATGATACAATCGGCCATCGACAAGCTCATGGAAGGCCGCACGGCGCTCGTCATCGCTCACCGCCTCAGCACCATCCAGAAAGCCGACCGCATCATCGTCCTCGACCGCGGCGAAATCAAGGAAACCGGCACCCACGACGAGCTGCTGCGCCTCGGCGGCTATTACGCCCAGCTCTACCGCATGCAGTACGCCAGCAGCGAGCAACTCAGCAATCAGTCATCAGTTACCAGTTATCAGTCATCAAGCAACAGTGCGCAGGCGGCCCCCAACGCATAAACGGCCCTGCTCTGCGCAGCCCAACAAGCTGATAACTGATGATTGATAACTGTTAACTGAAAAAAGTATGCGTTTCTTCTTTCCCCTCGTTCTTATTTTCACGGCCCTCGGCCTCGGCGTCTACGCCTACCTGGGTGGGCTGCGCACGCCCAAAGTAGCCCTCGAAACCATTGCCGCGCCGGTGATGCTGGCCGGCCAGCCCTTCCACGGCAAGGTCGATGACAGCCGCTTTGGCGAGCTTTTTCGCGAGGCTAAGGTGCGTCAGGATGCCAACCCCGCGCTACCGCTGGCTAACCTGTATTACAATAACCCTGAGTCGGCCCACGACTCCATCCGCGCCTTCGTGGGCGTGCTGGTGCCCGACACGGCCACCGCGCTGCCGGCTGGCTGGCGCTACCGCGCGGTGCCGGCCGGTAAACGCGTGGTGGCGGCCCGCGTGCAGGGCGTGAGCTTTTTGCTCTCGCCGGGCAAGCTCTACGGCGCCGCCCAGCAGGGCATCAAAGACCTCAAGCTGACGGGCGAGCCGTTTTACCTGGAGCAGTTTGGGCCCAATGAAACCGATGAGTTGCGGGTAGGGGTGAGGTAAGCCGTTGAAGGGCAAAAGTTGCGGACAATACGTACGAATCCCAAAGTCCGACACCGGGTATAACCCGCTGATAATCCGAATAAACACGTAATTTTAAGCGATATTCCCCCAGAGCTTAACCCTGGCCAACCGGAGCGAGTACCCTAGCAGCACGACAGCCAGCCACTGGCTGTCGCGTTCGTTTCACCCTGTTTCTAAAGGAGAAAACCTATGCTAGCTATGGAATACCGCGGCCCGAAACGTATTCGGGTCACTCAAAAGCCAATGCCCGAAATTCTGCATCCTGAAGATGCCATTGTGCGGGTTACGCGGTCCTGCATCTGCGGCTCCGACCTGCACCTCTACAACGGCAACGTGCCCGATACCCGCGTGGGCCAGACCTTCGGGCACGAGTTTACGGGCGTAGTGGAGGAAATCGGCTCCGAAGTAACCAAACTCAAAGTGGGCGACAACGTGCTGGTGCCGTTCAACATCGCCTGCGGCAAGTGTATTTTCTGCAAGCAGGGCTTGTTTGGCAACTGCCACGAGGCGGCCCCGCAGGCGTCGGCGGCGGGCGGCTTCTTCGGCTACTCGCACATCACGGGCGGCTACAATGGCGGCCAGGCCGAGTACGTGCGCGTGCCCTACGCCAACGTGAGCCCCACGGTCATCCCGCCCGGTATGGACATTGAGGACGCCGTGCTGCTCACCGACGTGGTGCCGACCGGCTACCAGGCCGCCGAGATGGGCGGCATCCAGACCGGCGATACGGTCGTGGTATTCGGCGCGGGCCCCGTGGGCATCATGGCGGCGCGCTGCGCCTGGCTGTTCGGCGCCGGCCGCGTCATCATCATCGACAAGGAGGAGTACCGCCTGGAGTTTGCCCGCAACTACGCCAAGTGCGAGGCCTACAACTTCCTCGAAATGAATGACCCAGTGGTCTTCATCAAAAAGCAAACCGACTGGATTGGTGCTGATGTCTGCATCGACGCCGTAGGGGCCGAAGCCGCTGGCAACGCCCTGCAAACCATCACCGGCCGCAAAACGCTGCTGCAAGCCGGCTCGGCCACGGCCGTGCACTGGGCCATCAACTCGGTGCGCAAGGGCGGCGTGGTGTCCATTGTGGGCGTGTATGGCCCCACCGACAACCTCGTGCCCATCGGCAACGTGCTCAACAAAGGCATCACCATCCGGGCCAACCAGACGGCCGTGAAGCGCCACCTGCCCCGCCTCATCGAGCACGTCCAAAACGGCATCCTCAACCCCAAAGGGCTCATCACGCACCGCCTGGCCCTGGAAGATGTGGCCGACGGCTACCGCATGTTCTCCGCCAAGCTCGACAACTGCATCAAAACTGTCCTCATTCCCTCCACCGCCGGGATGTAACGCGCTGCTATCATGGACCCCATCACCCAAAACCCGTCGCAGCTCCCAGGCTGGAACATCGACGCCGACCCCGAAAACGACCCCACGTACCCGATGCGCACGCGCACTCCGGACGACCACAAGGGCTACACCTGGGAGCGCCCCACCATGCAGCCCGTCGATATCGAGGTGCTGCAATCCATCGAGCGCCCTGGCATCACGGCCGTATTCGGCACCTCCGTGCCACCCAGCGGCCTGAGCGGCGCCATCCGGCGCTTCGCCTTCAAGTACAGCGAAAGCAACTACCTGCACTGGCTGCCGCTCTTGTTCGCCGACCGCGTCAATGTAGTCGAAGGCGTGCTGGGCGACTTGGCGCACGGCAAGCTGCCCAACATCTGGGCCGAGAAAGGCTATAACATCCAGTGGAAATACGACCGCGCCGGCATGCTCCAGAAAATCGCCGCCGCCGCGCTGGTGACCACCGCCGCCGTCGTGTTCTTCACCCGTAAGAAAGCGCCGAAAACCAAGCGCATCCGCTCGGCTAAGTAAGGACGGCTAACTCTTCGTTAGCCTTTAAACACGAAGCCTCCGCTGCCTAGGGTAGCGGAGGCTTTGTGTTTAAAAGTTGCAACTGCTTAACGCCCAAAGTAGAAAGTGCCGCTGAACAATAGCTGCGACAAGCCAAAGTTGGCGCCAAAGGAGGAACTCTTATAGTCGCTAGGGCTCGACGAATCGGGTGCTTTTACGTTATAGTGCGAGTAGTCGAGCCCCCCGATAGAAGCCCCAATGGCTAGCTTGGGGATGGGAAAAAATACGACTGCCGGGGTGAGGTTGGCATAAAACCCCTTGCCAGCCAGGTCGCCGGAGTCATAGCCGAATGGTCTACCGTTATATTGGTAGCCGCCTCCCAGGGTGCCTGTAAACCCAAATTGCTCGCTGACCATCTTGTAGTACTGTGCAAAAGCACCGACCTTGAACTGCTTCACCTTTCTGTCCGACGAGAGAAAGGCAGGAGTAGCGCTATTCACGTAGCGAGTGATTTGATAAGTGCCGCTGATGCCAATGGCCAGGTTATCAGCCACAAAATAACCCGCCGCTGGGGAGATGGCAAACTGACTGGTAGTGGTAGTCAGTGTGATAGGATTGTAGCTGCCATTGATGTTCGTGAAGCTAGGTGCATCCTGGCTATTGCGAAAGTACCCCACGTTGCCCCCTAGTTGGATAGTCCCCGCCTTGATAGCAGTTTGGGCCTGGGCACCCCCGGCCAAGCCGCTAAATAAGGCAAGGAAGAAAAGCTTTTTCATAGATAAAATTTTTAGAGCGGACTTGTAAGCTAGAAGTCTCGAATAATAGAGCTGCTTTAACGGCTACTAGTTGCGTAACCGTACTGGGTAAGCATAAAAAAAGCCCTGTTCCGTGAGAAACAGGGCTTTTTAGAAGTCGGGGTGGCAGGATTCGAACCTACGACCTCGTCGTCCCGAACGACGCGCGCTACCGGGCTGCGCTACACCCCGAAAACTAAGCGGGCCGATGGGGCGGCTCCGCGTCGGGAATTCCAAATGGGAAAAATTTGCCTAAAAAAGCCTTCAACCCGAAGGTCGAAGGCTTTTTCGTGGGGCAAACTTGCTCCTCGGTCGGAGTGGCAGGATTCGAACCTACGACCTCCAGCACCCCATGCTGGCGCGATACCAGGCTACGCTACACCCCGAGGGCATTTGGAGTCACAAAGGTAGGCGAATCCAACTTGTTTCTGCAAGGCTGGCGCCTAAATTTCTCCTCCTAACCTGAAAAATAACCGTAACGCCGTAAGAGGCAGCGAATAAAAAAATGGCCCTGGCTGCGTGAAGTGGCATACTTCCTGCTGCTGTATCTTTACCCGACCAAAATTGACCTAATCGGGAGACGGCTTTATTGCGTGCTGCTTTATGAAATCATTGTTTATCCTGGCAACCGGCTTGCTGCTAGCCCCGCTCGGGCTGCTCGCCCAAACCAAACCCGTTAAGCCCGCTCCGGCGGCTGCTAGCCCGGCCCCAGCCGCCACGCCCGCCGCTGGCGACCAAACTACGCCCGCGCCCCTGGCGCTGGCCCCGGTGACGCCCGCGCCCGACCCCAACGCCTTAAAAATCAGGGTAGACCAAAACCCCATCGCCCACACCCTCACGATGCGCTGCGACGCCCCCGGCCCCACGCGCTTCGAAATCAACGATAAGGAGGGCCACCCGGTCCTGACCAAAACGGCGATGGTCGGCACCACGCCCTTGGTTATGAAGGTGGGCGCGCTGCCCGCTGGCCCCTACGTGGTGCGCGCCACTGCTGGCGAAAAGCGCGGCACCAAGCTGGTGCAGATTCAATAATTGAACAGGCCAGCCAGCCTTGCGATAAATAAAAAAGCCTCGCTGCATGTAGCAGCGAGGCTTTTTTATTGAAAGAGGAGAACAACAGCAGCCTAAGAGGCAGCCGCCTCGGTCTGGAGCTGGCGCTCGTAGAGGGCGCGGTAGAGGCCCTCGGGCTGGGCCATGAGGGCGGCGTGGGTGCCGTGCTGCACGATTTGTCCATCGTCAAGCACGAGGATTTCGTCGGCCAGCTTTACCGAGCTTACGCGGTGCGAGATGATGAGGCTGGTGCGGTTTTTCATCACCCGCTGGAGGCTGTCGAGGATGGCGTTCTCGGTCTTGGTATCCACGGCGGAGAGCGAGTCGTCGAGAATCAGGATTTTGGGTTCTTTTACGAGGGCGCGGGCTATGCTCACGCGCTGCTTTTGGCCGCCGGAGAGCGTGATGCCGCGCTCGCCCACCTTGGTGTCGAAGCCCTCGGGGAAGCGGATGATGTTCTCGTACACGTCGGCGTCGCGGGCAGCCTGGGCCATTTTCTCCTCGTCGGGCTGGTCGAGGCCGAAGTTGATGTTGTGCCGAATGCTGTCGGAAAACAGGAATACGTCTTGGGGCACGTAGCCGATTTGCTCGCGCAGGCTGGTGAGTGCGTAGTCGCGCACGTCGGTGCCATCTACTTGGATATCACCGCTGGTGACATCATACAGGCGGCAGAGTAGCGCGGCGATGGTGCTTTTGCCCGAGCCGGTGTTGCCAATCACGGCCAGCGTCTGGCCGGGCCGGACGCGGAAGCTTACGTCGCGCAGGGCCGTGATGCCGGTGTCGGGGTAGGTGAAGGTGACGTGGTCGAAGACGATGTCGCCGGTGATGGGCTTGGCGATGTGCTGGCGCGATACGATGTCGGTTTTCTCGTCCAGAAACTCGTTGATGCGGGCCTGCGAGGCCTCGGCGCGCTGTACCAGCGAAGAGGTCCAGCCGAGGGCCGTGACGGGCCAGGTCAGCAGGTTGACGTAGATGATGAACTCCGCGATGCTGCCCGTGGTGATGGTGCCCCGGATGACTTCCTGGCCGCCAATCCAGACCGTGACGATGGTGCTGATGCCCACCAGAAACATGATGAGTGGGAAAAACAGCGAGTTGACGAAGTTCAGGCTCAGTGACTTGTCCTTGTACTCATTGGTTGAAACCTGGAACTGCTCGTAGGAATCCTGCTGGCGCACAAACGACTTGAGCACCCGAATGCCCGAAAAGGCCTCCTGCGTGAAGGTCGTCATGGCCGAGAGCGCCTTTTGGATATCGTCCGACTTCTTTTCAATCAGGTTGTTAACGTAGAAAATGCTGACCGACAGAATAGGTAGCGGCAGTAGCGTGAGCACCGTCAGCTTCACGTTCACGAGCAGCATGAGTGGCACCACGAGCACGAACAACAGCACGAGCTGCAAGAAATACATGATGCCCGGCCCCAGGTACATGCGCACGCGGCCCACGTCTTCGGAGATGCGCGACATGAGGTCGCCGGTGCTGTGGCGGCGGTAGAAGGCCAGCGGCAGCGACTGGTAGTGCTGGTAAATCTGGTTTTTCTGGTCGTTTTCGACGCGCCGCGACATCACGATGAGCGTTTGGCGCATGAAAAACAGGAAGATGCCGCGCAGCAAGGCCAGCACGATAATGAGCATGCCGTAGAACAGCACGTTGCGCCCAAACAGGTGGTACACCCCCGCCTGCGCCTGCGTGCCAGCGTAGAGGTGGTAGAGGTCGATGCCCTCATTCACCAAATCGAAGGAGTAGCGCACGAGCTGGGCCGGAAAAATGGTCAGCAGCGTACTCAGAATCACAAAGAGTACTCCGCCGAGAAAATGCCATTTGTAGCGGAAAATATGCGGATTGACGGCGGCTAGGGCGCGGGTGGGCATAAGCAGGGGAGGGGCCGGGGCCGGAAAACCGGGCCGCAACCGAAAAAAAACGGGTACTTTTGCACCCGAAACGGTGTTCGAGCGCTGGCCCGGAAGCAATTGCCGGGCACGGCTCTAACAAAGTTACACCCCACTCTTCCCTCCCATTCCCACCCATTTTTCCTTTTTAACCCTATGGTACTCGACGCGCCAACCCAGGCCACTGCCTCCATTTTTGAGCAGGTCGCCGAATTTCAGCACGAGCAAGTGGTGTACTGCCACGACCACGAGACGGGCCTCAAGGCCATTATCGGCATTCACAATACCGTCCTCGGGCCGGCATTGGGCGGCACCCGCATGTGGCACTACGCCACCGAGGCGGAGGCCCTGCACGACGTGCTGCGCCTCTCGCGCGGCATGACTTACAAGGCCGCCATCTCGGGCCTGAACCTGGGCGGCGGCAAGGCCGTCATCATCGGCGACGCCAAAAAGCTCAAGAACGAGGCGCTGCTGCGCAAGTTCGGCCGCTTTGTGAACAACCTGAACGGCAAGTACATCACGGCTGAGGATGTCAACATGACCACCAAGGACATGGAGTACATCCGCATGGAAACCAAGCACGTAGCGGGCCTGCCCGAGAGCATGGGCGGCAGCGGCGACCCCTCGCCCGTCACGGCCTACGGCACCTACATGGGCATGAAGGCCGCCGCCAAAAAAGCCTTCGGCTCGGATAGCCTCGCCGGTAAGCGCATTGCCGTGCAGGGCGTGGGCCACGTGGGCACCTACCTGCTCGAATACCTGCAAAAAGAGGGCGCCAGCCTCGTGCTCACCGACTACTACGAGGAGCGCGCCTACGAGGCAGCCAGCCGCTTCGGCGCCACCGCCGTGGCCCTCGATGAAATCTACGACCAGGATGTGGACATCTACTCGCCCTGCGCGCTCGGCGCCACCATTAACGACGACACTATTGGCCGCCTCAAGTGCCGCGTGATTGCGGGCTGCGCCAACAACCAGCTAGCCATCGAAAACGAGCACGGCCCCGAGCTCGTGCGCCGCGGCATCGTGTACGCCCCCGACTTCCTTATCAATGCCGGCGGCCTCATCAACGTGTACTCCGAGGTAGTGGGCACCAGCCGCCAGGGCGCGCTGGCCCAAACCGAGAAAATCTACGACTACACCCTGCAAGTGCTCGACCGCGCCGAGCAGGAAAACAGCCACCCCCAGGCGGCGGCCATCCGCCAGGCCCAGGAGCGCATCGAAGCCGTGGGCAAGGTGAAATCGACCTACTAAAAAGGAATTATGAATTATGAGTTGTGAATTAGGAGTTAAGCAGGTTGCTCGGGCCAGGTGCCGGAGGTAATTGCTAAATTCCTGATTTGTAATTCATAACTCATAATTCATAATTCATACTTTAAAACAATGCTAAACCGCCGTCTTCTCCGCATCAAAGTCATGCAGGCCCTTTATGCCTACCAGCAAGCGGTAGCTGCCGATTTGCTGCTGGCCCAGGACCTCATTGCGGCGGCTTTTGTGCCCGACCTCACCGCCGAACAGGCCCCCGACCGCCGCCTGCTCGAAGGCCAGCGCAAGATGGGCGAAGCGCAGCTGCGCGAGTGGCACCGCACCGGCGAGATGCCCGAGTCGGGCTCCGACGACAAGGAAGTGGCCGCCGCCGTGCAAAACGCCATCGACTACTACCAGCGCCTGGTGAACAAGGAAGGCACGTTTTACGGCGGCCAGCTCATGCACGGTGCCGAGAGCATTCACGACCAGTACCTGCACCTGCTCAACATGCCGCAGGCGCTGCTCCAGCTCATCACCGAGGACAACGAGCGCGAGGCCCGGCGCTTTACCGGCCCGCGCTTCGAGGCCGAAGGCACGGCGCGGCTGTTTGAAAACGCCGCCTTTACCAAGCTGAAAGAGAACGAGCAGCTACTGCAAACCACCATCAAGCACAAGCTGCAATGGACCGACAGCGACGAGCTCGACGCCCTGCGTGAAGCCTGGCAGAAGGAAATGAAGCCCGACGAAACCGTGCAGGCCTACCTGGCCGGCAAAAACACGGGCCTGGTCGAAACCGACTACGAAACCGACATGGAGCTGGTGCGCCACCTCTACAAGGCCTTCGTATTCAAGGGGGAATCCCTGCCGCGCTGGCTCGAAAGCAACGACCTGAACTGGGAAGAAAACCGGCCCATCGTGCGCAACCTCGTGCTCAAGACCCTGAAAATGCTGCCCTACCAGGCCGACGAAAAGCAGGAGCTCATGAACCTGAGCGCCAACTGGCAGGACGACCGCGACTTTGCCGAAACGCTCTACAAGCAAACCCTGGCCGACGACGCCAAGTCGGAGAAGCTCATCGCCGAATCGACCCAGAACTGGGATGTGGAGCGGGTAGCTTTGCTCGACAAAATCATCCTCAAAATGGCGCTCTGCGAGATGCAGCTTTTCCGGGGCATTCCCGTCAAGGTGACCATCAACGAGTACATCGAAATCAGCAAGCTCTACAGCACCCCAAAGAGCAAACAATTCGTAAACGGTATTTTGGATAAGCTGGCCCAGGACCTGGCCGCCAGCGGCGAAATCCGGAAATCGGGCCGGGGCCTGCTGGACAACCAGTAGCCTTTCTTTCTACTAACTCCTTCACCACCCCTCTTCCTAATGGCTAGCAAAACCACCACCGGTCTGTTGTGCTTCACGGGCGGCGCCCTGGCTGGGGCCGCCATCGGCCTGCTCTACGCCCCCGAAACCGGCCGCGAAACCCGCTCCTGGCTCAGCTACCAGCTGGAGAAATACCGCTCGGTGCTGGCCGACCTCACCGAGAGCCTCGTCACGAGCCGCGACAACACCCCGTCGTCGGCCAAGAGCGAAGGCCAGCGCGTCATCCAGGATGCCAAAAGCAAAGCCGAGCAATTGCTGGGCGATGTGGACCAGCTCATCAGTCAAATCAACTCCCGACGGGCCCTTAGCTAGCCCAGCTTAGGCGGCGGGCCTGGTGCCCGGCGCCAGGCCCGCCGTTTTGTTACCGCCGGTTTTGGCCAGCTTTTACCGGCCTACTCTGCCTTTCTTACCTTTTCGTATGCACCTCGTAACCCTCATTCCCGGCGACGGGATTGGCCCGGAAATCACCCGCGCCGTTGTCGACATCTTTGCTGCCGCCCAAGTACCTGTGCAGTGGGAAACGCACAACGCCGGCGAAACTGCCCTCGCCGAAAGCGGCGCCCTGCTGCCCCAGCCGCTCTTCGACTCGCTGGAGCGTACCAAAGTCGGCCTCAAAGGCCCCGTAACCACGCCCGTCGGCAAGGGCTTCAAGAGCGTGAATATCACGCTGCGCCAGAAGTACGACCTCTACCAGAACGTGCGCCCGGCCCAAACTACGCCCGGCATCACCACGCGCTTCGAGGGCATTGACTTGGTGCTGTTTCGTGAGAACACCGAGGGGCTGTACGCCGGCCTGGAAATGTACGACGAGCGCCTGGGCATCGCCGACTCCATCAGCCGCATCACGGTGGAGGGCTGCCGCAAAATCTGCCGTGCCGCCTTCGCCTATGCGTCCAAGCACGGCCGCAAACACGTGACGATGGCCCATAAGGGCAACATCCTCAAAAACGCCGGTAAGCTGATGCTGGACGCCGCCCGCGAGGCCGCCGCCGAGTTTCCGGAGGTGACGTTCTACGACGACCGCATCATCGACAACATGTGCATGCAGCTGGTCAACAAGCCCGAGCAGTTTGACGTGATTGTGACCACCAACCTGTTTGGCGACATCCTTTCCGACCTCTGCGCTGGCCTCGTGGGTGGCCTGGGCGTGGTAAGCGGCGCCAACATCGGCGACGACATGGCCATCTTTGAAGCCGTGCACGGCTCGGCCCCCGACATCGCCGGCCAGGGCAAAGCCAACCCCACCGCCCTGCTGCGCTCGGCCCTGATGATGCTGGCCCACCTCGGCGAGCACGCGTACGCCACCCGCATCGAAAACGCCCTCAACGAGACGCTGCTCCAGAAAGAGCAGTGCACCGGCGACCTCGGCGGCAAGGCCTCGACCACCGAGTTTGCCCAGGCTATCATCGCCAAGCTGAAGTAAGTAACTGATTTTAACCCAATCACCCTCCGTCGGCCGCCTGGCCGGCGGAGGGTGCTGTGTCTATGCTGCGTTCCACCATCTATTCTATTGCGCTGGCTACCTTGCTGCTGGCTGGCTGCAACCGCGACAAAAACGCCGAAGCCGGCACCCAGGGCATGAACGCCGCCGCCGACGACGCGGCCGCCGATGCCAAGGCCAACCCCACCATCGACAACCCCAACGTGGCCAGCGACACCGAGGCCCCCAACCCCGACGCGCCGGTGCTGACCTTCGCCGAAAGCCAGTTCGATTTTGGCGACATCAAGCCCGATAGCAAGGTGCAGCACACCTTCAAGTTCACCAACACCGGCAAAACGCCGCTGCTCATCGCCGACGCCACTGCCAGTTGCGGCTGCACCACCCCCAGCTGGACCAAGGAGGCCGTGGCCCCCGGTGCCACCGGCGAAATGGAAGTGCAATTCGACAGCCGCGGTAAGCAAGGCCTCATCAGCAAGCAGGTAACCGTGCGCGCCAACACCCAGCCCAGCACCACCACCATCTACATCAAAGGCAACGTCTTAGCCACGAAGTAAGCCCGCCGGCCGGGGCCAGAAGCGTGGGCTAGCCTACCTTTCGCCCCGGCCCGCCAGTTCGCTTCGCCAGCGGCCGCCCGCCTGCCCGTTTTCGCATCCTCTTTTCGCCATGACCTTCCTTACCCTTTTGCTCCAGGCCGCTACGAGCGGCGGCATCATGCAGCTCGTTTTTCCGGTCGCTATCGGCCTGGTGCTCTACTTCTTCATGATTCGGCCGCAGCAGCGCAAGACCACGGAGGCCAAGGCCTTCCGCGAGTCGCTGGTGAAGGGCACCCGCGTGGTGACCATCGGCGGCCTGCACGGCCTGCTGGTCGAAGTAGGCCCCGAAACCGTGCTGCTCGAAGTAGAGCGCGGCCAGCGCCTGCGCTTCGACCGCAGCGCCGTGGCCCGCGTGGCCGGTGGCACCACCACTACTACTGATAGCGCCGTCACCCCGGCTAGCTAGGTATGAAGCCCGCGCTGCCCCCCGCCACCGGCGGGTGGGCCAGCCAGGTGCTGCGCCGCCTGCTGCGCCCGCTCGCCGCCAAGGAGCCGAGCTTCTACCGCGCCGTGGTGGCTTGCTTCGTGATAGCCAGCACCTTGTGGATGCTACGCGAGCTTAGCGACAGCTACACCGCGCCGCTCGACTACCCCGTGGTTTGGCACTACAACACCCAGCGCTACCACCCGGCGCGCCCGCTGCCGCCCACCGTGCCCATCGAGGTGCGCGGCAACGGCTGGCGCCTGCTCAGCCGCGCCGTGGGCCTGCACCTGCTGCCCGCCGATATCCGCCTGCGCCTGCCCGGCACGCCGCCCTTGCGCTCGCCGCTCCGGCCGCCCCTGCGCCGGGCGCTAGGCACCGTGCGCCTGGTGAATCTGCCTGCCGACTCAGCTACCTACTACCTGGTGCCGGGCGGCGACTCGCTGCGTTAGGTGGTTGAAAAACTGCTAAATGTGAACGTCATGCTGAGCTTGCCGAAGCATCTCGCTCGCTTCATCCAACGAAGCGAACGAGATGCTTCGGCAAGCTCAGCATGACGTTCTTTAGTAAGAATAAAGGCAAATTATTTTTAAGACTTATAAATCAAAATCATGCTTCGTATCGGCATCACCGGCGGCATTGGCTCGGGTAAAAGTGTAGTGGCGCGGGTATTCGCCGCGTTGGGAGTGCCCGTGTACGATTCCGATAGCCGCGCCAAATGGGTGATGGCTAATGACCTGGTGCTGCGGGCGCAGCTACAGGAAGCTTTCGGCACCGATGCCTACGACGCGGCTGGCCAGCTCAACCGGCCTTACCTAGCCAAGGTCGCCTTCAACGACGCCGCCCAACTGGCGCGGCTCAATGCGCTGGTGCACCCGCGAGTAGGCGAAGACTTTGCCGCCTGGACGGCCGCGCAGGCTGCCGAGGGCCACGCTTATATCTTAAAAGAGGCGGCCCTGCTCTATGAGTCAGGCGCTTATAAAGGACTCGACAGTATCATCACGGTGTTTGCGCCGGTGGAAGTGCGCGCCGCTAGGGTGCTGCGCCGCGATACCCACCGCTCGGCCGCTGACATCGAGGCTATTATGGGCAAGCAGATGGGCGAGGATGAGAAGCTAGCCCGCGCCGAGCATGTCGTTTACAACGACGATTCGCAACTGGTGCTGCCGCAGGTGCTGGCGCTGGATGCGGCTTTCAGGCAGTAGAAAGCTTGAAAAATAAAAAGGCCGGGCTGACACTGTCAGCCCGGCCTTTTTGCTTGCAAATGAGCCCGTTACTCACCGAATGATGGGGTAGCGCTCGAAGGGACGGTCCACGAAGAGCTTGCGGTAGGTGGCGTGGGTCTTGATGATTTTGGCGCCGATGCTGCGCGTGGTCACCAGCATACGGGGGTTGAAATCGCCAATCCAGTTCATTTCGATGTTCTCGTAGCCCGCCTCGATAAAGCGCTTTTGCTCCCAGGTGAGGAGCGCCTGGTCCACGCCTTTGCCTTGGTAGTCAGGAATAACGCCGTAGATAATGCCGAGGAGCTTCTTGTCTTGGCGCTGTATGTAGCGCCAGCGCTGCCACACAAAGCGCAGCTTGCCCAGCAGGTTGAGGCGGTGGCCGATGTGCTTGAAAATCTGGTTCAACTCAGGCAAGCTCAGGAAAAAGGCCACCGGCTGGTCGTCGTGGTAGGCGAAGGCCAGCAGGCGCTCGTCGATGACGGGCTTCATCTCGCGCACGAGGTGGCGGGCCTGGTCCAGGGTCATGGGCTTCACGCCCGCGTGGCGGCCCCAGGCCAGGTTGTAGACGTGGTGAAAATCGTGGGCCATCTGCTCCGGCTCGGCCTTGCGGGCGTAGGCAAAGCGGTAGCGGCTATCGGCCTCGAAGCCCGCCAGCTTCTGGTGAAAGCTGGGGTGCAGCGCCATATGCACCGGCCGGTGGCAGGTGTACTGCTTGAAGTAGAGCTGGAAGCCGTAGCTCTCAAACAAGCCCTGGTAATAAGCTGGGTGCCAGAACATGCCGTAGTTCGGCTCGCGGTCAAAGCCGTCGATGAGCACGCCCCAAAACCGGTCGCGGTCGCCGAAGTTGATGGGGCCATCCACGGCCAGCATCCCCTTAGTGCGCAGCCACTCGCAGGCCGCGTCAAACAGCTCATTGGCGGCCTTCTGGTCGTTGATGCACTCAAAAAAACCCAGGCCACCGGCGGGCAGCGTAGCATCGGCGGCGGTAGCGGTGAGCGGGTTGACGAAGGCCGCGATGCGGCCGATAACGGTGCCCTGGGCATCGGTGAGCAGCCAGCGCCGGGCCTGGCCGCCGGCGGCAAAGAGCGGGTTTTTGGCGGGGTCAAATACGGCGTCTACCTCGTTGTCGAGCGGGCCAATGTAGGCGGGCTCGTGGCGGTGCAGGCGGTGGGGGAGGGCGCAAAACTGCCGCTGGTGGGCGGCGGAAATAACTTCGAGCAAAGGCATAGGACAAAGGTAGGGCTGGCCTTACCCTGGTGCTATGGCTTCTGCGGAGTGCTGCTGGGCTGAGGCGGTAGCGGGCGGTCCAGGGCCTCGCGCCGGAAGATGGACAGCGTTTTGACGCCGCCGCCCGGGCGGTAGGCCAGCACCTCGGGGCCCAGGGTATCGGCGTAGGATTGGGGATGCCAGCGGTAGCCACTGAGGTAATAGCGGGCACGCTCGTCGTAGACCAGGCGAAAGCGCTGCTGCTTCTCTGGGCTTAGCATCAATAAGTTATTTGAAATAAGATACGGCTGTGGCCCCGTTACGGTAATGGTCGGGCTGGGGTCGTGGCGTAGCAGCCACTCCAGGCCGTGGCGGTAGCTCAGGCCCCAGTAGTCGCGCTCAAACAAACGCTCGGCCGTGGCGGCGGGCAGAAAGCTGAAGTACGCCTGCTGGTTGGGGTAGGCCGCGACAATGAACCAGAGGGAGCGTGCCGCATCAAGCCCCGCTAATACCAGGGCGGCGCCAGCCAGCCGTCGTGCCCCCTGGCCGGCGTGCCGTGCTAACTGCCCCAGCAGCTGGGCCCCGCGCACGGCTAGCAGCAGCAGCGCCGGGTACACGAAGTACAGATGCCGCCAGCCATCAAAAACCACTGACCGCAGCACCACAATGGCGACCAGCGGGGCAAACAGCCACACCCCCAAAACCAGGTCGAACTGCTGCGCCCACGCCCAGCGGCGCCGGCGCACGGCCACCCAGGTCTGGCGCGCCAGGACCCCGAGCCCCACCAGGGTACCGGCCAGATAAGAGACTGGCGTAGTGATGGCTATCCACACGGGCAGGTAGTGCCAGGGCAGGGCGCGCGCGGGCGTCAGCCGGCCCCAGTACAGTACCAGGTGCGACCACGGTACGTGGCTCATTATCCCCAGCACCCGGCCAAAGCTGGCCAGCGGCGTCTCCCAGAGGTAGGGCCACAGGGCAACGGTGGCGCCAGCAGTGGCGCCCAGGTACAGCCCCGCCAACCCCGCTACTTGCCAGCGGGCCCGGCCGGCTAGCCCCGCCGCGTGGGCCGCCAGCCAGCCCAGCGCCAGGGCGGGCAGCAAGATGCCCGGCATGCGCACCCCAATGGCGGCGGCCGTGGCCACGGCCGCCAGCAGGGCCCGGCCCACCGTGGGCCGCCGCGCCAGCCCGGCGATGGCTAGCATCGCCAAGGTGAACAGGCACATAAAGCCCACATCCTTGCCATTGTAAAAGGCTTCGGCAAAAAAACGGGGCGACAGCACCAGCAGCGCGGGCGTCAGCAGCGCCCACCACCGGCTGCCCAGGCGCAGCCTGCCCAGGCCATAGAGGGCCGCTACCCCCACCACGAATATCAAAAACACGAACCCGTGCCGCACCGCGTAGTACCCGGCCGGCTGATGCGGGTAGAACAGCCAGCCCAGCACGGCCGCCGGCGTTTCGATTACCGGGCCGTGCACGATGCCGCTGGTGGGTAGCCACGCCACGCTGGCGGGGGTGGTCAGGTAGTGCTGCCAGCCGGCGGGCGCGAGCTTCCGAAAGACGTAATTGGCGGTGGTGATGCCGAGCGAATGGTCAGAAAAATCATCCCACGGCATGCCGTAGCCGCGGTACAGGCTGGCCCCCAGCAGGAGCAAGGCCCCTAGCAAGCCCACCGGCAGCCAGCGCTGCCAGCGGGGGCGCCGGCCCCCGGTATAGTCACTCATAGGCCCGCAAGATACCGCCGCCTATTTGGCCCCGGCCCAACCATTCGGCCCGTTGGCTAGTATGGGGAAGGTGGGGCGGGCCAGGCCGTTGCTACAGGATAATATACCATTTATGAAAAGCATTGATTATCAGCGTTTATTCTATTTATCCCCCGATTCGTTGCTGTTGCTGCTGCCCGATGGCACGGTAGCCGACAACTCCGACGCCCACGTGGAGGTGTCGCTGCTGCCCCGGGCGCAGGCCGTGGGGCGCGATATTTTTGTGGCTTATCCCTCAGCCCCCGAGAGCCAGCGCGAGCTGTTTGAGTCGCACGAGTACGTGCGCCAGCACCTGGAGCCCCACACCATGGGCCTGTTGCGCTACGACCTGGAGCGCCCCGCCGAGCTGGGTGGCGGCACCGAGGAACGCTACTGGCAGATAACGCATTACCCGCTGTTCGACGAGCAGGGCCAGCTCGAATATATTTTGCAGCGCCCGCAGGATGTGACAGCCCAAACCCTGGCCACCCGCCAAGCGGAGGAAACGGCCAAGGCGCTGCTCGACGTGCAGGAGCGCAACCGCTTCATCCTGGAGTCGCTGCCCGTAATGGTGTGGACGAATACGCCCGATGGCCAGCCCGACTACTTCAACCCGCGCTGGCTCCAGTTCACGGGTCACGCTATGGAAACGCTGCTCACCGGCGACTGGCACCGGCTAGCCCACCCCGCCGACGAGGCGGCCCTGGCCGCCGCCTGGCAAGAGGCGCTGGCCAGCGGGCAGGCTTTTCAGCACGAGTACCGCCTGCGCCGCTACGATGGCGAGTACCGTTGGGTGCTGATTCAGGCCGCCCCGCGCCGGGCGGCCGATGGCCGCATCACCATGTGGGTGGGCAGCGCCAGCGACATCCACGCCCAGCGCCAGCTAGTGGCCGAGCTGCTGCAAACCAATGAGCAGCAGGCTGCCCTTTCGGAGCAAGCCTACCAGACGTATCAGCAGGCCGAAAGCCAGCGCCAGACCTACGACAAGCTCTTTACCGAGGTGCCAGCGCTCATTGCCATCTTGCGCGGGCCCGAGTACCGCTACGAGTTCGTGAACCCGGCCTACCAGCAGGTATTTCCGCACCGCCAGCTGCTGGGCCTGCCTATTGCGGAGGCCTTGCCCGAGGTGGTGGGGCAGGGCTTAATAGAGGTTCTCAACCGCGTGTTTACTACGGACAAAAGCTTCCGCAACCCCGCCCTGCGCATCGACCTGGAGCGCGCGGCCGGCGGCCCGCTTCAGGAAGCTTACGTCGACCTCACCTTGCAGCAATTTCAGGAAAAAAACCAACCGGCCGGGGTTTTGGTTTTTGCTGTTGAAGTCACGGACCTCGTGCACGCGCAGGCTGAGCTAGCCGCGTTGCGCGCCCGGGGTACGGGCGGCCCCGGGGCCGCTGGCGAGCAATAAGCAGCTTGTTACCCGATAGTTATTGCCCTCGCTAGTTGTCTTTCCTTATGGCACTCTCTTCCTTCGACTTCCAGCAGGCCCGCGTGAAGCAGGTATTGTTCAAGTCGCGGCTGCGCTCGGTGCTCTACGGGGTGCGCGAGGCCGACGCCGCCCTGTTTTCGCCCCACGAAAGCCCGCTGGGCCAGTGGCTCCAAACGGTGCTCAAGCCCAGCCACGGCACCCGCCCTGAGGTGCACGAGGCCGAGCGCCTGCTGCAACAAATGCTGCGCACCGGCCAGGAGCTGACCGCCCGCTACCAGCGCGGCCAGATTGAGGAAGCCCGCGCCGGCCTCGACCAGATAAACGCCTACGCCGACCAGATAGAGGCCGTGCTGGCGGGCCTGCAACGCAGCCTCAACCTTAGCTAGCACCCGGCAACTACCCGGCCCGGCCCCACGTTAAGGGCGGGGCTCACCCTTACGCGCCTACCCATGAAACGCACCGAAATCATTCTGCGCCAAGACCGTATCGTGTATATCCTCCTGGTGGTGACGGCCACCATCGGCCTCACCTGGGTGCTGTGGCGGCACCAGCACCTGCTCACCCACGGCGGGGCTGCCCCGGCGGCGCTGCCCACCGCGACGACTTCCCGCTAGCCGGGCTGGCGGAAAGGTAAGAGCATGGTGGCAACCAGGCCTAATGGCCCGACAGCTGCCGCTGAAAGTGCAACTGGAGAATGGTATTGACCTTTTCCTCGGTCAGGGGCTTGCTCACGAGGCCCGCGATGGGCAGCTCCTGGATGCGGGCCAGGTCGCGGCCATCCATCGTGGTGGTGAGCATCACGATGATGCTGGCGCGCTGGCGGTCGGACGGGAGCTGCTGGTAGGCTTCCAGAAACTCGATACCGTTCATCACGGGCATGTTCACATCGAGGAAGATGAGGGCCGGAATGCTGGCCTCCGCGGCTTCGGCGCGCTCGGCCAGCAGGGCCAGGGCCTCCGAGCCGTTTTCGGCTACCAGCAGGTGGTCGGTTACCTCCAGGCGCTTGAGAAGCAGCTCGTTCAAGAAATTATTAGTCGAGTCGTCATCGACCAAGAGCACACTGGAAAGCTTTTGCATAAAAAAGGGGTAAGCCGCGTCAACACGCGGCGCGGCCACCGGGTTCGCCGTTAGGTAGGCAGTGATACGGTGAAAGTGGAGCCCACGCCGGGCTGGCTGGCCACTGTGATGGTGCCGCCCGCGTTTTCGACGATGCGCTTCACCATGTAGAGGCCCACGCCCGAGCCCTCGACGTGGGTGTGCAGCCGCCGAAACATACCGAATAATTTGCCCTGCTGGGTGGCATCGAGGCCCAGGCCGTTGTCTTGCACGGCCAGCACCACCGCGCCGGCGGTGCCGTGGCAGCGCAGCTCCACCACCGGCGGCCGGTCGGGGGCGTGGTACTTGAGGGCGTTGCTGAGCAGGTTGTAGATGATGCTGCGCAGGTTTTTGGGGGCAAACTGCACGGTGGGGCAGTCGGCCACCGCGATGGTGAGGGTAGCGCCGGTGGCGGCGATTTCGGCGGCCAGGTCGAGGCGCACGGCGCGCACCAGGGCGGGCAGGTCCACGGCTTCGGCCGCCGGGCCGTCGGCCTGTTGCAGCTTCGACACATCGGTGAGGTGGGCCAGGGTTTCGCGGAAGCGGGCCACCGCGCCGTCCATCATGCCCAGCAAGCGGGGCACCAGCGGCGCCTCGGTGGCGGCGGCGGGCAACTGCTCGCGCAGGGCCGCGAACAGCCCTTCGAGGTTGGCAATGGGCGCCTTGAGGTCGTGGCTGGCCGTGTACACGAAGGTATCGAGGTCGGTGTTGGTGCGCTGAAGGCGCTGGTTGGTGGTGGCCAGCTCGGCGGCCAGGGCCAAGGCGCGCTGGCGATTGTCTTCCACCACCTGGCGGGCGCGCACCTGTTCGGTCACCTCGTAGGCAAAGACGAGGATGCCGTCGATGCTGCCGTGGGCGTCGCGCCGGGGCTGGTAAGTGAAGTTGAAGAACAGCTCCTCTAGCTCCCCATCGCTGTGGCGGCCCAACTGCAAGGGTAGCTCCTGGGCCACAAACGGCTCGCCGCTCTGGTACACATGGCGCAGCAGCGCGGGCACGGGACTGCCGGCCAGCTCGGGCAGGGCCTCCAGCACGGGCCGCCCGGCCAGCGCCCGGCCCGGAAATATCTGCTGGTAAGCGGGGTTAACTAGTTGATACACATAGTCGGACCCATCGAGAATGGCGATGGGTGCGGGCGCATCCATAAACAAGGTGTGGAGCAGCTCGCGCTGCTGGTCGGCCTCGCGGCGGGCCAGCACCTGGCCGGTCACGTCGTAGGCCACCACTGCAATGCCCACCGTGACGCCGTGCTCGCGGTAGGGCTGGTAGCTGAAGTTGAGGTAGCGGGTGCGGGCTGGCTGGCCCTCGGCCGGGGCCACGGCCAGCGGCAGCTCGTTGCCGGCGTAGTTTTCGCCGGTCTGGTACACGCGGTCGAGCAGCGCCACGAAGCCCTGGGCGGCCGCCTCGGGCTGGGTTTCCACAATGCGCCGGCCCTGCATGTTGCGCCCCGGAAATATCTCCTGGTAGGCGGCGTTGAAGTAGTCGATGCGGTGTTCGGGCCCGCGCAGCAGCACAATGGCGGCCGAGGTCTGGGCAAAAACCTGGTACAGGTCTTCGCGCTGCTGCACCTGGCGCTGGGCGGCAGCCAGCAGCGCGGCTTGCAGCGTTTCGGCCTGCCGGCTGGCCAGCACCTTCTCGGTAGCATCCACGAAGAAAGTCAGAATGCCCTGCATCTGGCCCTGGCCATCCAGAATGGGCTGGTACACAAAGTCGAGGTAGTACTGCCGGGGCTGGCCGTCGGCATCGGTCAGGCGCACGGGCACCTCGGTGCCCACGTAGGCCTGCCGGGTGGCGTACACCTGGTCGAGGGTGCGCACGAGGCCCTGGTCGGCTAGCTCGGGCAGGGTGTCGGCCACGGGGTGCGTGAGCTGGGCGCGGCCGCTGGTGAGGGCCCGGTAGTTCTCATTAAAGAACGAGTAGCGGTGCTCGGGGCCCACGAGCGTGGCAATGGCGGCCGGCACCTGCCCCAGAATCTGGCGCAGCAGGCGCTGCTGCTGCCGCAGCTGCTCGCGCTGCTGCTCGGCCTCGCGCAGGGCGGCCTGCACGTCGCGGCTGCGCGAGTTTACCCGGTCTTCCAGCTCATTATTAAGGAGTTTGAGCTCCTGCTGGGTGGTTGCCAGGATGGTGTTGCTGGTCAGGTACTCCTCGTTGGCGGCTTGCAGCTCCTCGTTGGTGGCGGCCAGCTCCTCGTTTGTCACATCCAGCTGCTGGTTGATGCCGGCTAGCTGCTGGGCGCTGGCCTCGGCTAGCTGGCGGGCCTGCACCTGCGTGGTTACTTCGTAGGCAAAGACGAGGATGCCGTCAATCTGGCCGCGCAGGTCGCGGCGGGCCTGGTAGGTGAAGTTGTAGTACCGCTTCTCCAGCTCGGTGGGGTGCTCGTTGTCGTGGTCGAGCTGCACCAGCATTTCGGTGGCAAAAAACGGCTCGCCGGTGCGGTACACCTCGTCGAGCAAGCCAAAAATGGGCTGGCCGGCCAGCTCGGGCATGGCCTCGGCAATGGGCTTGCCCACGAGCGGCCGGTTGCCCACCAATGCCTGGTAAGGCCCATTCACAAACTGAAACCGGTGGCTGGGGCCGTCGAAGATGCAAATCATGGCTGGGGCCTGCATCAGCACGTTGTGCAGCTGCGCCCGCTCCAGCGCGATGGTGGCGTGGGCGTCGCGCTCGCGGGCCTGGCTGGCGCGCAGGGCCTCCTCCACGGCCGAGCGCGGCTGGTCGGCGGTATCGGTAAAGCTCACGAGCAGGCCGCCGCCCACCCGCCGGGCCGCCACCCGAAAGTAATTGTCGTAGCCATCGGCCTGGTAGCAGATGTCAAACTGCCCCGGCTCGCCGCTCAAAAAGGTGTCGCGGTGAAACGCGAACCCGCCGTTGGTGAGGCTGCCCGGAAATTGCTGCACGTAGGTGGTAGCCGGCCGGGCCGGTAGCCCCAGCATCCGCTGGGCCGCCGGGTTGAGGTAGGCAAAGGCCAGGTCCACCACCGCGCCGCTGGCATCGGTGATGGGCGAGTAGCCCGCGATGCCAGTCAGCGACAGGTCGAGCAGGGCTGGTAGTACGTCGGACTCAGGAAAAAACTCGGGGGGTAGCAAAGGCGTGGCGGCAGGCATAAGATAAAAGCGAGGAAAGCTAATAACGCACGGCATCAGCTTTAACCTACAGAAGCGGCACGAGTTCTGGTTCGCGCCACTGGGTTGCGTAAGCCGGCCCGGCTACGCAGTAGCGGCCCGGCCGGTTTGAAAAGGCTAATCGGGGGTCGGAAACGTGACCGTGAACGTGGAGCCCACCCCCGGCTGGCTGGCCACCGTGATGGTGCCGCCCACGTTTTCGACCATGCGCTTCACCATGTGCAGGCCCACGCCCGAGCCCTCGACATGGGTGTGCAGGCGCCGGAAAATGCCGAACAGCTGGCCCTGCTGCGCCTCCGTGAGGCCAAGGCCATTGTCTTGCACCGTCAGCACCACGCCGGTGGCGGTGCGGGCGGCGCGCAGCAGCACCTCGGCTGGGCGGGCGGGGTCGCGGTATTTCACGGCGTTGCTAAGGAGGTTGTAGAGGAGGCTGCGCAGGTTTTGGGGTGCAAACGACACGTGCAGGTCGGGGGCTACGTCTAGCGTCAGCGCAGCCCCGGCCGCCGTGAGCAGGGGGGCCAGGTCGAGGCTCACGGCCTCGGCAGTGGCGGCCAGCGGCACGTTTTCGGCGGGCTGGCTGTGGGCCTGCTGGAGGCGGGCAATGTCGGTGAGCTGGGCGATGGTAACCCGAAAGCGCTCTGCCGACTCCTGCATGAGGTCGAGCAGGCGCGGCACCGGCGGGGCCGGGGCGGGTAGGTGCTCGCGCAGGGCCAGCAGCAAGCCTTCGATGTTAGCAATGGGCGCCTTTAGGTCGTGCGAGGCTGTGTACACAAAGTTGTCCAGGTCCACGTTGGTGCGCGTGAGCTGGGTGTTGGTATTATTAAGCTCCTCGTTGCTGGCCAGCAGCTCTTCGTTGATGGCGGCCAGCGCCTCGTTGAGCTGCTGCACCTGGCGGCGGGCCAGCACCTGCTCGGCCACATCGTAGGCAAAGGTCGAGATGCCCACAATCTCCCCGTTTTCGCGAAAAGCCTGGTACGTGAACGTGAAAAACATCTGGCGCGACGGCTGGCCGTCGGGCTGCGCGATGAGCAGCGGCAGCTCCTCCCCGTAGTAGGTTTCGCCGGTGCGGTACACGTTGTCGAGCAGGTCCACCACGCCGCTGTCCACGGTTTCGGGCAGGGCCTCGGCCACCGAGCGGCCCAGCAGCTGCCGCCCCGGAAAAAACGCGTGGTACGGCCCATTGGCGTATTCGTAGCGGTGTTCGGGCCCCCGCTGAATGCAGATAGCGGCCGGGGTTTGGGCAAAAATCTGGTAAAAAGCCTCGCGCTCCTGTGCGTGTTGCTGGGCGGCGGCCAGCACCTGCGCTTGCAGCGCCTCGGCGTGCTGGCGGGCCCGCACCTTATCGGTCACATCCACGATAAAGGCCAGGATGCCCTGCGTATGGCCCCGCGCATCCACGAGTGGCTGGTAAATAAAATCCACGTACCGCAGTTCGGGCTGGCCGGTGGCGCGGTCGTAGAGCTGGGCGGGCGTTTCCTGGCCCTGGAAGGGCTGGCCGGTGGCGTACACCTGGTCGAGCAGGCCGATAAAGCCCTGCGCCACCACTTCCGGAAACACCTCCGCCACCGTGCTCCCCAGCCGGGTACGGTGCCCCGAGAGCGCCTGGTAGCCGTCGTTAAAGAAACTATAGCGGTGCTCGGGCCCGCTGACCGTGGCAATTGCCGCCGGCACCTGCCCCAGAATCTGGTCGAGCAGGCGCTGCTGGCTGGTGGTGTAGGCCCGCTGCTGCTCCGCCTCTTGCAGGGCGTCGGCCAGCTGCTGGGTGCGCTCGGCCACGCGGTGCTCCAGGCGCTGCTGCACGAGCAATACCTCCTCCTGGTTGGCCAGCAGCTCGTCGTGGCTGGCGTGCAGGGCGGCATTCAGGGTGGCTAGCTGGTGGTTGAGACTGAGCACCTGCTCGCGGGCCAGTACCTGCTCGGTGACTTCCGCCGCCACCACCATCACGCCCGACACCCGCCCGTCTTCCTCGCGCATGGGCAGGTACACAAAGTTCCAGTACACCGTGTCGCGGCGGCCGTGCCGGTCGATGAGGGAGGGCATTTCGCGGGCTTCGTGGGGCACGCCGGTGGCCAGCACGCCGGCCAGCAGCTCTTCAAAGCCCTGCCCCGCCACCTCGGGCAGCAGCTCAAACAAGGGTGTGCCCACTGCCTGGGCCTGGGTGCGGCCCCACAGCGCGCACACCAGCGGGTTGGCCAATTCAATGACGTGCGTGGGCCCCCGGTACACCGCAATCGCCACCGGCGCCTGCTCAAAAATACGCTGCAACTCGCCCCGCTGCCGTTCGGCCTCGGCGTAGGCAGCCTGCGCGCGGGTTTCGCTGGCGCGCAGCCGCTCGGCGGCCTGCACCTGGGCCGTCACATCCACCACGGTGTGCAGCAGGTGCTGCACGCGGCCGGCTTCGTCGAGCACGGCGCGGTTGCTGGGTAGCCAGTAGCGCTCCACAAACTGGCCGGGGGCGGCCGGGTCGGGCAAGTCGTAGCGCTGCAAGGCTAGCTCGTGCGGCTGGCCCGTGGCCAGCACCTGGGCAAAGGAGTCGCGCAGGGTGCGCTCGCCCTGTACCTCGGGCGTAGCCGGGTTGTCCGGAAAAAGCTCAAAAATGGGGCGGCCTATCAGCTGCGCGCGCTGCACCAGCGCCACCGCCAGGTAGTCATCACTGGCGGCCTCCACCTCCAGGCTAGGTGACAGCAGCAGGAAGGCCCCTGGCAGCACGTTGAAAACCGGGAGCAGAGCAAAGCTGGCAGACATAGGCGGCGCAAAAGGCAAAGGAGAGCCACGAAGGTAGCCTGGGCCAGTTTGGCCCACGGGGCCGGGCCGCCTGCTGCCTGACCAGCTGCCTCAAAGTCAATCAGCCACTCTGAATGGTAGTCTTTCTGAGTAGCGCTACGCTTCAGCAATAGCTAAGCCCCTCGAAGAACAGAAAATTCACTGCGAATAGAGCCCATTAGCTACTGCCGTGAATTTATAGATGAAGTGACTACGCCATCACGTCGCGGCGCGATACGCTGACCCGCATGGCGCAGGCGCTGGAACCGTTTTTTACGCACTACTTCCCCACGTTGCGCACCTTCTGGCACGACGATGACGCGGCCTATTACTACGTGTGCGTGTTGCCCACCTTCAACACCGGGCCGACGGCGGGCGGCTTCAACTGGGGCCCGGGCTTCATTATGAAGTATGCTGGCCCTTTCGACAACTGGAAGAAGGAAGTGATAGGCCACGAAACGTCGCATACCTGGATTGGCAACAAGATGCAGCTCGGGGCCGATAGCTTCGACAACCAGTGGTTTGGGGAAGGCTTCAACGACTACGTATGCCTGATTAACCTGGCGGCCGCCGGCATCTTCGGCCCCGAGGCCTTCCTCGAGTACGTCAACGAGCGCACGCTTCGGCCCCACTACACCAGCCCCCTGCGGGGGATGCCCAACGACTCTATTGCCCGCAACTACTGGCGCAACCAGCACTACCAGAAACTGCCCTACCGCCGGGGCCTGCTCTACGCTTTTTACCTCGACAACCAGGTGCGCCTGGCCTCCCAGGGCGAGCACACGCTCTGCGACGTACTGCTGGCCCTGGCGGCCCGCAATAAAGAGTTGAAGGCAAAAGACCCGGAAGCTACCCTGACCGTCGAGGATTTCATTGCGGTCGCGGGCCGCTTTGTGCCCCGCGAGCAGGTGGCGCGGGAGGTAGCGCGGCACATGGTTCAGGGCCAGCCGCTTGACTTTCGAAAGATTTCCTTGATTCCGGCATTTCGGCTGACATTTGACGGGCCGGTACCCGTGCTGGGCTTAGCCGATGCTACGGCTTTACCAGCCGTCTACCACTGGTAAGCAAGCAGGACCTCACAAACCGTTTCAGCGCCTTGTATCCTTGGCGACCCTTGGCACACCAGAGGTTCTCGCAAAAAACAGGAAACACCGCACGCTAAAGTTTGGAAAAGAGCCCCGAGGGTTGAAATTTACCGGACACTTTTTGGGCGTTGCGAGCAGTCGCTCACGAAGATGCGGCGGGCCTGCCCCCAGAAAGCCGCGCAACGCCGCCAGGCCCCAGCTGCCGCTGAGCCCAGCTAGCCCGGCAACCCGCAGCTACGCATTAGGCCAGCTTACTACCCTCACTCTCGCTGCTACCCAGCACCTAAGGCCCCACCCGCGTTACATGAAGAGACTATTGCTATTGGCCATCTTACTGGCGTATGCGGGCAGCAGCCGGTGCCAAACGGCCGCCGACAGCCTGGTGCGCCGCCTGGCCAGCGCCCCCGCTGATACAAACCGGGTGCTGCTGCTCGACCAGCTGGCCGACCAGCTGCGAACGGCCGATGCAAAGCAGTCGCTGCGCTACGGGCAGCAGGGACTGCGCCTGGCGCAGCAACTGCACTACGGGGTAGGCGAGGCGCTGCTGCTCAATAAAATAGGCCGAACGTATTTTGCTGCCGAAGACCTGGCCAACGCGGCCCGCTATTTTCAGCAAGCCGTGCGCAGAGCCCAGGCGCTGCCCCCGGCTGGCCGGCAGCTGACGCTGGCGCTGCTGGGCCTAGGCCAGGTGGCCGTCATGCAGCACGACTACCCCGAAAGCCAGCGGTACTTGCGGCAGGCCATGCACCGCATTCAGCAGCGCCTGTACCCCGTGGGGCCGCGAGACCTTGTGATGGTGCAGAATAGCCTGGGGGTGATGTACTTCGACTGGCTAAGCTCCGGCAAAACCTACCCCGATTCTGTTAAACAGCTTTGCTTGCGGTACAATGGCTTGGCCCTGCGCACGCTGCAGCGTGCCGGCACCTCGGGCACTTCGCTCGCAGTGGCCCTGAACGGGGTGGGTAGCGCGCACCGCATACTGGCGCGCTACGATTCGGCCGAGTACTACCACCGCGCCGCCCTGCGCCTGTTTCAGCAAGCGGGCAGCCCCTACGGCGTGGCCCAGACGCAGGTGTGGCTCGGGGCCGCCCTTGAGCAGCGGCACCGCTCCGCCGAAGCGGTGCCGCTGCTGCGCGCGGCCCTCGCCGGTGCCAGCCAGTTGCACCTCCCCGCTTTGCGCGCCGACTGCCTGCTGGAGCTGGCCGCTGCCCTGGCCGCCACCGATAGGGGCGGGGAAGCCTACCGCCTCGCCAGGCAGGGCCACCACTTGCTCGATAGTATGCAGCGGGCCGACCAGCAGGCCAACCTTGCCCAGCTCCGCGTGCAGTTTGACACCGAGCAGCAGCGCAGCCGCGTGCGGGAGCTCACGCACCGCACCGAGCTGCAAGCCTTGCAGGCGCGCAAGCAGCAGCAGCACCTGTGGTGGCTCGCCAGCTTTCTGCTGGCCGTAGCGGTGGGCCTGGTGGTTTCGGGTAGCCTGGCCTGGCGGCTGCGCCGCCAGCACACTAAGCTGATGGTGGTGCGCGCCGAGCAGGATAGGCTGTACGCCCTCATTGCGCACGACCTGCGCAGTCCCTTAATGGGCTTCAGCGGCTTAGCGGACCTGCTCACCACCTACGTCGAGCGCCAGGATACGGCCCGCTTGCTGGGGCTGGGCGTGCGCGTGCGGCAAGCCGCCGACAGCCTGCACGAGCTGCTCGACAACCTGCTCAATTGGGCGCTTTGGCAGCGCGGCGAGCTGCGGCCCATGCTGGAGCCCCTGCCAGTGGCTACGCTACTCGCGCAGCTGGCGCGCCTCTACCAGCCCGCCGCCGACACGGCCGGCATCAGCCTGGAGGTAGCCACTACCGACGCGGGCCAGGTGCTGGCCGACCGCCAGATGACGCTCACTGTGCTGCGCAACCTCATCAGCAATGCCCTGCAAGCCACGCCGGCCGGGGGGCGCATCCTGGTGCGGGCCGTGCTGGTCGGTACCCAGCAGCAGCTGGAAGTAAGCGATACGGGGCACGGCGTAAGCGCGGAAGAGCTGGCCCGCATTATGAATGGCAACGTGCTCCTGACGACTACGCACTACCGTGGCCGCGCCGGGCTGGGCCTGCGCCTGAGCCGGCTGTTTGCCCAGGCGCAAGGCGGGCAGCTTACGCTGCGTAGTACCGTGGGCCACGGCACTACGGCCATCTTGGCGTTGCCCTGCCCCCGGCCGGTTGCCGCCGCTACGCAGGTAGGGTAATCGAAGCTTGCACCCCGTATTATACCTTTTGCACCCTGAAATTATTCTCTTACGACGGCATTTCTTGAGTTTGCTGAATGTGGGGTTAACTTCGTGTATACAAGAGGTTAGCGCCTTTTATGAGCAACTAACCTCGCCTTTTCCAGGTGCTGTTTCCGCCGATTAGCCGGAGTAGCTTCTCAAAATAATTTTACCTACGCAAACGCCACTGCTTCCCTTTATGGCTCCTCTGCAACCCGATAGCGCGACCCGAGTATTGCTGGAATCGTCGGTGCGCGTGCTGGTGGTGGAAGATGAGCCGCTGGTGGCCGAGCAGATAGAAGCGTTGCTGCTGGGCATGGGGTACGAGCCGGTGGGCCCCGCCTCAAGTGCGCAGATTGCGCTGGCCCTGTACCAGACCGAAGCCATCGACCTGGTCCTGCTAGACATCAGCTTGCGCGGGCCGGTCGATGGCCTGCAATTGGCCGAGCAGCTGCTGGCGTGTCATCCCGTTCCGATTATTTTTCTAACCTCCTTTGCTGATGAGCAGACTTTTCAACAGGCCCAGGCAGTAGGGCCGGCGGCGTACCTGACCAAGCCGCTCGTCGAGGCTGACCTGCGCCGGGCCATCGCGCTGGCCGTTCGCAATTTTTCGGCGCTGAGCTGGCCCCCGCAGCCCCTGGCGGCGCCGGCCACCTCCGCATCCCCGGCCCCACCGGCCCTGATTGCGCCGGAGGCCGTGTTTGTGAAAGAAAACGGGATGCTGGAAAAAATCCGCTTGAGCGAAATTTACAGCCTGGCGGCCGACAACAAAACGTGTAGCCTGCACCTGGCCGAGCGCAGCGTGCAGGTGCGCATGCCCCTGCGCGAATTGGCAGCCGTCTTACCCGCCGAGCGCTTTGTGCAAATCCAGCGCAGCTATTTCATTAACGTCGAGCACATTGAGCGCCTCGACCCGAAGCGCCACCTGGTGCAGGTAGGTAAGCAGGTGCTGCCCGTGGGGCGCCTCTACCTGCTGGAGCTCATCACCCGCCTGCGCACTATCTCATGAGATAGCCCTGGCCCCCGATTGCCGGCTGTCTGGCTGGCATTTACTATCTGATTATCAATATTCTGAATAGCCTGCCGGCTAGCTCATGGCATTGCTATGCCCATTGGCTACCCGCCCCTGGCTTGCTTCCTCGCCCTGCCTACCCCGCTTTATTCCCAACCCAACCCTTCCCCCTTATGTCACTTACCGCTTACCCCTTTCATCCCACCACCGGGGAGCTGCTGCCGGGCTACCGCGATGCCTACCTGCGCGGCGACCTCTCGGGCAGAAACACCGAGTTGGTCGATAGCTACCTGAAAGCCAACCCCAACCAGGGCACGCAGGCGTACCACCGCTTTCATGCCCTGCAAGCTACCGGCCACCAGGTGCGGCCGGTGGGCTGGCTTCAGCAGCAGTTCGAGCTGCTGCGCACCGAGCCGGCTCGTTTCCGCCGCCGGGCGGGCTCGCTTGTGCTCGTGGGAGCGCTGCTCAGCGGGGCCGTGTTTGCGGGCACGCACCGCCCCAGTGCGCTCGCCAGCACCGCCCCGGCAACCGAGACCATGCTCGCCGCTCCAGCCAGCAGTGCAGAGGCCGCGAGTGCCCTGAAGATGAAGGTAATCAAGGGCCGGATTCTCGATGAGAACGGCCACCCGCTGGTCGGGGCCACCATCCTGCACAAGGCCAGCGGCCGGGGCGTGGGCACCGACGCGCAGGGCAACTACGCGCTGACGGTGCCCGCCAGCCAGCCGGCGAGCCTGCAATTTGGCTACGGCGGCTACGCCGAGGAAGAAGCCCGCGTGAGCGCCGGCACCACCTACAACGTGACCCTGCTGCCCCGCACCGACCTGCCCAGGGCCAAGCGCCACTGGTGGTCTTTCTAAGGCAGCTGCACTAGCGGCCGCCGCAGCCGTTGCGGCCGGGTTTCGCGCCACTCCCTCATGTTTTCGTTTTTGAAACGCCTTTCCCTGCGCACCATCGTGGCGGCGGAGGGGGCCGATGCCGCCGCGCCGCGCGTGCTGGAAGGCCTGTTGCGGGAGCTGCCCGAGCTGCTGCTGGCCTGCGTGGTAGAGGTGGCTTCGGGCAAAATCCTGGCTTCCTACACCACCCACGCCAGCTACAACCCCAATCACCTCAGCCTGCGCTACGCCAAGCTGCTGCACACCGTGCAGCACGCCGTGGCCAGCGGGGCCTGGCCCGGCGGCCCCCTCACCGACCTCACGCTGGTGCTCGACGACCAGCTGCACCACCTGCGCCCGCTCCGGGCCGGGCAGTGGTACTGCTTCGTGGCCGTGTACACGGCCGATGCCAACCTGGCCCTCACCAAAGAGGTCGTGCGCCGCTGCACCACCGAAGGCTAGGCTTTTCTCCTTTTGCTTCTCCCTTTTTTAATTCTTTTTATGTCTCCTAAAGACACCGTTAAAGGCATTCTCAGTGACTTGCCGACCCTGCTGGCCGTGGCCGTAGTAGAAGTTGACTCCGGCATGCCGCTGGCCTCGCACACCAATATCGCCGATTTCGACATCGAAACGGCCGCCGCTTACAACACGGAAGTCATCAAGGCCAAGCTCAAGGCCGTGGCGGCCCTCAAGCTCAAGCAAACGGTGCAGGATGTGCTGCTGACCCTCACCGACCAGCTGCACCTGATTAAGCTCTCCGCCAACGGGCAGCTCTTCATCTACCTGGCTGTCAACGCCAAGGATACCAACCTGGCCCAGGCCCGCCAAATCATGAAAGCCCACTCGGCTTCGCTTAACTAAGCCCCGGCTGCCCGGCCCGAAGAATGCGCTTTGGTGGCGTTTTCCGGGCTTTGGGCCAAGCGTATGCGTTGCCCGGCTGGCTCCCGCCAGTGGGGCCGCGCCGTGCCGCCGTCGCCTGTCCGTCTCCCTAGCCCATGCAAGAAATTGATAAGAGCCTGTTTCCTTCTTCCGAGGACATCTGGTACGCGGGCCAGCTTAAGGCCTTTGCGGCGCGGCTGCCCGCCGCTGCGCGCCACTATGACCTGTCCCCGGTCACGGTGCTGAAGGTGCAGTGTGTGGCCCTCGAATTCATGGAGCTGCTCATCCACCGCATGTGCTACGCGGCCGATTATCTCCGGTACCAGCCGCACGCGGCGGCTGCCAGCCTGCAAATGCAGCCGGAGCTAGCGAATAACTGGCACGCTTACAAAGGCTTATTGCAGGAATTTGTCCAGGAGCTGGTCGGCCATATTGAGCAGCACGCGGCCTACACGGCGGCCGACGGCCTGGCGCTGGGCCTGGCGCCGCTCGCTGGCCAGGCACCCTGCTTGGTGAGTATTACAAGTCCCCATGCTGGGCCTTATTAATCGACCTGGTAGCCCCGAAATGCCCTTTATTCCCGTCTTTTCAGCTCCCAGCCTATCCGTTGATTACGATTCTTACCGGGACTGTCTGTTCCTGACGCTACAGGGGCAGCTCGAACTGGTGGCCTTGCAGGATATCACGCTGGAAGGGCAGGAGCTGAGCACTGCCAAAAGCTACCCCGCCCGGTGCCTGGTGCTCGATAATATGGCGCTAACCGGCAAAGAAACAATTAATTGGCTTGTTGAGCGGCTGCTGCCCTCCTTTCACCAGGCGGGCGTCCAGCACTGGACCTGGGTGTGCAACCCCACCCTGCGCAGCCACCGGCTAGCCGAGCAAGTAACCAAGCGTTTGCCCCAGCTCACGCTCACCGTTTTTGATGACGTCGAACATGCCGTAACCTGGCTGCACCGAGCCAGCTAAATCGTTTTAACAACCGGACGAGGCAGCGCAGCTAATCAGCGGTAAGTATTGAAAATAATGAAAAATTTAAGCACTAAAGACAAAATATTTTTGCCAGTTGTATGAAATCAACCTTACGAATACTCTTTCTGCTCGTGGGCTGGGCAGCCTTTCAGCCCACTCAGCCAGCCTTAGCGCAAAATGTGTGCGCCAGCCCGGGCAAGGATGGCACGACGTTCAGCGCCAGCCCCAACACATATTACCCCGGCGTGGGCACGGCGGCGGCTAGTGCCACTAGCCTGAGCGTGGGCCTGTTGCGCACCGGCGCCGGGGCCAGCGCTACCCCCATTGGGGCCAATGACCTGCTCCTGGTGATTCAGATGCAGGGGGCCGACATCAACTCTGCGAACTCGAACAACTACGGCAGTGCCGCCGGGACCGGCAATGGCAACCTGGCTGCCAACTTCACGGCCGGCCAGTACGAGTACGTGATAGCCGCCGGGGGCGTAAGCGGCGGCAGCATTCCACTCACCACGGCGCTCCGCAATACCTACGCCACCTCGGCCGTAAGCGGCACCAACACGCTCCGCACCTTCCAGGTCGTGCGCGTGCCCCAGTACAGCAGCCTGACCCTGGCGGGCAACATCGTGCCCGCCGCCTGGGACGGCAGCACGGGCGGCATCTTGGCCCTCGACGTAGCGGGCGCTATCAACTTCAACAGCAATACGATTAACGCCTCGGGCCTGGGCTTCCGGGGCGGGGCCGCCCGCGTTCTGGGCACTAGCAATATCGATGATGGCTCGTACCTGACCACGTCGGCCTCTGGCCTCAACGCCCAGAAGGGCGAGGGCACGGCCGGGACCCCGCAGTACGTCAACAACGGCGGCGCCCTGCTCGACCGGGGCACCGAGGGCTACCCCGGCGGCAGCGCAGCGCGCGGGGGGCCCGGCAACGCGGGCGGCGGCGGCAACGACAACCTTAACAACAGCGGTGGCGCCGGCGGCGGCAACGGCGGGCGCGGCGGTCGGGGTGGCAACAGCTACGGTAATAACCTCGCCATTGGCGGGGAGCCGGGCGTGGCTTTCGTGGCCAGCGGCACCAGCCTGGTGCTGGGCGGCGGCGGCGGGGCCGGCACCAACAATAATAATTCTGGCGGCAATGCCGGCTTTGCCAGCAGCGGGTCGGCCGGGGGCGGCATCGTTATCGTGCGGGCGGGCTCGGTAGCCGGCACCGGCTCGGTCGTGGCCAATGCGGCGGCTACCGGCACGGGCGTTGCCAACGACGGCGGTGGCGGTGGCGGCGCGGGCGGCTCCATCCTGCTAACGGCCATAGTGCCGGGTGGCCTGCGAGGCCTGGCGCTGAGCGCTACCGGTGCGGCGGGGGGAAGCAATAACCCGGCGGCGGCGGCGACTTCGCAGCACGGCCCCGGAGGGGGCGGCGGGGGCGGCTTCATCTTCACCAATGGGGCAGTATCCACTGCTGTGGCTACTGGCGGCAGCAGCGGCACTACTACCTACAACACCGTTGATGGCAATGCGGGCAGTGCCGTAGCCACCTCGACCTACAATGCGGCGGCGGGCCTCACCGGCCAGGTGAGCACCAGCCTCAGCACCGCCAGCACGGGCGGCGCATCGGGAGCCACCTGCTCGTCGGTTATCAACGGCACTATCTTCGACGACATTAACTACGGCGGTGGCACGGGCCGCACCTATGGCCCGGCTAATATGTCGGCTGTGGGTTCGGGCGCACTGGCTAACGCCATCGGCAGCGTGGGCACTACGGTAGAGCTGTATGACAATACCGGCGCGTTCGTGGCCACCACCATGACTACCACGGGCGGCGCGTACACGTTCACGGGCCTCACGGCCGGTGCCAGCTACACGGTGCGGGTGGTTAATAGCACCGTTAAATCGACCCGCACGCCGGGGGCAGCCGGCGTGGTGCCAGTGCAGACGTTCCGCACGACGGCCTACGTGGGCCCGGGCCTGGGCGCGGCCGTGGCCGATGGTAACCGCGTAGGGGGCGAGGCGCCCGAAAAGCAGGATGCCGCCGCCAACACCGGTAGCCAAACGCTGGCGCAGCTCACTGCCAGTACGGCGGCACCGCAGTCGCTGGCCACCGTCACGCCCGGTACTTCGGGCGTGGATTTTGGCTTCAACTTCGACGTGGTGGTGAACACCAATGATGCGGGCCAGGGCTCGCTACGCCAGTTCATCGCCAACGCCAATGCCCTGGGTGGTGAAGGCCAGCTGGCGCAGGCCGGTTTCTACACCAATGCCGTGAACCTGGCCGCCGGCTCAACGGTGGCCGGCCGCGCCGGCGTGGCCCTGTCCCCGGGCACCGAGTCGAGCATCTTTATGATTCCGGCCGCCCGCCTCACCAATGGCGTGGCCGTCATCACGCCCGCCACGGCCCTGCCGCAGGTGACGGGCCCCAGCACGGCCATCAACGGGGCCACGCAGACCTTCAACATCGGCAACACCAACGACCGGCTACTGGGTGCCGGCGGTACCGTAGGTACGGGCAGCGCCGCCACCACCCTGAGCCAGCTTAACGGCCCCGAAGTGCAGCTGACCGGCAGCACGGCGGTGCCAACTGGCCTCAACTTGGCGGGCACCAACAGCCAGGTGACCGGCCTGGCCATTTATGGCTTTGGCAATAATGTGGATGACAATGGCCACGCCAACATCGCCACCTCGGCCAACAACGTGACCATCACGGCCAACGTCCTGGGCAGCACGGCCACTGCCTTCGCGCCGCCCGCCGTGGCAAACGTGAACGCCAACGTGCGCGTGGCCAGCGGTACCAACGTTAGCTTCACCAACAACCTGGTGGGCTTTGCGGGCGGCACGGGCCTCTACCTGGCCCCGGCCATAACGGGCACCACCATCCAGGGTAATGAAATCCGGGGCAACGCGCGTATCGACCTTATCTTCGACGGTATCGACTCGCACGGCAGCAGCACTTTGGCCACCGGCAACCTGTTTGCCGATACCGGTGCGCAGGGTTTCGATAGCTTCAGCAGCACGGGCTCGAACGTGGTGACGGGCAATACCTTCACCAACAACGGCACGGGCAATGCCTCGACGGCCCCGCAGGAAACGGCGGCGGCCCGCTTCTACGGCACGGGCAACACCTTCAGCCAGAACGTGTCGAGCGGCAACTACGGGGCCGGCGTGGAGGTGGTGAGCGGCACCACCGTCATTTCGCGCAACGCCATCTTCGGCAACGGCACCGTGCTTTCGGCCAATGGGACGGCCGCTTCGGGCCAGGTCGGTATCGACCTGCTGGCGACCGGCAACAATGAAAATCTCGGTGCGGCGCCCTTCGTGTCGCTCAACAGCGCCACCACCACGGGGGCCAACGGCCTGGGCAACTACCCCATCCTGCGCACGGCCAACATCGTGGGCACCAACCTGGTGCTGCGCGGCTATGCCAAGGCCGGGGTCGTTATCGAGCTGTTTACGGCGCAGGCCAGCCCCGCCGGGGCCAACGCCACCGGGGCCAATTTCGGCCAGGGCCGCGCCTTCCTGCTTACGCTCACCGAAGGGGCCACCACGGGCATCAGCGACAGCGACGGCAGCACTGCCCAGCGCTACTCGGGCAACATCAACGGCTTCAACCAGGGCGCGGATACCAACGCCAATGGCTTCACTTTCACCATTCCGCTGGCCTTGCTGCCCGGCGGCACGCTGGCGGCCGGCACGGTGCTTACCAGCACGGCCACGCTCAACGGCGCCACGTCCGAATTCTCGGGCAACGTCACGGCCGTGAGTGGGCCGCTGCCGGTAGTGCTGGCGGCGTTCACGGCCCAGGCCGGGCCAAACCGTGAGGCCCTGCTCAGCTGGGCTACGGCCTCAGAGGTAAACAGCGCCTACTTCGACGTGGAGCGCAGCCTGGATGGCATAAACTTCACCAGCATCGGCCGGCAGGCGGCCCAGGGCACCTCGACCCGCCGCACCAGCTACGCCTTTACCGACGCGGGCATTGCCGCCCGGGCCAGCGGCCCCGTGTACTACCGCCTGCGCCAGGTCGACCTCGATGCCTCGGCCAGCTACTCGCCCGTGCGCACGGTGGCCTTCGGCCCGGCCGCCCCTGCCCTGAGCCTCTACCCCAACCCCGCCCAGCAGGCGACTGGCCTGGACCTTCAGCAGCTGCCCAGCTCGGCTACCTATCAGGTGGTAGTGCTCGATGCTACTGGCCGGGCGGTGCGCCAGCTTAGCCTGGGCGGAGGCCAGCGCCAGCCGCTGGACCTGGCCGGCCTGGCGCCTGGCAGCTACTACGTGCTCGTCACGGGGGCGCAGGCCAACGGCGCCGCCCTGCGCCAGACCCTGCACCTGACCAAGGAATAAGCCGCCTTCCGGCCTGCCAGGCTACTATTTACCAACAAGCCCCGTCCGGATTTGCCGGCGGGGCTTGTTGGTAAATGTCCCTAAATAAGCTGTCTAAATACTTTTTGGCTAAAACAGAAGTGCAATGATTTTCGATTCGCCCGCTATTCAAGCCGGTCATACCGTTACGCACCCCCGCTTTGCTCAGTTGGCCCTACCAGTTCACGCCGTGGTGATAGAAGTTTTCACGGTCAAAAACACCCTGCAAGCTGAGTTGGACAACGGCCATTTTCTGCCGCTGGCGGAGTTACAACCAGTAGAAACCGGGGAGCAATGGGCGGCCATTGCGGGCTACGAGCATTACTGGGTTTCTTCCCACGGGAAGGTGGTGAGCCAGTGCTACAAAAGTCAGCCGCGCCAGCGCCTGCTAAAACCCTTAAATGCGACTAGATACCCCGAGATAAGGCTGGGTAACCGGGGCACCTTTCTCCGCATCGGTATCAACCGGCTGGTGGCCCAAACCTTTCTGCCTGTTCCGGCTGATGAAAAGCTAAATGTAATTATTCCCAAAGACGGCAATCGCCTGAATGTGTGCGCAAGTAATCTGCAGTGGGTGAGCCTCGGCGAAACGGCTGATAAAGCTACTTGGCGCTACCTGCGCGGCTACCGCACCCGGGCCCACCAGTGTAAGCTGCAAGCCGTGGATATTGCCCAAATCCGGCTGTTAGCCACGCAGGGGCTGGCGCAGCAGGCTATTGCCAATAAATTCGGCGTAAGCCGGCCCACTATCTCTGTGCTGTTGTCGGGCACTACCCAACGACTGAACGAATAACAAAACTTGATTTGGGCGATAACGATAAAGGAGGAAATGCAAAAAGTGTATTTTCGCACTTGTAACTAATGTAAGTCGCTTACTATTAAGCTTAATTGCCTCAGTAAACAGAATGAATGCTGTTTGCTGAGGCAATTAAGCTTATTGTCGCTGAGAGCGACTAACGAGCCCGGCGGCGGTCGCGCAGCTTTTTCAGGCCATAGGCCACGCCGCTGGCCAGTAGCAGCGAAGCGCCACCGTCGAGGGGCACAGCGGTGGGGTCGTCCTGCGGCGCGGGGCCGCCCGAGCCGGGCTGCTGCGCTATTGCCGGTGCGGCGGCGAGCAAGCCAACGACCAATGCGCCAGCGAAGGAGGGCAGAAAGAGGTATTTTTTCATGAGAAAATTCGGAAGAATTAAGTAGAAAAAGAGAAGGGCGCTACGCCAAGCCGCATTGGTGGCTTGGCGTAGCGCCCTTCTACTTATTGCTCAATAACCAAACGCTTGGTTACCCGGGCATCGCTGCCCGACAGCTGCAAGGTGTAAACACCCAGCGCCATACCAGTTACATCGAATTGGGAGGTAGCGCCGGCGGCGGTCATGGCGAGCTTGCGCTGGGCCACGGCCTGGCCGAGCTGGTTGTAGAGCGTGGCCGTCACGGTGCCTTTGCCAAGCTCGGCGGGCACCACTACTGTAAAGCTGCCCCGCGCAGGGTTGGGGAAGAGCTGCACCTGCTGGGTCAGCGCGGCGTTGCTCACGGCCAGCGCGGTAGCTGGGCCAAAGTATAGGCTGAAGCGGCCCGGCAGCGCCGTAGCGGCGGCCGTGAAGCTATACTGCGGCTGCTGCGCCAGGTTGATGCGAGCCCCCGTTTCGGCATCGAGCAGCAGCACCGTGGTGGCGCTGGTGAAGTTGGCCAGGCTGGCGGCGTTCAGGGTGTAGGTGCCGGTAGCAGACACGTGCACGTTGAGCGGTACAGTGGTGGCCATGGCTGGGTTCAGCGGCGCCAGGCCGTTGATGGATAGCTCATTGCCGGTGATGTAGCTGCTCACGTTCATCCCCGACGAGTTGGCCAGCTTGTAGGCATCAAACTTCGCGTCGAAGCCAGCCGTAGCACCCTGCTCGAAGTACACCGACATTTCGTCGGTGCGCTGCACCGAGTTGCCTTTCAGGCTCAGCGTTACCTGCGGGCGTGGGTCAGCGGCGGTGCGGTTAAAGCTTGGCGTGGTGGAGAAAGTAGTGACGCGGGCGGCGTTGGTGAGCGCGAAGCTGGCCATCTGGTTAGGGTCGGATACGCGCTTGAAGAAGCCCTGCATGGACGACACCTGCGACGCGGCCGACGAGCCCATGCCGTTGACGTAGCTGCGGTACTGGCCCACGTACTGGCCGGTGCTCTGGTACACGTACACGGCATCGTCCATGTTGGTGCTGGCAATGCCCCCGGTCTGGCTGAAATCCAGCGGCGAAGGGTAGGGGTTACCCAGCAGCTGCCAGCCGCTTTGTATCTGGGTGCCACGGGCCAGGTTCGCGATGCTCACGGGGCCGTTGTTGAGCGTACCTACCAGGTCGGTTACCACGCCGGCGCCGATGTTGAGGTCGTAGCCGCGCAGCACCGTCATTACGTCGCTGGGCTGGGGCACCACAAAGCCTTTGTCGAAATCAACCGAGCCGGCGCTGCCGCTGCTGTTCACGCGCAGCTGGTCGTAGGCAAATACGTTCGGGTAAGGCGTTACCGTGCCGGGGGTCGTGGAGGTGTTGTACAGCTGGTTGTACACCGGCGAGAAGCCCGCGGCGGTCGTGAGGTCGTTGAGTGTGGTGCTCGTCACCGGCGAGCTGTAGTGGCGGTAGCCCGCGCCAGCGTTGAAGGCCGGGTCGATGGCGCGCTGCACGGTAGCCGGGCCGGTTACGACGCCGTTGGTGTTCACCACGAGGGCGGTGCCGTTGGTGGGCGTCGAGAGCAGCGTCAGCATCTGGCTGGTGCTGCTGGCCAGGTTGCCAGTGGTCAGGGTCAGCAGCTGGGCCACGCCCACGCCACCGTTGCTCAGGGTGAGGCCGGCGCCGTTGTTCACCGTCAGGCTGCGCACCCGGGTGGGTAGGCCGCTGCCACTCAGCTGGGCATCGGTGCCAAAGTACTCGTAAGTAGCATCATTAGAATACGTGCGGGTGCCTGCCAGCTGAATAGCGCCGGTAGTACCCGTAGCCGCGATGCCGTCGCTATCGCAGATGCGCAGCGTAGCGCCGGCTTGCAGCGTGAAGCTGCCCGAGCCCGTGATGGGGTTGCAGTTGGTAGCCAGCACGCCGCGCGTACTCATCACGCCGCCGGTTTGCACGGTCAGCGCGCCATTTACCACGATGGGGCCGTTGAACGAAGCCACGCCAGTGCTGGTGATGGTAATGTTGTTGTACGTGCCCGACTCCACATTCATCGTCGTGCTTATCGTCAGGTCGGGGCTAACCACCGAATTGGTGGGGCCGCTGGCCGAGCCCGTGCCCACCCAAGGGGTTTGCACAAAAGGAAACTCGGCGCGGAGGGTGGTATCGTTGCGTTCTACGCCCGTGGTAAAACCCAGTACGTTACCGAGCTGCGGCGTTACGGGATTAGTGGTGGTAGCGCTAAAGTCGTCGTACCACAGGCCGATGGCGGCCAGTACCACGCCGCTCACGGCCTTCAGCTCAATCTGGTCCACGGCATCCTCCAGGCGGCGGCCGTTGGGGAAGCCGTCCATGTTGGGGATGAATTGCAGGTCGGCGTTGGTGTTGTAGCGCGAGTCGGTGAGGCCCAGCGCCGCCGCGGCCAGCAGGCCCTGGTTGCTGAAATCAGCCGAAGTGCGCGAGGTGGCCGGCACGGCCATGTTCAGGCGCAGCATATCGCCCACTACCGGCAAGAAGTTGTTGATGAACGGCTTGCCCGCCGCCAGCGGGTTGCCTTTCTTGCCTGTGGCAAGCTGGTACGGAATCAAGTTAGGCACACCCGTGTGGAAAATCGGCTTGATATCCACCGAGCGCGGGCTGCCCGCCACGCCGCTGTTCAGCAGGTACTCGCCAAAGCCCGCCGGGGCCGGCGCGAAGGCCGTGCCCGCATTGGCCCCGGCGGCGTTGCTATATAAGGCACTCAGGCCCGCCGCCCCGTTGCGGAAGTCGAAGCCATTGCCGAAGCCCGGCCGGCCGGCCAGCGACTTGCTCTGGATGCGCAGCTTGGCGATGTTGGGAATAGCCTCGCCGTAATACGTCTGGCCGGCGGGTTTGGGTGCCGCGCCGTTCACGGGCACGTCGTCGGCCATGTACAGGCCCAGCTCGGGGTTCGAGAGGTAGCCGTCGGTCGCGGCCGCCTCGTTGCCGGGGGTGCGGGCGTTCCAGGCATCTTTGGCCCCCACGGGGTTAATTACCTCATTAGTAAGCGGCATGCCCAGGCGCGATACCTGCACCCAGCTGCCGCTGGTGGTGGGGTCGGTGGTGCTGCTCAGGGTTTGCATGGCCGGGCGGCTGGCCGAGGCCCAAACCCCAATCACGTAGTCGGGGTCGAGGATACCAGCTGCCTGGTCGATGGGCTTGCCCGTCTTTTGTAGGTTTTCAACCGGAATGCTGAGCGCGATGCTGTGGCAGTTTTTGCGCGCCAGCCCATCGGTGGGCGTGCCCGCTCCGCCCGAGGCGCCGCGGATGTTGGCGAGGTCAAAAATGGCCCCCAGGTCGGCAAAAAACGGGTCGTCCGACGGCCCGCACAGCACGCGCTCGCCCGTGCTGGCCGTGGTAATGGCGTTCAGGCGGCGGTCGGTGTACGAGATGTTCGAGTTCAGGCCCGCCCCGCCATTGATGGAGCGCGGCCCGATGTTATTGGCCGGCACCACGCCGTTGGTGATGATGACGGTCGTGCCGTTTGCCGTGATTCGCTCGCAGGTGTAGGTGGTTTTCAGGTTTTGCGCGCCCAGCCGGATGTTGAAAAACGTGCTGGGGTCGCCGTTGGTCCGCGTGAAGGTGAAGCGGTACGTCACGTCATCGCCGGTGGTGGCGGTGTTGTTTTTGACGTGAATCTCGTAGCGCACGTTCTCGCCAAACGTCGAGTAGTTGGGCCCGCCCTGCGGCAGCTCAAACGGAATGTAGTTGGCAATAATGATGATTTTGGAGGCATCATTGGGGTCTTTGAAGGCGTAGAGGTCGGTGTTGTCGGCCACCGGGTCGTCGGCAATCAGCGGGGCCTCGCGGTGCGAGGAAGCCTCCAGGGGCGTGTAGCGCAGCTGGCTCCAGAGGGCGCCGCCGACTACCGCCGTCGCGAGCGCGGGCAGCGCGACGTAGGTACGTAACTGTTTGGTAGTCATTTTATATAGGCGATAGCAAGGTGAGACGATGAGTTAGCGGCGCACGCGCATCCCCTGCCACGGCGTTTGCACGTAGGGGAAGGAGGCGCGGAACGTGGTGTCGTTTTTCTCGACGCCCGCCGTGAAATTCAGCACGTTCTTTAGCTGCGGCGTTACCGGCGACGCGCTGGTGCCCGGCGTGTAGTCGTCGTACCACAGGCCGATGGCCGCCAGCACGGCCCCACTCACGGCCTGCAACTCGATTTTCACTACCTCATCCTCCAGGCGGCGGCCGTTGGGGAAGCCGTCCATGTTGGGGATAGTTTGCAGCGTGGTGTTCCCGTTATAGCGCGAGTCCGTGAGGCCCAGCACGGCCGCGGCCAGCAGGCCCTGGTTGCTGAAATCAGGCGAGTTGCGCGGCGTGGCCGGCACGGCCATGTTCAGGCGCAGCATGTCGCCGAGCACCGGCAAGAAGTTGTTGATGAACGGCTTGCCCGCCGCCAGCGGGTTGCCATTCTTGCCCGTGGCCAGCTGGTACGGAATCAAATTGGGCACGCCCGTGTGGAAAATCGGCTTGATATCCACCGAGCGCGGCTTGCCCGCCACCAGCAGGTAGGGGCCAAACGTGGGGTCGGCAAATACCGTCCCGGCCCGCTGGGCTTCGGTCAGGCCCGAAAGGCCAGCGGCCCCGTTGCGGAAGTCAAACGAACCCAGCGACTTGCTCTGAATACGCAGCGCATTCAGCGCCGGCACTGCCTCACCGTAATACGTCTGGCCACTGGGCTTGGGCGCTGCACCGTTCGCGGGTGCGTCGTCGGCCATGTACAGGCTCAGCTCGGGGTTCGAGAGGTAGTCGTCGGTAATGGCCGCCTCATTATAAGGAGTAACCCGGTTCCAGGCGTCTTTAGCCCCGACGGGGTTGATGGCCTCGTTGAGCAGCGGCATCCCCAGGCGCGACACCTGCGTGTAGGTGCCCGAGGTGCTGGTAGTGCCCGTGGTGCCGCCGTTCAGGGTGCGCATGGCGGGGCGGCTGGCCGAGGCCCACACGCCAATCACGTAGTTGCCATCCAGGATGTTAGCGGCGGCCGAGGCCGGCTGGCTGCTCTTTTGCAGCGTGGCCACCGGAATGCTCAGCGCTATCGAGTGCACGTTGTACTTGGCCAGGCCGTCGCGGGCGCCACGGTTGGCGCGCAGGCCAGCGAGGTCGAAAATCGCGCCCAAATCCACGTAAAACGGGTCGTCGGACGAGCCGCAGAATACCTGCTCGCCGCCGTTGCCGCTGGCCGTGGTCACGGCACCGTCCCGGTAGGCCGAGTACGAGGCCTGCGCCAGGCCCGCCCCCGAGCTAATGGAGCGTGGCCCAATGTTATAGGCTGGCACTACCCCGTTGCTGACGATGACAACTGGCGTGCCACCCGCCACGATTTTCTCGCAGGTATAGGTGGTTTTCAGGTTTTGGGCGCCCAGCCGCACGTTGAAAAACGTGCTGGGGTCGCCATTGGTCCGCGTGAAGGTAAAGCGATACACAATGTCATCGCCCGTAGTCGCGGGGTTGTTCTTGACGTGAATCTCGTAGCGGATATTTTCGCCAAACGTGTAGTAATTCGGCCCACCCTGCGCCAGCTGAAACGGGATGTAGTCGGCAATCAGGATAATTCGCTCCGAATTATTGGGGTCCTTGAAAGCGTACACGTCCGTATTGTCGGCCAGCGGGTCGTCGGCAATCAGCGGGGCCTCGCGGTGGCTGCTGGCTTCCAGCGGCGTGTACTGCACGGTGCCCCAGGTAGCGAGCGCCGTGATTGCACATGCCCCGACCGCCCATTGAAGAGGTCTGGTAAATCTGTTCATGGAGAAAATGAAAGGGTGAATGGGTAGGAAAAGCAACAAACAATCCTGCCCTGCACAGCCGAAGCCGCACAAGGAAACTATTAGATAATATCAAGCCCCAGCAGTTCTCAAAGCTCAAATGGCAGCTGAGAAGCCTATGGCTCTTATTTGGTTGGATTGAGGGAATTGGAAGCAGGTAATCTGCCCAAACGTGTACTGCGTAGTCTATGCCTAATACTTGCGCTAGCTGCGCACAATGTACTACTCATTATCCTAATTCAAGCCATTGATTAACTAATGAGTATCCTGTTTGCCTTATTATTACATCTGTTTTTTTGCTTATTGACACATACGTGGTTAGTTTCAGGCTGGACTTTCGAAAATGAACTTTTCCCCAAAAAAAGTTTAGCCCAACAAAATGCGTACGCAAGTCAGATTAAATTTTTCTGTCAGGATGGGCTTGAAAATTGAACTTATCAAATAAAAAATCTTCGCTGAATATTTATAAAAAACGCAGGCGCAACCATTGATACTCGAATGGCGCACGCTAGCCCAGGTTTTTGCTCCGCACTACAAACTCAAAAGGCCCGCTCGGGCGCGAACTACAGTTCGCGCCCGAGCGGGCCTTTGGGCAGGAAAGCAGCGTGCGCTAGAAGAAAACGCTGGCGTTGACCTTTATGAAAAACGGCGTGCCAGGCGTAAAATTCAGCTCATTGACGGAGGAAGCCTCGCCGCGCAGCCGGCTATCGGTGGCAAACTGGGCCTCGTTCCAGGCTACATTGGTCAGGTTTTCGGCCGTGGCGCCCAGCTGGAAGCGCGGCCGGGTATAATTGGCCACGGCATCGAGCAAAAAATAGCCCCGCGCCCGAATGGCGTTGTCTTCCTGCGCCGCGCGGCTGTCGATGTGCCGGTAGCGTAGGCTGGCACTCAGGCCGTTCGGGTTTTTGAGGGTAAGCCCACCGATGCTGGTGAAGCTGGGGGCCAGCGGAATGTAGTTTTCGCCGGCCGGCGCGTCCACGAGGCGGCCGTGGCTATAGTTGACATCGGCATCGAGAAAAAGGCGGCCGGTGAGCTGGTAGCGGGCCGACACATCGACGCCGTAGCGGCGGGTGGGGCCGGCGCTTTCGGTGGTGCCCTCATCGCCCGAGTACACCAGCTCGTCTTGCAGGTGCAGGGTCCAGAGGGCGGCATTCACCACCAGGCTGGGCACGGGCTTGAAGGTGCTGCCCACCTCGGCGCCCACGGCGCGGGGCAGCGCATTGAAGCTGCCGGTGCCCTGCACCACGCCCCGCGCATCGTTGGAGTGGAAGCCCAGGCCCGAGCGCACAAACAGCTGCACCGCCGGCGAAAGCTGGTAGTAGAAATTGAGCTTGGGCGAAACCCGCCCCCGCGCAACGCGCCCCGTGAGGGGCACGAACCCGGCCGCCGAGTCGGCCTTCTGGCCCTGGAACTGGAAGATAAACAAGTCGGCGCGCAGGGCCGCGTTCACGGTCAGGCGCTCGGTCAGCTCCAGCGTTTCATCAAGGTAGGCGTTGATGTTCTGTTCGTAGAGCCGGCCGGTGCTCACCGTATCCAGGATGCGGCGCTGGGCGGCGCGGCGCAGCCCCAGGCTGGAGGCGTCGATGCGGGTGCCCAGGCCCACTACCGTGTGCAGGTTGCGGCGGCTGCGGCCCAGGCGGTCGTCGCGGTCGTAGGTGGCGGTGTAGCCGTAGAGGTTGCGGTGGTCGGTCTGGTCGATTTCGTCGCCGTTCACCGGGTCATTTTTGAAAAACGTGAAATTCGAGAACAGATTAAAATTGTAGCGTGAGTAGTACGCCTGCTGGCGCAGCACCGCCTCGCGGGGCAGCGCCGTAGTCAGCACCACCGAAGCATTGGTGCGGTTGGTGCTGCCGCCCTCGCTGGGGTCGAGGCTGCCAAATCGTGAGATAAGCCCTTCGGCCACTGCGCGGTCGGGTATCTGGCCGCTGGCATCCCAGCGGGAGGTGAAGTGCGAGCCCAGCAGCGTCAGCGACGTTTTCTCGCTGAGCTGGCCGGTGTATTTGAAGAGGCCGTTGAAGCGCCTGAAGTGCTGCGGCGCGTCGAAATAGGAGTTGGTAAAGTTGTATTCGGCCGCCACGTAGGCACTTTCCGGCCGCTTGCTCAGCAGGTGGTGCGTGCCCAGCAAGTCGAGCAGTACCAGCGCCCGGCGCGTGTCGAAGCGGCCTACCTCCAGCTTCACCTGGCTGCGGTCGAGGCTGGTTTTGGTGGTGAATTCGCCCGCGCCGGCCGTGGCAAAATCGCCGAAGCGCGCCGTGTACGGGCCCTTGTACACCCGCAGCTGCTCCACTGTTTCGGGAATCACGAAGTGAAAATCGGCGTAGCCCTGGCCGTGGGCGTGGCTCACCATGTTCACCGGCAGCCCGTCGATGCTCACCGCGAAGTCGGTGCCGTGGTCGGCATCGAAGCCCCGCACGAATATCTGCTCGGCCTTGCCGCCGCCCGCGTGCTGCGCAATAAACAGGCCCGGCACCAGCCGCAGCAGGTCCTGCGCCGAATTGATGGGCCGCAGGGTCTGGTCGATGTGCGAGATGGCGGCCAGCGTCTGGTTGGGGTCGCGGGGCTGGCTCACGGTTACTTCGGCCAGGTTGAGATTGGTCGTGGCGAGCGTAGCAGTTAAGCCCCGCGTTTCGCCGGCTAGCAGCGTTAGTTCAGTGGTTTTGAGCCGATAGCCCAAGGCGCCCAGCTGCACCCGGTAGGTGCCCGGTGCCAACCCCACCAGCTGGAACTGCCCCAGCGCATCGGTTGCCGTGCCGCCCGGCTGCCCCAGCAGGGCCACCCGTACGCCCGCCAGCGGCTGGCCCGACAGCGAGTCGGCCACGGTGCCGCGCAGGGCCGCCGGGCGCTGGGCCAGGGCCGCCGGCGCGGCCAGCAACCCTAACCCCAGCGCACCCCACAAAACAGTATCTTTCAGTAATTTAATAACGTGCATAACAATGCTCTAACAACGGCCAGCCCGCACCCGCACGGGCGCGCTACTGGCGTCAGCTTCAACCAAAATGCTCCGGAGCGCAGCCCTTGGCTAAGGCGCGCCGGGCCAGCCAGCGACCGGGCGGGCGCTGGGGCGGGCAGCTTTAGCAGGATTGGGGCGGCGGGTAGTCGCTGGGGCCGACCCAGGCGGGCCACGCTACCGGGGCCGGCGCAGGGTGTTGGGTCTGGCTGGCCCAAACCACTGGCGGCACCAGGGCGACCACGGGCGCGGCGGCAAAATGCACGTCGAGCCCCTTCAGTTGAGCCAGGTAGTGCAGGCCGGTGCCGGTAGGTAGCGGCCGGTGCACGGCGCGCTGGTCGCCATTGCAGCGCTCGAAGCAATCGAGGCGCAGGTAGTTGTGCTGCTGGCAATCATGGCTGTGCACGTAGGGATGCGCGGCCGAAAAGGGCGGCTCGGGCGGCCGGCTCACGACCAGGCCGGCCCCCACTACCAGCAGGTAGTTGAGCAGCAAAAGCCAAGTGAGCAGTGAGCGCAGCATAGGTTAACGAGGTGAATTTCTATAAAAGGCAGGCGGCAAAACGGTCAGCCATTATGCCAGCAGCCGCTCTACCGTCCAGTAGGCGGCCACCAGGCCCACCACTACCGATACCGGCACCACCACCCGCGCCCGGTACCAGGGCCGGCCGGCAGCCCAGCGCCCCACGAGGCCCCAGCACAGCAGAATGATAGAAACCTGCCCGAGTTCGACGCCCACATTGAAGGAAATGAGCGAGCCGAAATAGTCCTTCTGCGGCAGGCCCAGCCCGGTGAGCGCGCTGGCGAAGCCCATCCCGTGAATCAGCCCGAACCCAAACACGATGGCCAGGCGCCACGGGCTGAGCTTGGTGGTAAGGATGTTTTCGAGTGCGACAAATAGGATGGACAGCGCAATAATGGGTTCGACCACGCTGCCCGGCGGCTGGATAATACCATACATCGCCAGCCCCAGCGTGATGGAGTGCGCCACCGTGAAGGCCGTGGCCTGCCACAGCACCGGCTTCAGCCGCGGCTCCAAGATGTAGAGGCTGACGATGAACAGAATATGGTCGAAGCCCAGCGGTAGAATGTGGGTGAAGCCGAGCTTGATGTACGTCCAGAAAATCTCGGTGCGCGAGAGCTTGCTCAGGTCCGCGTCGATGATGTGGGCCGCGGCAGGCAGTGTGAGTAGGAACAGGCAGAGCAAACCCAAAGCTGCCGCAAGCGGGCGCTGGCGGCAGCCTGCCTTGCCGAACGCAGTGCAGCAGCTTGGTTGCTTCATGCGCACCGCTCCGACAAACCGACCAAGCTGCTGCACTGCGTTCGGCATGACGACCGTTTTCATTGTTGCTTAGCGAATTATTACCGGGCCGCCAGCAGGTTTTCGCCCTCCGCCGTCACCTCGGGGTTGAGATAAGGGGCGACTTTCACGGCCTTTTCGATAAGGGCGCGGCCCTCGGCCGCCTGGCCGGTTTTGCTGAGGATGAGGCCGGCGCGACACAACAGCACCGGGTTTTGGGAGTTGGTGCGGCGGGCCACCTGCATGTATTTCTGCGCCTCGGCGTATTCGCCGCGCTTGTAGTACACCCAGGCCAGCGTTTCGTTGACGTCGATGTTATCGGGGCGGCGGGCGTACTCTATTTTGGCGTGTTCCAAGGCTTTAGCCAGGTCGCCGGTTTTGAGGTAGGCGTAGGCCAGCTCGCGGTCGGTGTAGTGGCCCAGCTCCTCATTATCATTGGCTTGCTGGGCAGCATCGGCCAGCATGGCTACCGATTCCTGGGCCATTTTGGCGGCTTCGGCGGGCTGCTTATTCAGGCGGTACACATCCACCAGCTCGTCGGTGAAGGCATAATCCTTCACCGTGGCACGGGCCAGGTTCAGGTTGGTAATGGCGGTGGCGTAGTCCTGGCGGGCGGCGGCCACGCGGGCCAGCCCAGCCAGGGCGTAGGCGTAGTTGGGGCGCAAGGCCAGCGCCTGCTGGTAGTAGCCGGCGGCCTGGTCGAGGCGGCCGCTCACTTCGTAGAGGTGGCCCAGGGCCACGCGGCTCCACTCGGTTTGTTCGAGGCCTGCAAAGCCAGCTTTCACGGCCATATCCATCGCCTCAATGGCGCCCGGCACGTCGCCGTGAATCTCACGTAGGTAGCTCACGCGGGCGTAGGCCGTGAGGTCGGGACGCACCTGGTTCATCTTATCGGCCATCTTCACGGCCTGGTCGTAGTGGCCCAGCTCCACGTTGGCATCGGTCAGCAGGCCATACACATAGCCACTATTGGGGTTGATGGCCTGGGCCTGCTCGGCCAGCGCAAGCCCCTGCGAAAAGTGGTGCTGCGTGAGGCTCAACGAGGCCTGGCAGCACAGCGCCTCGAAGCTTTCGGGGTCGGCCTTCAGCACTTCTTGCAGCAGCTGCATGGCGGCGGCATCGTAGTAGGGGTGGTTGCCGGTGATGCGGCCTTCCTGCATGTAGGCTTCGGCCAGCAGCAGGCGGCTTTTCTGGTCGGTGGGGTCGGCGCGCAGCTTGGCCAGCAGGCCTTCCATGGCGGCTTTGGTATTCACCCACTCGCCGCCCAGGGCCAGCTGGCCGATGCGGTTTTTGGGCTCGGGTAGGGTGGGCGGCCCTGGGCGCTTGAGGAAAACAATGGCGGCTACGGCCAGGCCAAAAGCAATTAACAGGATGGGGTAGAGTTTTTTATGCACAGAAAAATAGCGTTAGATACTTGATTTTAAGCAATATGCCAGCAGCTTTTCGCCGCAGTAGCCCGTGCGTCGCTACCCCCTGTTTCGGCCGCCCCTCGCTAGACCAGGCGGCGGCTACTAAGGTAGGGCTTTGTTAGCGTACTGCCGGCCTCGTATAGCTAATTAGTGGGCCATCGCTAGCCGCTAATTTTAAGCAGCTTACCGGGCAGGAGCAGCCATCCACACTTACGGTCAAGACTGCTTCGGCAGATTGCCGTCAGTGGAACTCTGGCTGAATTTTATAGCGCCCGTTTACCTGCGCCCTAGGGGGCTTTAACTGCTACTTTTGGCGCTCGGCGCTTCGGGCACCTTCGTAGCCATTGCTTCATTTTCAGATAACTACCTTGCTTTCAAAACCTAAGCGCGCGCTGGCTGGCTGGCGCGGCGGGCTCCTCCTCGTTCTCGCGGCGGTAGTTCTCGGCAGGTGGCTGCTAACGGCCTACGTGATACCCTCCGAAAGCATGGAGCGCTCCCTGCTGGTGGGCGACTATGTGTATGTCAGTTCGTTGCCTGCAACGGGCGCCAGGTGCCAGCGCAATGACGTACTGGTTTTTTACGCTCCTTACGAGCCGCTGCGCGCCGCCGGGCGGCGCACGCACCTCATCAAGCGCTGCGTGGCCGTGGCTGGCGATACGCTGCTCATCCGCCGGGGGCAGGTGCTGCGCAAGGGGCAGCCGGCACCCAGCAAGGGCCAGCTCCAGACGACCTATTTTCTTGAAGTAGCGGTCCCGGGCAGCGAGGTGCAGGCGGCGCTGCGGGCGCACGGGATAGTTGATAATACGGAGCCCGGGGGCGTCCCGGCGGTGAGTACCAATCCGGAAACGGGTGCCCTGGGCTACCTCATCAGCTGCCCCGATACAACGGCCGCTTACCTGCGCCGCCAACCCTACACGCGGGCGCTCACGCTAGCTGGGGGCCGCGTGCCCGATGGCTCACTCTTTCCAGACCAGGCTGATTTTCGGGGTGCCAGGGTGCGTAGTGCCGTGCTGCGGCACTGGCAGCTCGACGACTTTGGGCCACTCGTGGTGCCCCAAAAGGGCCAGACCATAGCCTTATCGCCGATTAATGCCGCCATTTATTATAAAATCGTGGCGCAGTTCGAGCATAACCCCGGAATCTCGTGGCGCGACGGAATGATTCAGCAAAATGGCCGGCCGCTCACGCGCTACACGATGAAGCAAAACTACTATTTTGTGCTCGGTGACAACCGCCACAACTCCGAGGACTCGCGCTTCTGGGGCTTTGTGCCCGAAAGCCACCTCGTAGGGAAAGCCACTTTCGTCTGGCTTTCGCTAGACCCTTATGCTGATTTGCTGCATAAAATCCGTTGGTACCGCATAGGTAAGGTCATTGAGTGATTAGAGCATTTTGGGATTTGCGCCGGGCATAATCAGTTGAGGCACATGGCCGAGTTGGCAATCAGCAGCCATGCTGGCTGGCTGGCTGGCTGGCTGGCTGGCTCTGGGTGGCGGCCGTGTCGTGGTGGCCGTTGGCGGCCTGCACATAGCAGGCGAAAATACGGCGCGCAGCAGAGCCCAGGAACTCCGCCCGCAACTTACTGACTCGTCTCTTTTTGGGCATTCTCTAAATCCCGAACACCCTCTTAGTACCCATGCGCGCCCCGGGGCCCTGAGCAAAAAGAGCCCTTACCAGATAGTGTGCGAAATGCGCCAGCCAGTTTCGCTACCCTGGCAATGTGCTGCCTGGGCTTCGCGCTATAAACCCGACATTTGGGCTTCGACCTAGCCCCACTGATTTAATGCCCTTAGCCCAGCCCTCACTCGACTTGCTGCCCGTGTTTAATGCGCAGCCCGGCGCTACGCTGCTGCTCTCGCCGGACTGGGTGATTGTGGGGGCCAGCGACGACTACCTGGCCGCTACCCTAACCGAGCGGGCGGCCCTCGTGGGGCAGTTTATCTTCGACGCCTTTCCCGACAACCCCGCGGCGCCCGAGGCCAACGGCATGGCCAACGTGCGCGCCTCGCTGGCGCAGGTGCTGGCCACCCGGCAGCCGCACCGCATGGCCCCGCAGCACTACGACGTGCCCGACCCGGCGCGGCCCGGCTACTTTGTGGAGCGCCACTGGCAGCCCCGCCACACGCCCGTTCTCGATGCGGCCGGGCAGGTGCAGTTCATCATTCAGTCGGTGCAGGACATCACGGCCAGCCGCCGGGCCGAGCGGCAGCTGCGCGAAAGCCAGGCCGCCGAGCAGGCTGCTCGCGCCGAGGCCGAAACCCAGCGCCAGCGCCTGTTTCACATCCTCAAGAACTTTCCGGCCGTGGTGGCCAGCTACCGAGGCCCCGAGCATATTTTCGAGCTGGTAAGCCACCGCTTTCAGCAGGATTTTCCTACGCGCACCATCAAGGGCCTGCCCGTACGCGAGGCGCTGCCTGAGCTGGAAGGGCAGGGTTACTACGACATTCTCGATGGCGTGTACCACACCGGCGAGCCCTTTTACGGCACCGAGATAGAGACGTGGGTAGACCTGACCAATACCGGCAAGCTGGAGTTGCAGTATTACAACGTGTGCTTCCAGGCCACGCGCGATGTCCAGGGCCGCATTGACGGCATTCTTAACTTCGCCTACGACGTTACCGACGCCGTGCTCGCCCGCCGGCAGGTGCAGCAGCTCAATCAAGAATTGGAGGCCCGGGCGCAGGTTCGTGCCCAGGAGCTACTTCAGGCCCACGCCGAAACCGACACCCAGCGCCAGCGCCTGCACCAGCTCGTGGCCGAAGCCCCGGCCCTGATTGCCAGCCTGCGCGGCCCCGCGCACGTGGTGGAGCTAGCCAACGAGGGCTTTCGCGCCATCTTCGGCGGCCGCGAACTGGTGGGCAAACCGTACCGCCAGGCGGTGCCCGAACTCGCCGGCCAGCCGTTCTTTAGCTTGCTCGACGAGGTGTACCGCACGGGCGAAACCTACTACGGCATCGACCAGCCCGTGACGCTGGACCGCACCAACTCCGGCCGGCTGGAAGACGTCTTCGTCACCTACATCTACCAGGCCACTCGCGACGCGCAGGGGCAGATGGACGGCATTCTGATTTTCGCCTACGAAGTCACCGAGCAGGTGCTGGCCCGCCAGGAGCGCGTGGCCCAGCAGGAGCAGCTACACGCGCTGTTTATGCAGGCGCCGGCGCCCATCGTGATTCTCGATGGCCCCGAGTTGGTGTATCAATTGGTGAACCCTGCTTATCAGCAGATTTTTCCCGGCCGGGCGCTGCTGGGCAAGCCGCTGCTGGAAGCACTGCCCGAGCTGGCTGGCTCGCCTATTCCGGCCATTCTGGAGGCGGTGTATCGCACGGGCGAAACCTTTACAGCCCAGGAACTACCGCTGGAGCTGGCCCGCCGCGAGGGTGGCCCGCTGGAGACAATGTACTGGACGTTTACCTACCAGGCCCGCCGCAATGCCCAGGGTGTAATTGACGGTGCATTGGTTTTCGCCGCCGAGGTAACGGCGCAGGTGCAGGCCCGCCAGCAAGTCGAGCAGGCCAACCTGGCGCTGGAGGCCCGCGTGGCTGCGCGCACCCACGAGCTGCGGGAGGCGCAGGCCACCGCCGAGCGCGAGCGTACCCTGCTGCAAGCCCTGCTCACGCAGGCACCGGTGGCCATTGGCCTGTTTGAGGGCGAGGAGGTGCGCGTGTCGGCCCTCAACCCCATGATGGCCGACCTGTTTGGGCATTCGGTGGCGGAGCTGCTGGGCAAGCCCATGCTGGAAGGCGCGCCGGAAATGCGCGGCCAGGGCTTCGCGGAGCTGATGTGGCAGGTGCAAACCACCCGGGTGCCCTTTATTGGGCAGGAAATGCCCGCTAGCGTCATGCGCAACGGGGAGCTGACGCTCACCTACTACAACTTCGTCTACCAGCCGTTCTACGATACGCAGGGCCAGGTGCTGGGCGTTATCGACGTGGCCGTGGAGGTGACCGAGCAAGTGCTGGCCCGCCGCCAGATGGAGCAGCTCAACCAGGAGCTGGAAACCCGCGTGGCGGCCCGCACCCGCGAGCTGGAAGCGGCCCGGACCTCCACCGAGCAGCAGCGGCGGCGCCTGAGCGAAGTGTTTGAGCAAGCCCCGGTGGCTATTTGCGTGTTTGCTGGCCCAGCTTACGTGCTGGAGGTGGTGAACCCCCCGATGGGCGAAATGCTGGGCCAGCCAACCCCCCAGCTGGTCGGCCGACCTTTCTTCGACGCCCTGCCCGAGCTGAAGGACCAGGGCCTGCGCGAACTGCTGGACCAGGTGCGGCAGACAGGCGCGCCCTACTATGCCCAGGAGCAGGAAATTCACCTGGCCCGGCACGGGGCCGGGCGCAGCGGCTACTACAATTTTACGTACCAGCCGCTGCGCGATAGCAAAGGCCAGGTCACGGCCGTGACGTGCGTGGCCACCGACGTGAGTGAGCAGGTGCGGGCCCGCCGGCAGGTGCAGAACCTGAACGAGGAGCTGGCCGCCATCAACGAGGAAATGACGGCCACCAACGAGGAGCTGCACGAGTCCAACGCCCAGCTACTGCGCACCAACGCTGACCTCGACACCTTTGTGTACGCCGCCTCGCACGACCTCAAAGCGCCCATTGCCAACATCGAAGGCCTGCTGGGGGCCTTGCGGGAGTACCTGCCTCCCTTGGAGCAGGAGCCGATGGTGCCGCGCCTGCTGGGTATGATGGAGGATGCCATCGGGCGCTTCCAGCAGACGGTGGCCCACCTCACCGACGTCACGCGCCTGCAAGCCGGGGCGGAGCCGATAACGGACGGCGTGGACGTGCCGGCCATCCTGGAGGATGTGCGCCTCGATATCGTGCCCCTGCTCGAAAGCACCCACACGCAGCTGCTGCTGGCCGTGCCCGCCTGCCCCGGCGTGCGCGTGCCCGCCAAGCACCTGCGCAGCATCTTGTTCAACCTGCTCAGCAACGCCGTCAAGTACCGCGCCCCCGACCGGGCCCCGCTCGTGCAGGTGCGCACGCACTGCACGGCCAGCCGCTTCGTGCTGGAAGTGCAGGACAACGGCCTGGGCCTGAGCGAGGCGCAGCAGGAACAGCTGTTTACCATGTTCCGCCGGCTGCACACCCACGTAGAAGGCTCCGGCGTGGGCCTCTACCTCATTCGGCGCATGATTGAGCTGGCCCGGGGCACGATTACCGTGGCCAGCCAGCCCGGCGAGGGCTCTACCTTCACCGTTACGCTGCTCCGCGCCTAGCGCCGGGCTGGCCCTTTTATTCCTTACTTAATGGAAAAGCTGCCCCATATCCTGCTCGTCGATGACGACGACACGACCAATTTTATCAACGAAACCCTGCTCAACAAGCTCAAGGTGAGCACCCAGGTGAGCATTGCCACCAGCGGGGAAGAGGCGCTGGCCCTGCTCACGCAGCCCCCGCCCTATGTGCCCACGCTGCTGCTGCTCGACGTGGCCATGCCGGGCATGGGCGGCATTGCGTTTTTGGAAGCCTACGGCAAGCTCCCCCAGGCCCAGCAGGACGCCACGGTCGTTGTGGTGCTGACCACCTCCATGGATTCGCGCGACCTGGGCCGCATCAACGACTTGCCCATCGCCGGGCTGGTGAGCAAACCTCTCAACCGGGAGAAAATCGATACGCTGCTTCAGCTGCACTTTAAGCGGCAGCTGCCGGCGGTCTAGCCCGCGCTGAGCGTGCGGCTGGGCTGGGCCCACGGGTGGCGCAAGCAGCGCAGCCCCCGCCTGCGCAGTGAATACTGCGACGTGTAGGGCCGCGTGGCAGTCGTCGGCAGCACCTACGCCTCGCGGGGCAATCACGGCTGTGAGCCACTAAACAACGTACACCACCTCGCCGCCTTTTGTAGCTCATATCCAACGCGTTTCTTTATGCCCGCAGCCGAGCTGCCTTCCGACCTCGCCGCCAGCCACGACCTGCTGCACGCGCTGCTTGAGGTTTCTTTGCCGGGCATTATCCTGTTTCGGCCGGTGTACGCGGCCGACCAGCCGGCTACCATCACCGACCTGGCCTACGTGCACCTCAACCCGGCCGCGCAGCAGATGCTGGGGCTGCCGGCCCAGCCGGCCGAAACCTTCCTGACGCGCTACCCCAACGCGCTGGAAACGGGCATCTTCGCCTTCTACCGCGACACGTTTCTGGCCGGGCAGCCTGGCGATTATGCCGTCAATTATCCTTACGACGGGCTTGATAATTTCTTCCTGCTCACGGCCCGGCGCAGCGGCGACCTGCTGGTCGTGGGCTTCTCCGACACGGCCGCGCACGAGCGCAGCCAGGTAGAGCAGGCGCTCCGCGAAAGCCAGGCCCGCGAGCAGGCAGCGCACGCCCAGGCAAAGGCCGAGCGCCAGCGCCTCTACCAGGTGCTGTTGCAGCTGCCGGCGAGCGTGGCCATCAACCGGGGCCCCGCGCACGTTTACGAATTAGTAAACCCCCGCTACCAGCAGCTGTTTTGCGACCGCCTCCTGCGGGGCCTGCCCATTGGCGTGGCCCTGCCCGAGCTACGGGGCCAGGGTATTATCGAAAAGCTGGACCACGTATACCGCACCGGCACCGCGCACTACGATGTAGAGCAGGAAACGTGGGTCGATGTCACTGATACCGGCCAGCCGGAGCGCCGCTACTACAACGTGCTGTTTCATCCCCTGCGCGACGCCCACGGCCATGTGGATGGGCTACTCAACTTCGCTTATGATGTGACCGAGCAGGTGCGCGCCCGCCAGCAGGTACAAACCCTCAACGAGGAGCTGGCCGCCAGCAATGAGGAACTGCGGGCTACCAACGACGAGTTTCTGGCTAGCAACGCCGCCCTGGGGCAGACCCAGCAGCAGCTGGAGCAGCTAAACAAAGAGCTGGAAGCCCGGGTGGAGGCACGCACGCACGAAGTGCGCGCGCAGCAGGCCGAGCTGCGCCGCCTCTTCGCGCAGGCCCCGATGGCGATAGTGGTGCTGCGCGGCCCGCAGTTCATTATCGAGCAGGCCAATGAGCAGGCCGAGCGCATTTGGGGCCGCACGGCGGCCCAGGTGCTGGGCCGCCCCCACTTTGAGGCGCTGGCCGACGCGGCGGGGCAGGGCTTCGAGGAGCTGCTGACGGGCGTGCTGCAAACGGGCGAGCCCGTGGTGCTGCACGAGGTGCCTATTGAGCTGGAGCGCACCCACACCGGCCAGCCCAATACGGGCTACTACAGCATTATTTTCAAGCCCCTGCGCAACGAGCAGCACGTTACTGGCATTGCCATGATGTGGACCGAGCAAACCGACCAGGTACTAGCCCGCCAGCAGGTGCAGGACCTGAATGAAGAGCTGGCCGCCATCAACGAGGAGTTGATGGCCAGCAACGAAGAGCTGAACGAGAGCAACACCCAGCTCACGCGTACCAACGTGGACCTGGACACGTTTGTCTACACAGCCTCGCACGACCTGAAAGCGCCCATCACCAATATCGAAAGCATTCTGCTGGCTTTGCGGGCGCAGCTGCCCCCCGCCGTGCAGCAAGACGCGCTGGTGGCCCAGCTGCTGGACATGCTCCAGGGCACGGTAGCCCGCTTCCAGCTCACCATTGCCCAGCTCACCGATGTTGCCAAGCTCCAGCTAGCCCACGCCGGGGCGGCCGAGCTGGTGCTGGTAGCCCAGGTAGTAGAGGATGTGCGCCAGGATTTGGGGGCCTTGCTGGAGCAGGCGGCTACGCAGCTCACGGTGGAGGTAGCACCCGAATTGGTGGTATCCTTCTCGCCGGCCAATCTGCGGAGCGTGGTCTACAACCTGCTCAGCAATGCCCTCAAGTACCGCAACCCGGCCCAGCCCTCGCAGGTGCTGTTGCGCGCCACGCAAACCCCGCAGGGCGTAGTGCTCATTGTGCAAGATAATGGCTTGGGCATGAGCGAGGTGCAGCAGCGCCAACTGTTCGGCCTGTTTCAGCGCTTGCATACGCACGTAGAAGGCACGGGCGTGGGCCTCTACATCGTCAAGCGCCTGGTCGAAAATGGCGGCGGCACCATCACGGTACAGAGCCAGCCCCACGTAGGGTCCACCTTCACCGTTATACTTCCCCGCACTGGGGCCTAAGCTGTTTTCTTCTTTTTTATGCCCCACCACCTACGGGTACTGCTTGTTGATGACGACCAGACCACCAACTTCCTCAACAAGCTGCTGCTGACCCGCCTGGGGGTGGCCGAGCAGGTGCTCGTAGCCGCCAATGGCGAAGAAGCCCTGCGCATCCTGGCGCAGCAGGGCAGCGAGCCGGCCACCTGCCCCCACCTCATCCTGCTCGATATGAACATGCCCGTGCTCAACGGGCTGGCCTTTTTGGAAGCTTATACGCAGCTGCCCTCGGCTGTGCAACGCGCCATTGTTATCGTCATGCTCACCACCTCCCTGCACCCGGCAGACCTGGCGCGGGCCGGGCAGCTGCCCATCGCCGGCTTTCTCAACAAACCCCTGACGGAGGCAAAAGTGGCGGCATTGCTCCAAGACCATTTTGCCTCTCCCAACCCTTAGCCGCTGGGGTAGGGGTGTGCAGAGGTATGCTCGGCCTCTCCATACCCGCATAAAAAGCCTGAGCTAGCAACGCCCAAGGGAGGTGGGGCGGCCAGGCAAAGCAAATGTACCTGGAGGAGAGGTACGAGCGCTAGTATAAGCCACCGTGGGCACCAAAAGCAAAACAGCCACTTAGAACTTAATCTAAGTGGCTGTTTATCAACGTGGGAGATACTGGGTTCGAACCAGTGACCCTCTGCTTGTAAGGCATAGGTCTTGGCATATCTAACCTCTGCCCTTATTTTCTAATAGTGGCTTAAAGCGGTCAAAAATAGCCATTTGCTTTGCCATGCCTTGCCGTGGCTGACAGCATATTTGCTACATTTGTATGCACCACCGTATGCACCGAGTGCACGCTATGACATGGGTAAGACTACAGAGCATAAAGAGGGCAGGGCTACGGTTAAGGTTTTTTACAAAACAGGTAAAACCTTAGCAGATGGCTCGCACCCGTTTCAAATTCGCATTACCAAAGACCGTAAGCAGGTATGCCGCTCGACTGGCCTATCCCTGCATCCTAAGTACTGGAATGCTGAAAAAAGTAACTACCGTGATGCTATTCGCAAAAGTTATCCAGAGCCCCACCGTGAGAAACTGGTAAAAGACCTAGAAAAATGGGAGGCTAAATACAGCGATGCCGCTACTTCGCTGGCTGGGGCTGACGAACAACACAACGCGGATGCAGTACTAGCTAAGGCTATTGAGGGCCGTAAAGCCACAAGGCGCGTGCTCCTGCTCGCTTATATTGAAGAGCTGGCCCAGGGTATGGCGAGGGCTGGCCAACTAAGTAACGCAATTATCTATCGCGATTTGGCTAGCCAACTGCGCAAGTTCGTGCAGGCGGAGTATGGATTGACAGACCTGCCCTTCGAGCGCGTAACAGTAGCATTCTGTCATGAATGGGAAAATACACTGCGGGCCACCGGCGCAGTTGACACAACACTCTCCAACCGGTATCGCACCCTCCGAGCGGTGCTTAATAAAGCGATTGCTGCGGGAGTGGCTAAGCCTGAGCACTACCCATTTGCTCGCACTGTTGCTGAAAAGCATAAATTTAGCGTGGGCAAGTTCGACGTAAGCACTACAAAACGGGCTCTGCCCCGTGACGCGGTGCGCCGGCTCGAAGCGCTGGAGCCAGCCACTGACCGACTACGGCTAGCGAAAGAAGTGTTCCTATTTTCCTTCTATGGTGGGGGCATCAACTTTGTGGATTTGGCCCAGTTGCGCTGGCGCGATGTGAGCGTCGATATGACTGGCCAGCCCGAGCGCCTGAACTACGTGCGCCAGAAGACAGGCGGCAAGTTCTCTCTTAAGCTATTGGGGCCAGCCGCCGCGCTGCTAGCCAGCTACGCGCCCCTAACGCGGGACGTACCTGAAAGCTATGTATTTCCCATTCTTGACCCCAAGCGGCATCTCAGCCCTACGCAGATAAAGAACCGCCTGCACAAGGTGCTTGGGCAAGTCAACCAGGATTTGAAGGTACTGGCTGAGCAGGCAGGAATTACCACGCCGCTTACAACCTATGTAGCTCGACATTCTTTCGCTACGGCCTTGAAGTTTAGTGGAACCAACACCGCCGTTATCAGCCAAGCAATGGGCCACAAGTCAGAGGCAGTGACGGCAGTCTATCTCGACTCGTTCGCATCGGACTTAGTTGACACGGCGTTTGATGGTCTGCTGTAACCCCGCGTAAAGCATATTTTGCGTACTTATACGTAGTGATTTTGCGTGTTATACGTATTTTTAACAACAGCCGATACATCGAATAAAAGACCGCATCCTGTTTAGAAACCTTTGTCAGTTGCCAGCCGGGAATCAAAAACCTCAATTTCGAGAACTGATAGCCCCCTGCTAGCAAGCGACGGCTTAATGGCCATTATCACTCTCCAAGGCGTAGAATACGCCCAACTTTTAGCAGACATTCGCGCTATGCTCCAAGCGGATGTTACTCAAAATTCTGCCCCAATTACTCCTGAGGTCGGTGGCATAGAGCTGGCGCAGGAGGTTACTCGCTTGAGCCAATCGCGTATATACTCGCTCGTATCGGAGCGAGGAATACCCCACTCGAAGCGTGGCAACCGGTTGTACTTCAATCGCACGGAGTTGCTGAACTGGGTTGCACAAGGCAAGCGTCAAGAAAAGTAAATGGCCGCTAGTCTTCCAACTAACGGCCAGGATACTTTCGTAGGGGTTGCGAGCCCCTACAAAAGTACGAACGCCGAAGGGTCTAATTATCAGACTCTGACCCAACGCTTGCAAGAAAATGCGGCTAAGCTGGCAGTAGCTCCTGCCGCTATATCGCATGAGCAAGTACTGTCAAACCTGCTAAACCAGGTGCAGCCAGTGGACTTTCGCACGCTAGCCGGACTAGCTGACGCTAGGGACAATCTGCACACCGCCCAATATGTAGTGTTGGTGGTACAAGAGGTGCTAGCATTGGCTCAACAAAACAGTTGGGGCCTATGCCGCCGCCAAGGCTTCCTCTACTGCTATAATGGCTCTTATTGGAAAGAGATAGAAGAGGCGGCCCTGCGGCAGTTTCTTAAGCAAGCAGCGGAGCGCTTAGGAGTGCCACCAATGACAGCGCGCTACCACGGATTTGGCGAGCAGTTGTACAAGCAGTTCTTGGATACCGCCTCTCTACCGGCACCCCGCACCGCTGACCGCGATTTGGTACTCGTGAACCTGTGGAATGGTACATTCGAGATAGGAGATACGCAGCGTTTACGCCCATCAGTAGCCGATGACTTCTTAACTCATCAACTCCCGTTCGCTTACGAGCCTAGCGCCACGGCGCCGCGTTGGCAGACATTTCTTGACCGGGTTTTGCCCGATGCCACTAGCCAGCACGTCCTAGCTGAATACCTGGGTTACGTATTTGTTGCTCCCTCCAAGCTGAAGCTAGAAAAGGTACTGCTACTATATGGCACTGGTGCCAATGGTAAGTCGGTCTTCTTTGAGGTGATTACGGCCTTACTTGGCCCTGATAATGTCAGCAACTACTCGCTCAGCTCTTTGACCCGTGAGCCCGCCTATTGCCGAGCTCACCTCGCCACAAAGCTGGTGAACTATGCTAGTGAGTTAAATGGTAAGCTTGAGGCCGATACCTTTAAGCAGCTAGCATCAGGTGAGCCAATAGAGGCCCGACTGCCCTACGGCCAGCCATTTACCTTAACTGACTACGCGAAGCTCATCTTCAACTGTAATGAGTTGCCGACAGAGGTTGAGCACACCCACGCCTTTTTTCGGCGATTTTTAATTGTCCCGTTCGGCGTTACTATTCCTGATTCGGAGCAGGATAAGACACTAGCGACAACCATCATTCGCGAGGAGCTGGCCGGCGTATTTAACTGGATACTAACTGGCCTGCGCCGGATACTGGCCCAAAAGAGCTTTACCGACTCTGAGGCCGTTCGCCAGCAGTTAGAGGCATACAAACGCCAATCTGATAGCGTGCGCCTATTTCTGGATGAGTACACATATAAACCGAGTACAACCAACTGGCTGCCCACGCAAGACGTGTATCGCGAGTACCGGCAGTTCTGCGTTGATGACGGATACCGGCCAGTAGCGCGAGGTAAGTTGGTAGCTCGACTGCAGACCGTAGGGATTGAGCAGCTTCGGCGAAACGCCGGGCAGATGCTAGCCATGTGCAAGGGATAGCTTGCCTAAAAATATCTTCTTTTCAGACCGTCACTCTTAACACTTTCAGCACTTCGCCCAACCCTGCGCCAATCAGGTGCTGAAGTGTTAAAAGTGACACAGAAAACCAATCATTTTAATGGCCCATACCACGGCCTACCAATACACCCTCCAGCCCTACAGTGGACCGAAGTCCCGCCACGCATGCCCAGCATGTGGTAAAGCCCGGTGCTTCACTCGATACCTCAACACTGATACGGGCGAAGTACTACCCGACGAGTTTGGGCGATGTGACCGGGAAACTAATTGCGGATATCACGTCAGCCCCTACCACAAAGGGCAATTAAGCGCAGGCTACCCTAAGCAGGAGCCTCCCGCTACCCTAGCAGACCTTGCTTGTAGGCCAATTCATGCCGCTCTTCCTATAGCACTTACTATTCCGCTCGACGTGGTGGACGCCACGCTGAACCCAAGCCACTACCGACACAACGCACTAGCTCACTTGCTACGCCAGCAGTTAGGATTAGGAGTTGCCGACGAGCTACTGCGCCGCTTCAAGCTTGGCACCTCTTCACATTGGCCAGGCGCCTGCATCTTCTGGCTGATTGATGAGCAAGGACGAACGCGAGGAGGGCAGGTAGTACTCTATGACGAAACCGGCCACACCGTTAAGAAGCCACGACGGCATACAACTTGGGCGCACACAGCCCTAGCCCAAGTGCACGAGCAGCGTAACGAGGCCATGCCCCACTGGCTGGCTGAGTATGCAGAGCACGGTCAGAAAAGCCCCTGCCTGTTTGGCTTGCCTCAGTTGGATGGTGCGTCGACTTGGCAACCGATAGCCTTAGTTGAATCTGCCAAAACAGCAATTGTTGCCACGCCATACATGCCGCAGTATACATGGCTAGCTACTATGGGCTTGAGCTATTTAACAGCTGAGCGACTGGAGCCAATAAAAAGCCGCCGCATTGTCTTGTTTCCCGACGCGGGCTGCCTAGACAAGTGGCAAGCAAAGGCCGACGAACTGCGCCGACTAGGCTTTACCATTCAAGTCTCCAACGCGCTGGAGCAACTAGTGACCGACGACGAGCGCCAAGCCGGCCTTGACCTAGCCGACGTGCTACTCAGGGAGTGGCCCGGCTACCCACCCTCCTGGGATGATAAGGAGGGCGACTAATTCTCATAATCCCGCTGAGCCAGTTGGCAGAGCATAATACCCATTTCCCCTACACACCCCTTAATGCCCGTAGAGACATCTACTTTGGAGCTGCCCGAGGTAGCCGCCCCAGACCAGAACCCACAAGGTTCAAACAGTAAGCCGTCGCCGCATGACAACTCACCCGTTCAGCGACTATGGCAAAACCTAGGCGAGCGTGTACCTGGTTTCACTGTGCCGCTTGACCAATTCAAGCAGGATATGCAAGACCCTGAGAAGCGCAGCCGCTTGCATAGCAATCTACCTAAGTTTTTCCCTGGCTTCAACGTGCCCCGCGAGCAGTTCGACGCCGACATGGGCGTGAGTGAAAAAGACGAGGAGTTCCAATCTGTCGAGGAGCCCACGAAAAAAGACCAGCCCGCTCCCGTTGGTGCCGCCTCTGCCGAGTCCTCGCCGCCGCCTGCCTCCGCGCCAGTCGCTGGTGAGCCCGCCCCGCGCGCCCTCGACTGGGATTTTCTCAACAAGCTCCCGGCCGGCCCCCAGGCCGAGCTCGCTACCCTCGACGGCGCCGCCCCGGTGCGGACGGTCGAGGGCCAAGCGGGCGCGCGCGCCCAGCGCGTCATCGACCTGCCTAAGCCCGAGAAAAACACCGAGCGCGTGCGCCTGCCCGACGATTTGCCCGCCGAGGCCGAGCCGCCCGGCACCTACCGCCTCGACGCCAGCACCGAGCCCCAGGCCCGCTACTTCGACCGGCCGCTGAGCAAGGTGGCCGCGGGCGAAACCGAGGAGCAGGATAAGTGGACGGCCGCCGGCCGCACCTTCGCCAACAGCATCAAGGAGATGGGCCAGGGCCTGCCCGAGTACCTGGCCGCTGCGGGCCGCCGCCTCGACGTAGCCCTGGGCATGGACCCGGCCAAGGCCAGTGTGCTCAACATGCCCCTGGACTACTGGGCCAATCGCATCGAGGAGAGCAAGGAAAAGGTCGCTCCCTTCCACGCGCAGGGCGAACTGGAGCTCACCAACCCCGCCACCTGGCCGGTGCCCGCCGCCCGTACGGCCGCCCTGGCCCTGCCGCTGGTACTCTCGGCGGCGTTTCCCGAAAGCAAAATCGCCACCGTCCTGCAAGGCATCGGTGCCGCGGGCTTCGACTCGCAGATGGTGCACGCCTCGTTCGAGCGCGCCCGGCAGGCCGGCCTCGTGCCCGGCTCGAAGGAGTACGATACCTACGCCCTGGCCGACGCTACGGCTACGCTGCTCGTCTTCAAGGGCCTGGGTCATGTGCTCGAAGCCCCGGCCCAGGCCCTGCTGCGGCGCGCCCTCATCACCGAGACAATGGAGCGCGTGGCGGCCGGCGAAGTGTTCGACGCGGCCTTCGCCGCGGCCAGCAAGAGCCGCGCGCAGCTGCTGCGCACCACGGCCAGCGGCGCCGTGACGATGGGCGCCGTGGGCGCGGCCAACGCCGTCAAGACCAAGGTGGGCGAGCGCGCCTTCAATGCCGCCACCGATACCCAGACCTTCCCCGAGCAGGCGCTCGGCGACGACGCGGCCGATGTGCTGCGCGAGGCCGGCAGCATGGCCCTCATCGGCGGCGCGGCCGGGCTGGCCGGGGGCGTAGGGGCTGCCCGTGTGGAGGCCCCGGCCTTTGACGTGGTGCGCCCTACAGGCCAGATTGAACTTAGCAACGTTCGGCTTTTGGGCGTCCCCGAGCGCGGGGGCTACGTGCGTATCCTGACAACTAACGACCAGGGCCAGCCAGTAGAAGCCCGTGTACATCGTGACTACCTACGCCCGACCGAGGGCGCAGCAAGTCAACAAGAGCCACGGAGTTGGGCCGAGGCTCATCAAGGCGAGCGAGGGCTGGCACAGGCAGGGCCAGCCACCCAAGTAGCAGGCCCGCGCCAATACGGTACCCCAGTTGAGAATCGGGCAGCTGGCAGCTTCGAGAAAGACCGGCAGACCTACACCCGCCAGCCGGTACTAGGCGAGCGTATAGCACGAGGCACCGAAGCCGTTGCTCACTTTGCCGAGAACGTAGCGCAGCCAATACAGTGGGCCGTGATGGAAGCCGCCGACTTGCAGCCCTCCCACACGGCCGGCAGCCAGAACCTAAACCACTTCCTGCCCGAGGCCCAGCCCAAGAACCGCAGCGCAGCTTTTGATAAGGCTAGCCAGCAGGCCATTGCCAGTATCGCCGACGCGCCCGACCTAGGCCGACTGAGCGAGGCCCCCAACGCCTATGTGGGCGCGCCCATCATTAACGGACGCGGCGAGGTTATTCAAGGCAACGGTCGTGCCGAAGGCATTCGGCAGCACTACCGCCAGAGTGGGCAGACTTACCGGCAGGGGGTAACGGTCGCCGCTCAAAAGGTGGGCGTGGCCGTCGAGCAGATGGCCGGCATGAAGGAGCCTGTACTAGTTCGGGTGGCTGATGTCAGCGATAAGCGAGCGCAGGATTTGGGCAACTATACCGCCACCGACCTGGAGAGCGGAGGCAAGCGGAGGCTCGACACGCGCCAGGCTGCTAGCCGCCTTGATAACGAGGGAAGAGCTGACCTAGCCCGCATCCTGCAACCGCAAGGTGGAGCTACCCTAGCCGAAACCATTCGAAGTAATGCGGTCGAACTACTGCGCCTGCTGCGTAAGCGGGGGTTAGCTAACGCCACGCAGCTTCAGACCCTTGCCAAAGCAGATGGAACCCTGACAGCGCAGGGGGTTGAGGACATTGCCGCTTTATACCGGCATGGTCTATTTCAGGGAGGCGAAGCACAACTGCCCGAATTGTTTGCCGAGTTGCCGATGTCAGCCCAGGGTGGGCTAGACCGCGCCATTGCGGCCCTCTTGGGTGGCCCAAAGGACAAAAGCATAGCACCAGAAGTGCAGCGAGCAATCGTGGGCGTACATGAGTTTCTGAACAGCGACGCTGATTTTAAAACGTGGGCAAACCAAGCCGACATATTTCGTGGTGGTGAGGCGCCAACGAACCGCTACTCCCCGCTAGAAATGCGGCTGATTGAGCTACTGACTACCGAGAAGCGGCCTACCATCATTGCCAAGTTATTAAACGAGTACGCCCGTCAGGTGCGAGGAGAGGAAGGCTCGCTATTTGGCTCAACGCCTTCAAAGAGTCGAGCAGAAGCAGTACGCGAGGTGTTTGGAGTACCAAACGATGTCCCGCGCACCAAGTTTAGCAAGCCCCCTGTCGCCTCTACTGCTGACAAGTCGCCCGCCGCGGGCAGCCTCGTGCAGCGCGCCCCGCAGACGGCCCCGCTCACGGCGGCCGACGTGGAGCCGCAGGTCGGCCCCGTCAAGCCCATCCGTCAGGTGTTCGCCGATTTGCGCAAGGCGCTGGGCGGCGCCATCACGTTCGGGCGCGGCAAGGAAGCGGCGGGCTACGACCCCAGTTCCCGCGTCACCACGTTCAAGCCCAACGACATCAAGGATGCGGCCCACGAAATCGGCCACGCCGTAGACGACCGCTTCCGCCTGGCCCCCAAGGCCGACGCCGCCACCGACGCCGAGCTGCAAACGCTCTACGGGCTGGGCTCGCCCGCCCCGGCCAATCACCCGAGCCCGCTCACCTACGAGATGGCCGAGGCCAAGGCCGAGTTCTTTCGTCGCCTGCTGCTGCAACCCGCCGCCACGCGCCAGCAGTTTCCACGCATGATGGAGCAGTACGAGCGCTTGGTGCCGGCCGAGACCCGCGCCGGCATCGAGGAGTTCGGCCGCCAGGCGCGGGGCCATCTGAGCGACCCGCTGGCCACCAACATCGAGTACGGCACCGAGCAGCCCGGCCGCGTCGAGCGCTTTCAAAAGTGGCTCAAGGGTGGCGGCACGCCCGGCAACCCCGTCTGGTTCAGCCGCTGGGACCGCTTCCTCGGCGACTGGGTGGACCCGCTGCGCCCGTTCCAGAAGGCGGAGGATTACTTTCGCCGCATCCTCGACAAGCCCCTGGACCCGCAGCACCCGCGCTCGGTGGTCAACCAGATGGTGCGCCTCTACGATTTGATGGGTAAAATCGAGGACATCAGCACGCGGGGAATGCGCGCCTTCATGCCGCGCGTAACCGAGGACGCCAACGGCGTGCCCTCCACCGAGCGCATTCTCGACGGCGTGACCGGCCAGGCCAAGACCGACGAGTGGCTGTTCCAGCCCTTCGCCGTGCAGGGGGGCGACCACGCGGCGGCCAAGGCCAAGCGCGAGTACGCCGGCAAGGTGGGCGTGGCCCAGCGTACGGTCAAGCTCTTCCGCGACCGGCTCGCCGCCCGCGTGGAGGATGTGCTGGACGAGGGCGGCGTGGTAGCCCCGGCCTTTTTGGCCCGCCACCCCGACGTGGCCCAGCGCAAAATCCAGGTAACCGACCGGGCTACGGCCACGAGCCCGCGCAGCAAGCGCGTCATAACCTTCGAGCAGGCCAACCAGGAAAACCTGGCCCGTCGCCAGGCCCACACCCAGCGCGTGCGCGACGCCCAGCAGAAGCGCGGCGGGCGCATCGACGCCGGCATCGACAAGCAGGTGGACCGCTGGAAGGACTACGGCAAGCGCGCCTACAAGGCGTGGAAGCAGAGTAAGTCCAGCAACGAAGCCGCCGCCATCATTGACGAGCTACTGGGTAAGGTGGAGGCCGAGGAGGCGGGCGCCGACTTCAGCGGCCAGGGCAAGCGGGTGGCCGGCAAGGTCACCACCCTGCTCAAGCGCGCCGCCAGGGAGCTGAGTAAAGCCCGGGCCGAGGGCCGCGAGGCCAAGGCCGACGCCATCCTGGAGCGCCTCAGCACCAAGATTGAGGAGCGCGTGAAGGGCCTGGAGAAGCTGCGCCAGGCGCGCCAGAAAGCCAACGGCGAAAAGTACGACGGCAAGGTGGCGGGGCTGGCCAGGCGCGAGCAGTTCTCGGCCATTGACGATACCCCCGGTGAAGTCATTACCGGCCTGGGCCGGCAGGGCAGCGGCGCCGCCGACGTGGCCGCCGCCGAGAAGATTCTCACCCACCACGAGGCCCTCAAGCAGAGCGACCCGACCTACGCCACCGACGTGGAGGAGGGCCTGCGCCGCTACCGCTCCCTGGCCCAGGACGTGCTGGGCTACCTGCGCGACGCCGGCCGCCTGACCAGCGAGCAGTACGAGGCCATCACCGAAGGCGGGGCCGACTACATCGCCCTGCAACGCATCCTGGAGCCCGCCCCCGGCGAGGACGTGGCCGACACCTTCGCCCGCACCGCCCGCAAGGGCATCGGTGGGGGCGGCAAGGTCGTGCACCGCTTCAAGGGCAGCGGCCGCTCCATCAAAGACCCGTGGGTGAGCCTGCTGGCCAGCCGTACGCGCAGCATCGACGCGGCCGACCGCAACGCCGTGCTGCGCTCGTGGCGCGATTTGGCCGTGGACTCGCGCCAGATGTACGAGCGCCCCGCCACGGAGGACGCGGCCGATGGGCCGGGCAACCTTATGCGCCGGGTGGGCGAGGCCAAGGACGGCAACCTGACCATCTACGTGGACGGCGTGCCCGAGTACTGGCAGGTGGACGCGGACTTCGCCAAGTTCATCACCGAGTTCGGCGAGGTGCTGCCGGGCAATATCGTTACCAAGGTGATGGGCGTGTTCAAGGGCCTGCTCACCAAGACGCCCAAGTTTGTGGTGCGCAACCTGCCGCGCGACTTGCTCGACCAGCTCATCAACTCGCGCAGCGGCCAGGCCAAGGGCATCGCCCGCAACCTGGGGCCGAACGGCCAGGCCTGGCGCAACGCGGCCGACGAGCTGCTCGAAGCCCACGGCGGCTCTCAGGGCGGGCAGTACCCGCGCACGGAGGTGGACTACGACGCCTACATCGACCGCACGATTGCCACCGTCAACAAAAGCAAGAAGAGCTTCGCCACCCGCACCGCCGACGTGGGCCGCAAGTACATGGAACTAGTGGAAGGCAGTGAGCGCCTGGGCCGCCGCCGCGAAGCCACGGCCGCCTACCAGCAGTACAAGGATGCCGGCTACTCGCCCGAGGATGCCGCCCTGGCCGCGGCCATGCAGGCCCGGGGGCTGATGGACTTCGCCCGCGCCGGCCGCGTGGCCCGCAAGTTCAACCAGTACTTCCCGTTCCTGACCGCCCGCATCGCCGGCCTGCGCACCATGTTCACCTCCATCGGCCACAGCCCGGCCAAGTGGACCATGCGCTACGTGCGCTACGCCGTGGCGCCCGTGCTCATGGAGCAGGCGCTCATCGCCCTGATGGGCCGCGACGACGAGTACGAGCAGAAGTCGGTGGCCGAAAAGCAGGGCTTCTTCAACATCCCCCTGCCCGATGGCGGCTGGCTGATGGTGGCCAAGCCCTTCGAGATTGGCGCCTCGGCCACGGCCCTGGTGGCCACGGTCAAGGAGTACGGCTTCGGGGTGGAGAACGCCACCGAGGGGCAGCGTGACCACTTGGCTAAGAGCTTTCTGCCCGCCGAGGACTTCGTACCGACTGGCCCGGTGGGCGCGGCCGTGGATGCCGCGCGCAATATTGATACGTGGAATGACCGACAGTTGGTGCCAGAGCGCGAAAAGAACTTGCGCCTGGACGACCCCAACCGCCACCAGGAGCGCGCCTCGCGCCTGGGCCAGGGGCTGGGATGGGCCACGCGCATCGACGCCCGCAAGGTGGACTACTTCATCCGCTCCACCACCGGCATGGTCGGCCAGCTGGCGCAGGGCCTTTCCGACACCGGCCGGGAGGGCAAGGGCGTCAACGTCGAGGCCACCGGCCTCTTCAAGCCCGACCCCGTGGCCCACGCCCGCGACGTGGAGTGGCTCAACCAGAAGTTTACCGAGTGGGGCGTCACGAAAAACGCCGACATGCAGCAGCTCAAGGCCAAGGTGGATGCCTGGTACGACGCCGACGAGGCCGATAAGCCCGAGCTCGGCGAGCAGGTGCGCGAGCTGGCCCGCGAGCTGCGCCGCAAGTACCCCGAGGAGGAGATTCGCCGCCTGCGGGCCGACAAGGACGGCTTCGGGGCCGAGGGGGGGGGCTAGGATGCTGAACGACCACAGAGAAAACCCAGAGGGCTATATCTAGCGCACGGCAACAATTCAAAAACCTTGGCAGGCGGCTTTTAAGCTACTTGCCAAGGTTTTTTATCGCGCCTACAAGAGAATAACCTAGTCCACTATGGTTTGAAAACCGCAGCCAATGGTCTTGCTTAATGAGGTATAGAGTGATAATTGCCCCGCCGGGACTAGGCACCGCGTAGCTATTCGGACTTAACGCGAATAGCCTCCCATCTTAACGAAGGAGATTCATCAATGCCGCGTAATTGAACGTCAATTACTTCACTTGATTGTAATTTAACCGTGATACTGCCATCTTCATTGACGGGTACCAGCCCATAGGAGGCGGGGCGATTAAGCACCGGGCTACCCGCACCATGCGCAAAGGCAGAGGGGATGATGTTGACTTTATCAGTGACAAGCACCACTAGGCAAAGGGCGATGACTGTTAGAATCACTTTGGTGTAGAGGTCGGGCCTTACCATAAAAAGAAGGTTGATAGTGAACGCCTGCAATATTAGCTGGTGCCTATGCCGTGACTCGTACTTTGTAGCAGAAGATGGGTGTAATCTGACTCAAATAAAATGCGCTCGCTTGACTGGGCACCCTAATATTTTAAGAGGTCAGGCTGGGCAAGTGTTGAAAGTGCTGTTTGTGACGACCAAAAAACAACTTTTATTTGCCTAAACCTCCATAATCCCGAAGGCTTAAAAGTATTTGCTTTCTCGTTCGCATGTTCGTAACTGGCACTACGCAGAAATGGGGCCTGTCTAATTAGGCACAAAACCCCACGTAGTGAACGCCCTTGTGCACTCTCACCCACGCTAGCATTATACTAGACATTAGTCTATTATGTATGCACTAAGGCAGTGCTTGCAACACTGTCCTGAATTGCAAGGGCAGTCTTCATTTAATGCCCTGAGCCAGGAGATTTACTACCCCCTTCTTCGGCTTATATAGGCGCGTTAGTCAGTTTACTCCACAAACGAAGGTGCAAGAGCAGCACTTAGAGCGCTTGATGCTTTATGGCTGTCAGTAGAGAGGCGGGGGTAGGTCGGCTCCAAAGAAATGCATTTGCTTTACCGGGTGGGGTGCGCAATTCGGTGTTATGCTTTGCTTTTGAACAAGCACCGGCAATCGAAATTGAAGTGGGCATGCGACACTTGGGCTGCCCACTAGTCGGATTCGGCTATTCTACAAGAATAACCGAATCGGGCATGACGCTATCGCCAGGCCACTTTTTAAAAATTTGCGGCCTAATACGCGGCCTAATAAATTTCTGTTTGTCAATTAGTTATCTAGTATTTCAAGAGTTTTGGACACATACCTTTGTAGCTCACTACTTACCCCACGTATTCATGTCAATCCGCCCAACCATGAAGGAGATGTCGATGAGTGATGTCCCGTTGACGTACGCTGAAGTCTTTGCTGACGAACATGAGCCAGTTTACTCGCCCACGGTCTTCTCAGATAATATAGACCGTTCAGCGCACCCAGGAAATGAAATAGTAGGTCCACTCGCCAAACTGTTGGGCTTCGATTACCGAGAACTGCATGTGCTGCTAATGGACATCAACCCGCAAGTGCATGTCAAAAGCGGCGCTGTTACTGTGTCGCCTGATGTGCTGCGGTTTGTTTGTGAACGCCTGAATCAAGGTGACGATACCGTCTATGAGTCGATGAGCGAGCGCCGCTTGCCATGTGTTTTAAGCTAATAGCGATTTTTCAACATGACTCCAGCGGCCCGTAAACACCCCAAAAGCTTAGCGCCATCCGCAAGCGACCAACACACAGCGCAAGTCCTTGCTATCGCCCCACGTTTGCTCGTGTCCATGCGCAAGGCTTACTCTCTCTCCAGTACTTGCCTCTCTCTTCTGTATGCGTGCAGAGCCATTCAGGTTGATAAGGCGGGCTACTATAGCATAGACGAGGTACTACGCTTGTGTGGCTTGCAGCAACGAAATGGCAAACGACATTACAAGAAGCTTGAAACGGCTGGCTACGTGCAGCGTATTGGCGGCAACAATACCAGCCGGCTTCAAAACTGGCAGCTTACATCTACTGGCTGGGCATTGGTGCGAGATGTTATTCAACGTACTACCAGCGAGCTTTCCCCTCTGCTGAATAGGTTATCGGGCATAGAATAGCAGCCTAAATCATTACGCGCCTATAAAACCCATTTCTGCACTAGGGATGGGTTTTTTCATGTCAGCGCAGGCATACGCAGCCCATGTTAAATATATTACCCTTATGACACCTCCTGTTACTTTTGGCGCCCTTATCCTTATGGCTCGCAAGCAAAAAGGGCTGAGCCAAGTAGTTGTTTCAGAACTCCTTGGCTATAAATATAACCTAGTACACTCTTGGGAGCGAAATCTACGCAAGCCCACTGCTGCTGACTGGGATGACTTAAAGCAACTATTATCGCCCGAGCTTGATATTGCAGCTGCCGAGCCCCTGTACGAGCAGTGGGGCCTTCTATAAGAGTGCGCTAGGTACTCATAAGATGGGTGCTATTAGTAGGAAGACGGGGGTAGGTTGGCGCGAATGGAACGGGTTTGCTCGACCGGGTGGGCTCGTGGGCGCAGACGAGTATATCTGCTCCGCGTGTGGACAGCTGGCTGTGCAAATGAAAGCGTCTACGAACGTGAAACCAGCCAGATAGGACGCAGTAATTTTCGCAAGAATAACTCAATAGGCCACTGTGGCGTTACCGGTCGGCATTTCGAAACTTGCGGCCAAATGTGCGATTTTCCAACTGTTAGTTGCCGATGGCCTGCCTGATGCGCTGACAGATTCCACTACCTATCGCTCTTATATTTTACTAAGAATCGTAATCTATGTCAACACTTGACGAGCTACTACGGCAGTTTCAGTCTGCCCAGCGGAACATTTACAACTATCTAGGTATCAGCAGGCAATTGCCGAGCCGAGCCGATAGCGATGTAGCTATTCTACGCCACAAGCACGTTAGCGGGAGCGAGGACATTCCAACGGCCTACCCCGAAATACTAGATTACAGGGGTAAGGAATGGCGCCAAGCGTCAAGCCGCCCCAGTAGTGACGATGAGATTCATGTTAAGCTTCAGAGCGGCAAGGAGTGGGAACTAGACAATACAGTTCGCTTTAACATCCTCACAATATGGGTAGATAACGAGGCCTCCACCGTGTGCGCAGTATGCAACCATTTGCCCAAGCCTGATGAGTTATATTTTGCCCACCCTGAAGCCATAGAGCGAGTGAGAAGGGGCATCAACTTCTATGGCGACTCCTGCTTACTTATCCTATCGCCTAAATTTCGGCCTAATAGATAAGCAGCGATAGGACCAGAGAGACGAGCATCATTCACCCACGCTAGGTGGCCTCGGTTGTCAACTCCTACGCCATCAACTCAGCCACCAAGAGCGCGCCTATTTCATGCCCCAAAGGAGCCAGCGCCTCGTCTGATAAGCACCAGTCTAGGCCCACGGATACCAGTTCAGGGTTGACGTTAATCAGCGCCCGATGAATCAGGTGATGATTATGTCCTAGCAGCTGAGATAAACGATACGCTACCTCGTTCGGCATCTCCTCAGGCTGTTCCTGTCCTGTGATGAATTGCGTGTAGATAAGGCGCTGGCTCATATAACTAGGTGGGTTTAGTGAGGGGCTTGTGTGGCGTATTCAAGTCGGTTGAACAGCCAGCGCTCCAAACTTATGCCACAGTAGTTAAATTAAATTTAATTGTTTGCCTGACTAACAAATACTTATAACATCGCTAAGCGGTAGTGTTAGCTAGGCAAACATTTAAGCTCAAATTAGCGAGCCTGCGTTCGATGGGTAGGTGGGAAGAGGGCAGTTAACTAAGTGTCGAAGGTGTCAAAAGTGACGAGCCAAAAACATCTTTTACTTAAGGATGAGTAGCACTGTGCTCAGTGGTAAAATAACTAGATGCCGTGCTGAAGTGCCTATTTGTCTAAGTTACAAAGAAAAAGCCCTGCTATTGCTAGCAGGGCTTTTCTGTGAAATTAAGAGGCTATGATACTCTTAATCAGCGGGAACTAGGTGATGCATTTTTTCCCACTGTTTTATGTGTGGTTCCACTTCTTCAGCGGTTATTCGGCAAAAGCTATAGATGGCTTCATCGCTTTTTCTGCCATTGAGTTTATACTTCAAGTCCAACGCCGCCCATGCTTTGACCTTCAAAGCGTCGGCTTGGCTGAATTCAAACTCAGGAATCATATCAACTGCGATGTTATCTCCGGTTCTCATGGACGTGTAGTTAAATATGTCTTAAAGATAGAGACTTGACTCACATTATCCAAGTCGAGTACTCCATCCCACTGCGTTCCAACTAGAATCTCACGCCCAAGGTTGCAGTCTACAGCCCAATTATATATCGGAAAGGGCTCCCTAGGTGTGGTCTCATAGTGCATATTGAATAACAATTCCATTATTTCAATATCATCTTGCGTTACAACGCACCCTTCTACGGTTTCTAGTATTTTGTTCGCGTGTTTTAGTATCTCCTCAACATCAGCCTTGTTAATAGCTGCGAACCCTGCCCTTGCCCAAACATATCCCCCAGCCGTTAGGCCAGCGTGCAGGGCCATCCTTCTTACCCCTAGGCTACTATAGTGGTTAAAAAAAGTGCCATAGATTATGCGGGAAATGTTCTGCCCCCTGATAGGTATTGGTACTTCTATGCAATTAAGATTAGCCGTGGTGCCTGATGCGTCATTTGACAGGCTGTGCATCAAAAGGAGAGGGCCGTGTACACCTACGCCTCTGTAATTCATCTCTATAATGGAAAAGTCAGTTGTGTAAGCCATTATCAACCATTGGGTATCCCATGAATAACCAACCGGCTTCACAGCTTCTATAAGCTCACAAGCAAGCTTATAGAAGTCAGCATCAGGAAAGTAAAAATTCAAATCTGAGATAGTACTGTCACGACCTTCGCTGTAAATAGTGATGCTAAGCAACTCTATTCGGCTTAGTGAATAATCATCTAGCATTAATATTATTAAGCATAGTATGTTGGTCCCCCTGATACCATTAGAGTTCACTCTGGAACTCCAGTCAGCACAAAATAACTACTTTAGGCATTCGTAGTAAATGTATATGTGTGCATTATAAGGAAAGAGTAAATCAATTTACATTTCTCGTAGAGTGCGTATTGCTTGAAATTGCTCCTTCTCTTGGTGCGCTCGCATATAAAAATCATCGGGCCAGTCAGCCGCCGCTTTCTCTCTTATGGCCAGGAAGTCATCCTGCTCTATGTCGGTTGGCCTGCCTTGCTGCAGCAATTGCACCCCTCCCCTTTGCTCTTTTATACAGTGGGTTTGCATATGGAAGTCGGTGGGCCACACTTTCTTACAATGCGCTTTTATTGTAGTGTCTGAGTCGGAGTAGTCATCCGATTGCTGCAAAACTGGGGAACGCGATTCTTCGGACGCAACGCCAGATTTCTCTTGGGCTAAAGATAATATTACATCTTTAATGTGATGCTGATATGAGCCCGGGCTTTCTGGTGCAATCCCGAGGATTTCACCTATATCAGTTACAAACTGAAATAATTGTCCCTCTACATGAGCATCAAGAGCATTGATACCTTGCAAGGGTCCTTTCAGAACGCTGGCACCTTTATCATCTATTATCAAAGGCGCTATTGGCCTATCGGTGCCCCATCTTGCACCCAACTCAAAAAGGACATAGTGAGAGTTGATGCTTTCCGCCGATATAAGCCCCACTAATACTTCAGAGTCAAGTATTTCAGCCTTCAGTTGCCTGTCAGTAGTTACTCCAACGGGAAGTCTGTACCCTTCTAAGCTGGTGCATCGAATATCTTTTGTTGTAAGATTCAATGCGCTCCTGAGTAGTTGAACTACCTCTTTGACAACCTTAATGTCCCTGCTGCTATGACTTACAAATACCTTCATGGAATTCTGCGCCTTTTTAGGTGATTGACTCTGCTTACGCTCATAGTAAAGGTGCTTACCTCTAGCATTTAGACTTACTTGGCCAAATTCAAAGGGAGATTTACCCATGTAATCAAGCCTGTTTAAAAGGGCTCTGTTATCAAGTATCTCTACTGCATCGTTTATGCTTTGAGCTGAAAGCCCAGTAAAAGAGGCTATGTCTGCGCCTTCAAATTCCCCTTCGCCACTGGCATTGTTTTCAAACAGTGCCACCAAAACCTGATATGCGTTCTCTTCAATAGGGTTGACCATTGCTGCAGATTTCTAGCCGCTGACACGCATCTCCCGAACTGGGGAAGCATTGTATGCACCGCTGTGTGCACCAAAAGTAAAACAGCCACTCAGTATTGCTACTAAGTGGCTGTTTATCAACGTGGGAGATACTGGGTTCGAACCAGTGACCCTCTGCTTGTAAGGCAGATGCTCTGAACCAGCTGAGCTAATCTCCCTTTTTCAGTACCGAGCGGCGATTGCCGTTTTGGTTTTACAAAGGTGGGGTATTTTTTTGAATTAGCCAAGCCTGTTGCAAAAAAAGCCGGTACTAAGAGGAGTGGAAATAGCTAAAAAATTAGGAATCAGTCATAAAATTTTTCTAAAAAAACGAGATAAGGTCCAGATAAGCGCCGCTACGCAACGCAGCGGGCGCGTAGCCGTTAGCAGCAGCGAGCTGGCTAGGGTAGTAGCCAAGCCATTTTTCTTCATCATTCACCTTTTCCGCGCTTCTTTCATGGAAACCCAGCTGCTTCAGAACTATTCGGAACCCGAAAAAACAGCTTACCTCAGTGCCATTGCCGCCCTAGCCACGGCCGACCGCCAGGCGAGCGCACCCGAAGCCGAGTTTTTGCAGCGCCTGGCGCAGCAGGCGGGCCTCTCGGAGGGCGCCATCCGCCAGGTGCTGGCCGCCGCCGACCACGCCGATAACCAGACGGTGCAGCAAAGCCTCGACCAGCTCAAGAGCAGCGACCTGCGCTACTCGCTCGTGACCGACCTCATCAGCCTGGCCCGCGCCGATGGCACGTACTCGCCCGGCGAGGAGGAAATGGTGGGTAAGATGGCCGCCTACCTCGGCATTAACCCCGAGCAAAAGCAAACGCTCGAAAGCGTAGTGGACCAAGCTGCCAGCGTGCCCCACGATGCGCAGGACCCCGGCAAGCAGGGTTTCCTGAGCAGCATCGGCGATAAGCTGAGCAATGTAGGCATCCCGAAGAGCGCACTCATGGCTGGCCTGCTGGGCGTAGTAGCCCCCATGGTGATTTCCAAAGTGATGGGTGGTGGTAATAATAACAATAACAATGGTGGCCAGAGCCAGAGCGGCTCGCTGGGCGGCCTGCTTGGCGGCGCAATGGGCAACCTCAGCGGCGGCGGCTCGCTCGGCGGTATGCTGGGCGGCCTGCTCGGTGGCGGCTTGCTCAGCGGGGTGCTGGGTGGTGGCGGCCAGCAGCGGGCCGATACGAGCCAGTACCCACAGCAGGGCTCGCTGGGCGGCAGCGGCCTGGGCTCCATCATGTCGGTGCTGGGCGGCCTGGGTGGCCGGCCCAACTCGCAGCCGGCCAGCGCGGGCGGTAGCGGCCTGGGTGGCCTGCTGGGCGGCCTGTTTGGCCGCTAGGCCAGCGGCCAAGTAAAGGAGTGAGGGAGCGCGGAAGGGCCTGACGGATTCGTCAGCCTTTCTGCGCTCCCTCTGTTGGTGGGTAAGGGCCAGCGGGCTCAGGTGGTAGCTGCGTGGTTTACCATCTCACCCATTCACGTACCGGAAAAGGTCGTCGGGGCCCACTTTCTCGTGGTTTTGCCAGCCGCGCAGGCCCAGGCGGGGCGCCGCGATGCCGCGCTCCAGCCGCTTATTGCTGCGGAAGATGCGGATTTCATCCCACATATTGCTGTTGATGAGCGCACTGAGAACCGTGGGGCCGCCTTCGACCAGCACCGACTCGATGTGGCGGGCGTGCAGGTCGGCCAGTACGGCGGGCAGCAGGTCGGGCGAGGGCGGGGCGCCGGCCGGGGCAAAGGGCAGCGTCACGTAGTCGAGATTAGGGGTGCTGGCCCGCTCACGGTGGGTGTAGATGATGGTGGGCTGCGAGCCGTCGAGCACGTGGTGGCTGGGCGGCAGGGCCAGGTTTTTGTCGATAACGAGGCGGGTGGGCTGGGGGCCGGGCCACTCGCGGGCGTTGAGGCGGGGGTTGTCGTGCAGGGCCGTGCGCGTGCCCACCAATATGGATGCCTCATCCGTGCGCCACTGGTGGGTGAGGAGCTGCGCCTGCGGCCCGCTTATCTGCACCTGCTGAAAGTGGGGGCCAGCCAAAAAGCCATCGGCCGATTCGGCCCACTTTAACACCACGTAAGGCCGGTTTTTTTCCTGGTTCGTGAAAAAGCGCCGGTTGAGCTGGCGGCCTTCTTCGGCGAGCAGGCCAGCGCTGACCCGGATGCCGGCGGCGCGCAGCTTATCGAAGCCCCGGCCGCCCACGAGCGGGTTGGGGTCGTCGTTGCAGACGATGACTTCGGGCACGCCGTTGTCAATGAGCAGGTCGGCGCAGGGCGGCGTTTTGCCGTGGTGGGCGCAGGGCTCCAGCGTCACGAACACGCGGCTTTGGCGCAGCAGCGCCGGGTCGGCCACGCTGGCCAGGGCATTGACTTCGGCGTGGGGGCCGCCGTACTGCTGGTGGTAGCCCTCGCCGATAATGGTGCCGCCGGGGCCCACCACCACGCAGCCCACGAGCGGGTTGGGGCGGGTGTAGCCCCGGCCGAGCGCAGCCAGGTCGAGGGCGCGGCGCATAAAGAGCGAGTCGTCGGGCAGAGACATAAAGTAGAAGCGGCGCAGATTGTGAACGTAAAGCTATCAGCCACGGCAACTAACCAGTAGCATTGGGCCGGAGACTACGCAAAAATACCCTGCCCACGCAAGCGGGCAGGGTAGGCAGTGGTTGGGCAGGCCGCTGGCTAGCGGTCGGCAGGCGCGGCAGCCGGGCGACGTTTATACAGAAGGACGCCCGCCGTAAACAGCCCTTGGCGAAGCTGCTGCTCATAGCGATACGTGGTGCCGTCAAACGTAAAGCGGCGGGAGTAGGGCGTCAGGCTTTGCTCGAAGCGCAGGTTGAAGTCGAAGCGGCCGAAGGTGACGCCCACGCCCACCTGTGCCAGCAATTGCACGGGTAGTACGCTCGCAAACAGGCTGTTGTAAATAGCCTCGGAGGCCGGGTAGCCCTTGCGCACCGGTAGCTGGGATTCCTGCTGATTGAAAGCGAGGACCGGCCCAGCCAGAATGTAGGTGCGTTGCCCCGTATGCAAGCCTCCCAGCGCGGCTGCTTCCCAGCGGTTGATGCGATGACCAAAGGTAAAAAAGAAGGCCCGAACTGACTGTTAGTCAGGTCGTATAATACCTTGTATGCTTGGCCCCTGGTGGATGTATAGGCTACTTCGGGCTGGACAAAAAAACGGCCCGTTCCAAGCTGCCAGCGGGCATAAGCCGCCAGCCGGTACCCGATTTCATCGTAGCGCGAATTATCCCCCTTGGTATCCAGGGCGTAGCTGCCCATATCGATAACGTAGGGCCGCGCCAGCGTCTGCGTCACATTGAGGCTGTTCGAAAGGCCTGCCGATTCCAGGCGTTGCGCCGCGCCGGGCAGGGAATAGCCAGCCAGTAGAAGCAGGAGGCCCAGACGGCGGCAGTGGCCCATGCGCAACGCGTGGGCAGAATTTTGGGCTGTCTTAGCAGGTGTGAGTAGCCATTGCATTAGCTACGGGCGGTTTTCTAAAACCCAACGGAACTCTCTGACGCCTGATGTCCCACCCGTATAGTACCCTTCTGAGGGACAGAAGTCGAAGTCCATCGGCATCTTGCTAATCTGGTCGTCATCGTTTTTTATCTTATAAGTAATCTCGGTAGAAGCATTCAGACCCTTATCGGTTTTGTACCCAAGCGTTAGTTTCACGTCAATTTCATCGCCCCCGTCCTGCTCTACCCATAAGTAGCCAACGGTGTTGGTGATAGTGGCCTTATTCCAGTAGTACAACTGTGTGTTGCAGTACCAGTGGTCCTCAATGGCACCTCTTGACATGGTATACATTACATCTAGGATGGAACTGCCATTGGCCCCTAGCGGTGACATAATTTGGAGTCGAATTTCAGGGGCACCCAAGAACCAAGACTCATACTCACTAACGTCCTTCATCCAGATTTCTCGCAGGTATTCAATTTGCTTATCGGTGCGGCAGGTGCCGGCCGTGGTGCCAGTAGTGCCGGTGGTTCCAGTCGTACCGGTCGTGCCCAGTGGCGTATAGCCTCCGCCACCGCCGCCACCTCCTTCGCCGGTTTCTTCTGGTTGCCGGATATTGTCGGGCGTGCTGGCCGGCTGGTCGCGGGTGCCAGCTGCCGGCGTAGGCTGGTGCAGGTGGTCTGCCAGGGAATGCACGCGCTCGCCACGGCGGCGGCCACCCGCTGCCCAAAGCTCTCGTGCGCGGCCGCAAACGGCTGATAAAGCACGTCATAGTCCCCGTCGAACTTCTTCAGGGCCTCGGCTTTCAACTGCTGGCGGGCGGCGGCATCGGTGCCCAGCGCGCGGGCCAGGGCTTTGGCCACGGCGGCCAGCTCCTGGTTGGCTTTGGTTTGCGCCGCCGTTTCGGTGGGCTGGGGCAGCTCCTGCGCAATTTTGTCGCGGTTACAGCCCATAAGGCCGGCGATAAGCGCTAACGTGAGCGCCCCCCCCGGAGTAGACGTATTTTTGTGGTCATGAAATGTGGAAAAAATGATTGGAAAACGAGGCGTGTAAATCACTAGCTCATGGATGGTTAGGAGGCTACCGATTCTGTTGCAAGGTATGTAAGTGTAGTGTGAAAATAATATGGTAGGAATCGATAAATCAATTATTTGTACACAAATAATTGGCTGTCAGACTGCATGATTTAATCTACTGGTTTAAAAAGAGTTAGTTCTTGCTTATTAATTCGCTAGCTACCCCCATGACTACCCACCAACTCACCGCCAGCCTGGCCACGGCCCTGGCAGCCGTGTACCCCGCCCCCGAAGCCCAGGCCGTGGCCGCGCTGGTGGCCGAGCACCTGCTGGGCCTCTCGCCCTTGCAGCGCCGTATGCAGGCGGCCGCGCCGGTGCCCGCCGCCGTGCTGGCCCAGCTGCCCGCCGTGCAGGCCCGCCTGCTGGCCCACGAGCCGGTGCAGTACGTGCTGGGCACCGCCCACTTTGCCGGCCTGGAGCTGGAAGTGACGCCCGCCACCCTCATCCCGCGCCCCGAAACCGAGGAGCTGGTGCAGCTCATCGCCCGCGCCCACGCCGGCCGGCCGGGGCTGCGCGTGCTCGACGTGGGCACCGGCAGCGGCTGCCTAGCCATTGCCTTAGCGCGCGAGCTGCCGCAGGCGCAGGTGCTGGCCGTGGATATTTCGGCCGGGGCGCTGGCCGTGGCCCACCGCAACGCGGCCCGCTACGCCCCCGCTGTGCAGCTGGCGCAGGTTGATATTCTGGCGGGCCTGCCGGGCGGTGTGGCGCCGGCCAGCCTCGACATTCTGGTGAGCAACCCGCCCTACGTGCGCGAAAGCGAGCGGGCCCTGATGCGCGAAAACGTGCTGGCCTGGGAGCCCGCCACGGCACTCTTCGTGCCCGACAACGACCCGCTGCTCTTCTACCGGCGGCTGGCGGCGGTGGCCGAGGCGCTGCTGCGGCCGGGCGGCTCCTGCTGGCTGGAAATCAATGAGGCGCTGGGGGCCGAAACGGCGGCGCTGTTTGCTGGCGCGGCGTTTGAGCCGGCCGAGGTGGTGGCTGACTTTCTGGGCCGGCCGCGCTTTGTTCGGGTGGTGCGCCGCTGATAGGTAGCTTTTTGAAGGAAGCTGCGGAAGGTGGTGGCTGGCTCTTTGTGGAGGAAATAATGTAGTAACATCAAACAATCTGTGGCCGCTTCAGCTTATAAAGCGCCTCCTGATTAGGAGCTGCATTCACTCCGTATTTACGCCCTCCCCATGGCCGAGCAACCGCTTCTGACCCCGTTCACCTCCGATAAGCTGAACCTGAAAAACCGCGTCGCGATGGCGCCCATGACGCGCAGCCGCGCCGACAACGAGGGCCACGTGCCCAACGACCTGATGGTGGAGTACTACTCGCAGCGCGCCACGGCGGGCCTCATCATCTCGGAAGGCATTTTTGTGAGCCCCGAGGCCGTGGGCTACATCAACGTGCCCGGCATCTACTCGCCCGAGCAAGTAGCTGGCTGGCAGAAGGTAACCAGCGCCGTACACGGCTTGGGCGGGCAGATTTTCGCCCAAATCTGGCACGTAGGCCGCATGTCGCACCCCGACCTGCTCCACGGTAACAAGCCCCTCTCAGCCTCGGCCATCAACCCCCACGCCCAGGTGTACACGCCCACCGGCTTTAAGGAAACCGGCGAGCCGGCCGCCATGACGGTGGCCCAAATCAAGCAAACGGTGGCCGACTTCGTGAAAGGCGCCCAAAATGCGCTGGCCGCCGGCTTCGACGGCGTCGAGATTCACTCATCGAACGGCTACCTGTTTCACCAGTTTTTCAACGGCACCTCCAACACCCGCACCGACGAGTACGGCGGCTCCATCGAGAACCGCGCCCGCATTTTCTTCGAAGTGCTGGACGCCATGCAGGCCGCCGGCGTGGATATGGCTAAGGTGGGCGCCCGCCTCAACCCCTCGCTCGACGGCCTGTTTGGCATGACGCTCGATGCCGAAACCATCCCCACGTTCGACTACATCATCAAGCGCGCCAACGACTACGGCCTGGCTTATCTGCACCTCTCGGAGCCCTTTACCGACGTGAGCAAGAACGAGTTTGCCGAGCAGCACATCGCCAAGCGCTACCGCCCGCTCTACCAGGGCACGCTCATCATCAACGGCGGCTTCGACCAGGACAAGGGCAATAAAGTAATCGCCGACGGCGACGCCGACCTCGTGGCTTACGGCACGCTCTTCATCTCCAACCCCGACCTCGTGGCGCGCTTCGAGCAGCACGTGCCGCTGGCCAAGGCCGATAAGGATACCTTCTACGTGCCCGGCGCCCACGGCTACACCGACTACCCGGCCGCTACCAAGTAGGCCTGGCTGGCTAGCCTGATTACCTGGCTTCTACTATGACTGGCGCGCTGGCGGCTTCGGCTGCCAGCGCGTTTTTTGTGGGCCAGCCTCGCCTAATCTCAGTTGCGGGCGGAATAACAACCGGCTGGCGGGCGTTAGCGGCTGGGCAGGCCGCGCATCCGGTCCGGCCTGCCGACCTTTGGGGGCCTTACCAGTTTGCTGCCTAGCTATGCGTTTCGTACTTATCTTTTTCAGTGTGTGGTTGTTGGCGGGCTGTGGCGCCAAAACAAACGGCCCGCTGGGGTTTTATTTTCTCAGCTCCTCGCGCTTTACCTCGGGCAACCGTATGGGCGTGGGCCCCGCCGATACGCTGGCCACGAGCCTCTACGCCATCACCGACACCGTTACCGATAAGAGCAATACCCTCACGCGCTTCACGGCTACAGTGACGTATTCGCCCCGCCGTGAGCCATTTGCGTACCCCACGCAGCTCAATTTGTTTCTTAATAACATCCCCGCCGACCCCGAGGTGACGTACCTGGATACGACCCTGACGCGGGGCGATTTTCTGTATACCTCCGTATTTGGGGCGCGCACTACCTCCGGCACCGAGCGCTGGACCTTCACGACGAAGGACAAAAGTGGCAATACCTCCTCCCGCTCGTTTGTGCTGGCCGTGCGCCGCCCCGACTCGCTCGCCATCTACCACGACTACACGCTCCGGCTGCGCGTGCCCGCCACCACGGCATCGGCCCGGCGCTTTATCGACCTGAAATCGGGCCTGGCGCTGCCCGCCTACAGCGTGGTGGGGCAGGTGCCCAACCCCACCTTGCAGCAGCTCACCGATGTGATTGTGCTGCCCGACGGCCTGCGGCTCGTGTCGCCCGATACGATGAGCGCGGTCAGTTCCCTGCTCCGGCTCAACGATGCTCGCTGGCCGGTAGGCAACCGCCGCAGCACCCGCTTCCGGCTCACGGGGCTGCTGCCCGCCGGCTTCAACAGTGCGCAGGATTCCGTGGATATCCAGAGCCAGTTTACGGGGGAGGGGCGCGCCTACATCCGTGCCCTGGCCCTCGACCAGGTATATGCCTTTCGGGCCTTCCGGCCCGATGGCGTCACGCCCATCTATGGCCTCATTCGCGTGCTTAGCGTGCCCAATGGCACCAGCGCGTTGGGGTTGCAGCTGCAAGTGCGGCTGGCCAAGCGTCGCCCACAGTAGGGCTTTGGCCCACTAAAAAGCCTCCCCACACAACTGAAGCGTGGGGAGGCTTTTTGGTGGGCCAAAGCCAAGCGCTTGCTAAAACAGCACGCCGCCCGTGATGCTGGTAGTGAAGCGGTTGTAGTCGTTGGCAATGACAGGCGATACACCATTGGTGACGGAGCGAGGGCCGCTGGCCAGGTCATAAGGCGAGTAGCGGTTCTGGTACTTGAGGTACACGCCGGCTACATCCACAAAGAAGGTTTTGGTGCGAATGCCTAGCCCGCCGGTGAAGTAGTTCTGGTCGCGGTTGAAGCTGGACGTGCCGGCGTAGGGGCTGCTATAGCGCGCGTAGCCCCCGCGCACCCGGAAAACCCCCAGACGGGCTTCGGCCCCGGCTTTCAGGTTGATGGTGTTGCGGTAGGTGGCGGCAATAATGTTGTTGGCGTTGTTCAGACCCGTCGAAACGCCGTTGTTGTCTGTGCTGTACGTAGCGTTGGAGTAGCCCACGTACTCCACATCACCCGTCAGGAAGCCATACTTACCGATGAGTACCGTAGCTCCACCATTGGCCCGAAAAGGCGTGGTAATGTTGTACGAAACCGGCGGCAGCGTTGTCGAGAGCACATTGTCGAGGTTGGCGGGCGTATACTGCGAGGTGAGCGTGGTGCCGTACTCGTCGGTGAGGCGAATGTAGGTCGGCGACTGGATGGAGGCGCCCAGGCGCACGGCGTCCACCACCCGGTAAATAAGGCCAATGCGGGCATTGAAGCCGGTGCCGGTCGTCTTCACATAGTCCTGGTAGCTAAAGTCTTCGCCGCCATTCGAGCCTTCGCTAAACGTGCTGGTGCGCGTGCGGTTGAGCGAAACAATACCGATGCCCCCCCCGATGTACAGCTTGTCGCGGTAGTTGCCGCCATAGCCCAGGTCAAACTGCGAAAGCGAGCCCTTGCTGGTCACAAACTCATCCTGCGTGATACGGCCTACCCGCGCCGGCGTCGCCAGTGAATCGAGGTTGCCGCGCCGGGTTTTTATAATGGTAGTCAGGAAGTTGCCATAGGCCAGGCCATCGAGGGTTTCGTAGTTGCCACTATTATCCTGATTGCGCAGGTCATTGAGCGCGGCGTTATAGCTCGTGGTGCCCGGCGTCGTATTCCCGCCCGGCTCGCGCAAATACTGAAAATACGAGTGCCGGTCGTCGGTCTGATTCTGGTAGCGGAAGGCCTGATTAAAATCGGCCAGCCGCGTAAAGCCCAGCCCAAACCCACCGCCGCGCCAGTCGCTGCTGTTGTCGTTATCGGGCCGGCGCGTGGCAAAAACCAGTCCCACGCTGGCCAGGTGAAACCTGTTGGCATCCTGCTTCACCACCCCTCCGCCGAGGCTGGCTGCATTGGCTACCGGCGTCGAGCTGGCATTGCCAAACCCCAAGCCGGGAGTCAGCGTCAGCTCCGACTTGGTAAACAGGCCCAGGCCCGCCGGGTTGGTGTTCAGGCTGCCAAAATCACCGCCCAGCGAGGTGCTGGCCCCTCCGAGGCCCAGCGTACGGGCTGTGCCGCTAGGGTTCTGGCGCATCAGCAACAGCGCATCATCGACGTAGCTGCCTTGGGCCTGCGCCGCGTGGCTAATGCCCAAAAAACCGCCCAGCACCGTAGCCAGGCCCATAAATGCGTGCTTCATATAGAAAAAGAAGGGGCAAAAAAGAGCCGGTCCGAGGGACCGGCTCGGGGTAAATCAAGCGTGAGAGTAAGGCAAGTTGGGCAACCGCAAACGAGCAGTTACCTGGCCTGGTAACTAGCGGCCACCCCGGCGGCCACCGCCACCGCCTCCGCCGCCCCCAAAGCTGCCGCCGCCGCCTCCCCCAAAGGAGGGCTGGCTGTAGCTGCGCTGTGGAGCGGGCTCAAAGCTGCGGCGCTCCGGCATTTGCTGCTGCGGCTGCTGGTAGCTGCGCTGCGGCTGGGTGTAGCCACTGTTTGGCTGGTTTTGCATGCCACCCGGCTGCTGGCTGTAGCTACGGCGCTGAGGCTGGCTGTAGCCCCCATTGGGGCTGGCCGCGCCATTTGCATTGGCCCCATTCGGGTTGCCACCATTCGGATTGCTAAAGAACCCGTTGAAGAACCCGCCCCGGCGCCCGGTAGCCTGCGGAGAAGTAGCTCCAGCAGTGCCCGCTGGAGTAGTGGGCATGGCGTAGCCATTACTAGCCCGGCCCCCCGGGGTAGAGTAAGAAGGGCTGCCTACCACGTTGCCGCCGCCCCCGCCGTCGCGGCGGGTAGGCATAACGGTCGCATTGCCAGCATTATTATTGCCCGCCGCGCCCGCCGTGTAGGCCGGAGTAGTAGACGGGTTACCAGGAGCTGCCAGGCCACCATTGGCATAAACAGCCCCGCTGCGGCGGCCGTTGCCCACGTTCACATTGCCATTATTGCCGCCATTGCCCGCAGCAGGAGCGTAGCCGTTCAGCACCGTGCCACCGCGCACACTACGAGGAGCGCTGTTGCGGTAGCGTGGCTCGCCGGCATAGTAGCCGCCGCCGTAGCCGCCGCCATAATAGCCCCGGCCATAGCCATACCCATAAGGGTAGCCGCCGAAGCCGCCGTACGGGTAGCCAAAGCCCCCGAAGCCGCCAAACCCGTAGCCGAAGCCAATGCTCAGGCCCGAGCCGTAGCCCAAGCCATAGGGCGAGTAGAAGGGCGAATAAAACGGGTCGTAAAAGCCCCCCCCGTAGGGGTAGCCAAAGCCGCCCATGCTATACGGCGAGTAGCCGTAGCCGAGGGCCAGCCCCGCCCCATAGCCAAAGGGCGAACCGTAGAATGAGGGCGCCACCGCCCAACCGGGGCTGTAGTTATAAGAGCTGACGCCCGGCCCCGCGTAGGGCTGGTTGAAGCCGCTGCCATTGGGCGTGTAGGTGCTCAGGCCGTCGTTATAGCTGTTGCTATAGTAGTCGGTGCCGGTGGCGTAGCCCTGCGAGGTGCCGCCCTGGTAGTCGGGGTTGGCATCGTCGGTGGTGGCGGCCGTAGCGGGCACGGTATCGTCGAGGGCACGGGCCGGGATGTTGCCGCTGCTGCCGCTGCCGCTGTACACGGGGGCGGCCACGGCCGTAGTGTGGTCGCTGGAGGAGTAATACACGCCGTCGGTCTCCGTGGAGGTCGTCAGCGCTCCCGAGGTGGCGCACCCGCCCAAAGCGAGCAGCGCCAACCCCGGCAACGTAGCGGTGAGCAGGTTTTTCATGACAGAAAAAATGAGAAATCAGCGAGGAGCTGAGTGGGATGGTAAACTACGTGCCTTAGAAATGGAAGCTATGTGAAGCCCAGGCTGGTGCGGCCCGAACCAAAAAGTACCCTGCTGTCTCCGGCTTCCGCGGGGGCGCGCATTACTTAACGTAATTTCGCCGCAAAACGGTGCCTTTCTTCTAAAGTTACCTACACAAAACTTATACCACAATCGACTGGCTAAAGGTCAGCCCCGATACACTGGTTTTAGATGCCTGTTATGAGCAAAAAGTTGCCTACCCGCCAGGAAGATTATTCGGCCTGGTACAACGAGCTGGTCAAGCGCGCCGGCCTGGCCGAAAACTCCGCCGTGCGCGGCTGCATGGTTATCAAGCCCTATGGCTACGCCATTTGGGAGAAGATGCAGCGCCAGCTCGACGACATGTTTAAGCGCACCGGGCACGAGAATGCCTACTTCCCGCTATTCGTGCCCAAGAGCCTGTTTGAGGCCGAGGAAAAGAACGCCGAGGGCTTCGCCAAAGAGTGCGCCGTGGTGACCCACTACCGCCTCCAAAACGACCCCGACCGTCCCGGCAAGCTGCGCGTAGACCCCAACGCCAAGCTCGAAGAAGAGCTTATCGTGCGCCCCACCTCGGAGGCCATCATCTGGAGCACCTACAAAAACTGGATTCAGAGCTACCGCGACCTGCCGCTGCTCATCAATCAGTGGGCCAACGTAGTACGCTGGGAAATGCGCACGCGCCTCTTCCTACGCACGGCCGAGTTTTTATGGCAGGAGGGCCACACGGCCCACGCCACCGCCACCGAGGCCGTGGCCGAAACCCGCCAGATGCTCGACGTGTACGCCGAGTTTGCCGAGGAGCACATGGCCGTGCCCGTGGTGAAGGGCGTGAAGACGCCCAACGAGCGCTTTGCCGGCGCCGAGGACACCTATTGCATCGAGGCGCTGATGCAGGATGGCAAGGCTTTGCAAGCCGGCACCAGCCACTTCCTGGGTCAGAACTTCGCCAAGGCCTTCGACGTGCAGTTTGCCAACAAAGAGGGCGGGCTGGAGCACGTGTGGGGCACGAGTTGGGGCGTGAGCACCCGCCTGATGGGCGCGCTCGTGATGGCTCACTCCGACGATGAGGGCCTGGTGCTGCCGCCCAAGCTGGCGCCCATCCAGGTGGTCATTATTCCGATTTACAAGACCGGCGAATTGGACGCGCTGCTGGAGCGCATCCGGCCCATTCAGCAGGGCCTCGTGCAGCGCGGTATTTCGGTGAAAATCGACAGCCGCGACACCGAGCGCCCCGGCTTCAAATTTGCCGAGTGGGAGATGAAGGGCGTGCCCGTGCGCCTGGCCATCGGCGCCCGCGACCTCGACGCCGGTACCGTAGAAGCGGCCCGCCGCGACACCAAGCAGAAGCTGCAACTGCCCCTGGCCGAAGTAGTTGACAGCGTGGACAAGCTGCTGAACGACATTCAGCTCAACATCTATACCCGCGCCAAGGACTACCGCGACAGCCACACTACCCGCGTCGAAACCTACGACGAGTTCAAGGCGGTGCTCGATGGCAAGGGCGGCTTCGTGGTGGCTCACTACGACGGCACCTCCGAAACCGAGGAGCTCATCAAGGAGCAAACCAAAGCCACCGTGCGCTGCCTGCCCCTCAACGAGGCCGACGAGGAAGGCGTGTGCATCGTGACGGGTAAGCCTAGCCCGCGCCGCGCCTGGTTTGCCCGCGCCTACTAAGTGTTGATAGGCCAGCCTGATTAAAGGCTGAGGTAGTGCCGATTAACCACGCAAAAGGAGTTGGGCTACGCACGTTCTATTCAGGGAGCGTGCGTAGCCCAACTCTTTTTTAGGTAGCGGCTGTCGGATGCTAAAGCTTCTCTTCCAGCCATAGAAAGCCAGCCGCCAGTAAAAACAGCGCAAAAAACCAGCCAGCCGGCCACGGCTGCTGCACGGTAGTAGTAGCCGTGGGGGCACTGGGGTTGGCTAGCGAAGCGCGGGCGGCCAGGGCCTGCTCATTGGCCAGCAACGCAGGGCCGCGCCAAGCGGCCGAGTCGTACACGTAGAAGCTGTGTGTAGTGCGCCCGGGGCCCAGCACCCGGTGCCAGCCCGCCGCAGTGGGCCAGTACGAGGCGGTGCTCCACTCGGGTAGGCGGGTATCCTGGGCGAGGGCCAGCGCCACGGCCGGGCCGTCGGCCAGCGGCTGCACGGTGGGCAGGGTAGCCGGCCGGCCACCGGCCAGCCGCAGCGTGAGCGGCTGGCGCGGGCGGGGCCAGCGGCCCAGCACCTGCCAGGTAGCGGCGGGGGCGGGCGGCGGCAGGGCGGCCGTCAGCAGCTGGCTCCAGAAGGAGGCGTAGGCGGCCGCTTGCCCCTGCAAGGCCCAGCGGAAGGTTTCGGGCACTACCGACACTACCACGCTGCCCAGGCCGTAGCGCTGGCCCGCCACCACCAGCGCCGCACCCGGCCCGGTGACCAGCGGCCGCAGGGCGGCGCCCGCCCGTAGCCGCGCCGGTAGCAGCGCCCGCACGGTAGCCGGCGCACCAGGCCAGCGCAGGGGCTGGGCGACGGCCCCGGCTACTGATAGCGGCTGCACCGTAAAAGCGGCGCGGGCAGGCGTGGCGGCGGGCAGTGGGGTTGCATCGGCCAGCAGCACGAGGCCGAGCTGGCCCTGCTGCACGGCGGCGCGCAGGGCCTGGCTCTCGGGGCCGGGCAGGGCGGCCAGGGTGGCACCATCGGCCACTACCACGGCGTAGCGGGCCAGTAGCGCGGGCGTGAGGTGGTCGAGCGGCTGGGCCGGCTGGTTAAGAAACTCCGTCTGGACCAAGCCCCGACTTACGGTGGTGCGCAGGGCCACGGCGCGGCCGGTAGTGGCCAGGCTGTTCTTCAAAAACTTAAACTCGAAGCCCGGTACGGCGGCCAATAACAGCACGGGAGGTAGCGGCGCAGTGCTAATTTCCAGGGGTAGCGGCTCCGTAATGGCGGGGTGGCCGGCGCGGCGCAGCTGCACCTCATAGCGAGCCAGGCCCGCTACCTTGGGCGGGTAGCTCAGGCGAAACGACCCGCTGCCCGTAGGCAGTTGCACCGAGTCGCGGTTCGCTCCTTCGGCCCGCAGGCTCACCCAGGCCGGGCCATTGCCGGCCGGGGTGGCTACCGTACCTTCTACCTCAAAGGGCTGACCCAACATAAGTTGCCGGGGCCAGCCCGCCGCCTGGATACCTGCAAACACTGGCCCGCTATGCCGCACCACAGCCACCGCGCCCAGGGCGGGCAGCTCGGCGGCGGCCAGGCCTTCGCCCAGCAAATGCAGGCGGCGCAGGGCCGGCCGCTGCTCGGCCAGCGCTAGTAGGCTACCCAGGGGCTTGGCGCTGGCCGGAGGAGCAGTGCGGTAGCTCCACACGGGCGTGCCGGGGCCCAGGCGGCGCAGCAGCTGGCGCAGGGTATCGGGCTGGTAGCCCGGGGTGAGTACTAGGGCCTCGGCCTGGGCGGCGGGTAGCTGGCGCAGCGGTGGGCTGACCAAAAGCCAGAGTGCGAGCGGGGCCGCCAGGCTAGCCAGCAGCCGCAGCGCCAAGCGGCGGCGGTCGGCCCGGCGCCAGGCGGCCAGCAGCAGCCCCAGCGCCAGCGCAATGAGTAAAAGGGAGAGAGCAGTGAGCAAGGAGTCGGAGGTGAGCTAGCGGGATTTTCGCGCAGTGTTGTGGGGTGTTGATGCGCAGTACTTCGCAGGCGAATGGCTGAAGGTTGAGTGGATTGTTTAGCTAAAATGCTATTGATGAAACCTATTGGCTTAATTCCTGAAAGTAGCGGCGGGCCAGGCGGTCGGGCGCGGCGGCCGGGGCAACAGTGGGCACGGGGGCGGGCAGCAGGTCGGCGAGGGCGCGCTGAGCGGGAGGCAGGCAGGTGGCGCAGGGTACGCGGCGGGCCCGGGCATCGGTGGCGAGCTGGCGCAGGGCGCGCAGGGCCGGCAGGTACAGGCCCGGCTTTTGAAGGGCGGCCTGGGCCAGGGCGGCGCCGGCTTGCTCGAGGGCGGCGGCATCGGCGGGGCGGGCGGGCTGGGTAGGCGTGGCCTGGGCCAGGGCCAGCCAGCGCAGGGCGGCGCGCACGGCGGGTTGGGCGCTGGGGGCCGGCACGGTGGCCTGGCGGCGCGGCGCGGCCGCCCCCTTTAGCTCGCCGGTGAGGCGCAGGGTGGCCTCAGGGAAGGGCTGTGGCGTGAAGCCGGCCTTTTTTACGTAGGCGCGGGTTTGCTGCTGCACTTCCTTGAGCAGGCGCAGGGCGCGGTACTCGAAGGGGCGGGCGGCGGCGGGCTGGCCGGTGCGCAGGCGCAGCTCGGCGGCCCACATCTCGTCGAGCACGGCGTGGAGCTTGGCCTTCACGGCGGGCTCCAGGAAGTCGGCGGTTTCGGAGTCGTCGTGCTTGTGCATGTAGGGGTCCATGAGGGCATCGGTGGCGGCCGTAGCGGAGGCGTTGCGGCCGGCCGGGGCTTCGGGGTGGTCATGGTCGTCGTGGTCATCAGCCTCGGCTGCGTGGGCGGCGGGCTTTTCGTCGGCGGTGGGGGCGTCGGCGGTGGGCGAGGCGGGCTCGTCGGCAGTGGGCGGGCCGGCCGTCACGCCGAGGCCCTTCTCGGCTTCTTCGCCCAAAAACTTGCCGTAGCGCAGGCGCAGCGACTGCTGGTCGAAGCCCAGGGCATTGGCCCGGTTGCTAAACTCGGCGGCCGTGAGCCGGGGCTTATCGGCAATCAGCTTTTCGGTATCGATAATAATCTGGCGCTCACTGCGGAAGTAAGCCGGCGCAGTATTCACACCCATGCCCACGTCGATGGCGCTGGCGGCCACGGCGGTATCCTGCCACTGCACCAGGAAGGCGTCGGAGCGGGCGCTTTGGCCGTGGCTGTCGCGGGCCCGGAGGTAGAAGTACAGCTCGTCGCCGTAGGTCAGCCCCAGCTTGGGCAGGTCGAGTAGGCTGCGTACGATGGCCTCGCCGGGCTGGCCGCCCAGCGCGGCGCTGAGGTCGCGGCGCACTTCGTGAAACTTCACGGCCTCGCCCTGGCCCTGGGCCACAGTAATAACCAGCTCGGCGTGGGTCAGGCCGTAATCGTCGCGCAGCGTGGCCTGCATAGCTACCTCGGGCCGGGTGCCGCGGGCGGCAATAAGCGTATAGGCCTTAGGGGTTTGTATCCGAATAGTCGGCAACTGGTCGGGTCGCACATCAATGGCGTAGTCGTCCGAGGTTTGCCCCGCGTAGCGCAGCCGGTAGAGCGTGGCGGCGCTTAGTATTTGAGTGGTTTCAAACTGATTGGCCTGCCCCGCCACCGGCCGCAACGTCAGCTTTTGGCTGCCGATTTCCAGCGCGGGCGCGGCCCCGGCGGGGCGATTGACGTGCACCCGCCAGCGCACCTGCGCCCCCTGCGGGCACTGAAACGTAGCCGCCCCCGGCACAAAGGCTACCCGCCGCGTGTAGGCCGGCGGCGTCACCAGCAGCTCCACTTTAGTGATGCGCGGAGCAGCCGTCGGCACCGGCCGCCCCGCATCGGGCGAAAAATGCACGGCCACCGCCGGGCTGGCTGCTGGCTGCTGGCGGGCCGGGAGCCAGCAGGCCAGCGCGCTGCCCACCAGCAGCAAGCCGCCCAGCCAGAGAGAATTTCTAAAAGAAACCGGCAGCAGTGGCGTGCCCGTAGCCGTGAGTATTGCCAGCTGCTGGCCGGTGCGCTGCTGCTGAAGCTGCCCCAAAAACGACAGTTGCTCAGCTTCTTGCAAGAGCAAGCCGCTGCTGTCTTCCACCTCCGGATACAGCCGGTCAAGCTGGCGCGCCACCACCGCCGGACCCAGCTGGCAGAGCGGCCACAGTTGCCACACGGCCACCGCCAGCACGGCCAGCGCGCCTAGTACTAGTACTGGCCGGCCCGCTGGCCAACGCGCCGCCAGCACGCCCAGCAGCAGCAAGCCGGCCAGAGTAGGCAGCAGCACGGCGGCCAGCCGCCGCCCGGCGTAGTGCCGTCCCACCGCCCGCAGCTGTTGCCGGGCAGCACTCAAGTCTGGGTCTGCGCGATAGGCTACTTGCATTATATCGAAGGCGAAAGGGTGGGGGAAGAGGCCACGCGCCGCTGGGCCAGCCAGCGCTCCAAGCTAAAAAGCAGCGCCACCACCACCACCAGCCACGGCCGCAGGTCGACGAAGCGGTAGGTGGCGGGCGGGGCAGGCTGGCTGGCCGCTAGCGGGGCCGGGCGGGCGGGCAGCTGGGCCGGGTCGAGGCGGCGCTGGTCGTGGGCCGTGAGGGCGGAGTCGATGCCCAACTGGGGCTCGGCGGCGAGCAAGTCGAGAAAAAGGGTGGGCAGCGCAGGGCTGTCGGCCAGCGTGCTCCAGGCAGGATTGAGCTGCGTAGTAAGGTGGTAACTAATACCCTTGCCTTGCCGCAGTTCGGCCAGTACGGCCCGGCCCCGGCCATCGGCCCAGCGCGGCTGGCTGCCCGCTGGCCCGGGCTGCCGGCCGCGCCGCGTGAGGCGGATGGGCGCAGTGCCGGCCGTTTCGGTAGCGGCCAGGGTAGCGGTGTCGGCCACGCCCGCGCCGGTAGCTTCCTGCCAGAGGCGCAGGCCGTGCGGCACCCGGCGGCGCCAGGCGGCCGGCACGGGGTTGTCACTCAGCCAGAAGAGCCAGCTTAAAGCCAGTGCCGTGTCGGGCGGCGTGGGGCTGACGGTGAGGGCCAGTGGCCTGGCCAGGCCCGCCGACGCCGCGCGCAAGGCCGCCCGCAGGTAGCGCGCCTCAGTAGCGGCCGCGGCCGGCGCATAGAGCCACACGCGCAATGGCCCGGCCTGCACGGGCACCATCGGCGCGGCCAGGCCCGAGTCGGCCGCGGTCGGCTGGGGCCGGAGTAAGCCTTGCCCCTGGCTTAGCTCGTAGCGCAGCGGCGGCAGGCCGGCCACCGTGAGGGTCGCGCCGGGCTGGGGCCGGGCTACGCGCACGGCCCGGAAGGTGGTTTGCTTTTCATCGCTACGGCCCAGCAGCAGGCGTAGGCTATCGGCGCTGCTAGCAGCGGCTTGCAGCCAGGTAGTAGCGGTGCGCGTGGGGATGGTTTGCCAGGTGAGGCTAGCCGGCAGGGCTGGGTGCGGCCCACTAAAGCCGCGCAGGGCAGCGGGCGTCACCACGTGCAGCGGCTGGCCGGGAAAGGAATCTGCGGCTTGCTGGATGCGGCTCCAGTATAGAGTACTACTCAATAGGCTATGCCTGGCCGAGGGCCGGCCCAGCGAGTCGGCCTGCCACTCGGCGGGCGTGATGGCGGGCAGCCCGGCCGCCAGCCAGCGCAGCGCGTAGCCGCGCCGCCGCAGCGAATCAAGGGTGGGGCGCACGGCCGCCAGGCTGCTGCCATCGGCCAGCTCGCGGCTTACTAGCACCTGGCCCCGGCCAGCGGGCTGCGGCTGCCGCCACTGCGGGCCGGCGAGGGCGATGGCTAGCACCGCCAAGAGCGCGGCCCGTAGCAGCAGCAGCAGTACCTGCTCCAGGCGCAGGTTGCGCAGGCGGCGGTTGGCCCCGGCGGCCAGCCAGCGCAGGCTGCCTACCGCTACCTCGCGGCCGGGCCGGCGGTTCCAGAGGTGGATAGCCAGCGGCACCAGGAGGCCCAGCAGGGCGAGCAGTGCGGATGGAGTAGTGAGGGTAACCAAGACCGCAGATTTAACGGATTTAACGGATTGCGCAGATACGCCCGCGGCGCGGGCTGACTACACTTTTGATGCTTTTTACGGTATTGAGTTCTGCGTTTCTACTGCGAAAATCTTTTGCGCTTTCCGCGGTAAAAAAAAGTTAGCTCATTGACTGTCGCCTTTTTAAAAAATCGCGCAGGGCGCTGTCGAGCGGGTCGGCGGTGCTGAGCTGGTGGTAGTCGAGGCCCTGCTGGCGGGCGGCGTGGGCGGTGTCGCGCAGCCACTGGCGCAGCTGCTGCTGGTAGCCGGCGCGCTGCTGGTCGGCATCGAGC